>Ga0315288_10002288_pt1 | contig 24777 bp, 16 predicted proteins | sample YL17G11_20_MG_FD_203454 | JGI IMG/M metagenome (GOLD analysis project Ga0315288, IMG submission 203454) | Sediment microbial communities from Yellowstone Lake, YNP, Wyoming, USA - YL17G11_20 | ecosystem: Environmental > Aquatic > Freshwater > Lake > Sediment | place: USA: Wyoming | collected... | reverse complement strand
AGCCCCCGTAGCGGAGGGGGGACCCGTCGGCTTTTCCGACGGGGGGAACCGACGGGACTGGTTCCCCAAGACCCGGGGGGCTAAGGGCGGCCGAAGCGCCTCCTATACATTGTCACTTTATTTATTACGTTCATATTAGTAATCCAAATCCTCCTTCATGGATAGGTAATCGTCGTGGTCTTGGATTCATCGATGGTGATCATCATATTGCGAAAGTCGGCCCAACTGTGGTCGCTCGCATTAGAGACTCTTATGATACAGAGATAGATTCCAGTCCGGATATCATTGACTTGGAGCGTCTGACCCGGCACCGCCTCAAAATAACGATTATATAACTTATGCTCCTCATAGGACACGGCCTCCAAATTCACTTCCAGTTTTTTGTCAGAGGCTTTGTTTTGGACCACCAGGTTTCCGTATTTATGCGTGGCGCATATTTTATCCTCATTCGCATCTTGGCCGATAAAAAAGACGGCGCAGAAAGCGACCGCCAGGAAAAGCCGGATGTCCTGTGGCTTGAGACGAAAGAAATTTTTCATAAGGTGGCCTCCCCGGTTCCGAGCAAAGGACTTATCAAATGACGGCATGATTTACGATGTTTTGGGTCTAATAAAATATCAAAAGTGGTTTATACTTTAAGAAAATCGGCAGGTCAAGCAAATGTTGTTATCCCCAAACTGCCGATAAGATGGGGGATTTACGGTTCCCTCTTCAAGTTGACTTCTCGGCAAAAAAAGAAATAATATTCTTACTGATATTCGGTATATGATGTATCTGCATTTTATTCAAATCAACGTCATCAGGGAGGCACCATGAGATTTTCCAAGCGTTCCTGTCTATTTTTGGCCATGGTCGCATCACTGGCGCTCGTCATTATCGCGGCCGGGCAAACCAAGGCGCCGGCCAAGGCCGCGCTAAAAAAAGTGGAGAACACCGATCCGGCGCTGCGCATGAAGTGGGTCGACCAGCACCTGGCCATGAAGGCCCAGACGCCTTTTAAAGATATGAAATGGCGCTTCATCGGCCCGGACATCATCGGCGGCCGGTGCGTGGACATCGCCGTGCCCAAAGGCAGCCGGAATATCTTCTACATCGCCTCTGCCGTCGGCGGCTTGTGGAAGACGGAGAATACGGGCATCACCTGGGAATGCCTGACAGACGAGCTTGCCACGATGTCGTCGGGAGATATCGATATCTCCGAGTCCAACCCGAATATTCTCTACTATGGGACAGGCGAGGCCAATATCTTCCGGGCTTCATTGGCCGGGACAGGAGTCTATAAATCCACGGACGCGGGTAAGACCTGGGCCCATGTCGGCCTGGCCGGGACATACACCATCGGCCGGATCCGGATCCATCCCTCGAATCCCGACATCGTCTATGTCGCGGCCTCGGGCCACGAGTGGACCTACAGCCCGGACCGCGGTGTCTACAAGACGGTCGACGGCGGCAAGACCTGGCAGAAGGTCCTCTACATCAACGAAAAGATCGGGGCCATCGACTTAGTCATGGATCCTAGTAAGCCGGACGTCCTCATCGCTTCGATGTGTCACCGTATCCGGCTGCGCTGGAGCGATCCGGTACCCGAGCCGGAGGACGGGCTGTTCAAGACGACCGACGGCGGCAAGACCTGGAAGCCCGCCAACAGCGGCCTGCCCGACACGAAGTTCACCGGCCGTATCGGCCTTGACCTGTGCTTGAGCAAGCCCAACATCGTGTACGCTTTCGTGGACAACCACACGCCGGCTCGGATGCCGAAGGAAGGGGAGCTGGATTCCTACCTCCGCCAGAGAACGTATCCCGATATCGCCGGTGCCGAGGTCTATCGCTCCGATGACCAGGGCGAGACATGGAAGAAGATGAGCCCGGCCGATCCTTCGATGGAACGCTTCGGCGGCACCTACGGCTGGGTGTTCGGCCAGATCCGCGTCGATCCCAGCAATGAGAATACGATCTACCTCATGGGAGTCGGGCTGGCCAAATCCACGGACGGAGGCAAGTCCTTTGCCAGAGTGAGCTATGAAGGCCTCCACGGCGACCACCACGGCATCTGGATCGACCCGAACGATTCGAACTATGTGATCAACGTCAACGACGGCGGGGCCAACGTCTCCTACGATGGCGGCAAAGCCTGGCGGGATTTCCACAAGGGTATTTCCTCCATCCAGTTCTACAACGTCATGTACGATATGCAGAAGCCGTTTGCCGTGTACGGCTCGATCCAGGACCAGGGCACGATGCGCGGACTCGGCGTGCGCCCGCCGCAGCCGGCGACCGGCCGCCGCTTCCGCGAACAGGGCGTGCGCTGGGAAACGGCGCCCGGCGGCGAAGGGACGATCATCGCCATAGACCCGACCAATCCCAATCTGATCTATTCCTCCCAGTTTTATGGGATGCTCCGGCGTTCGGAATACAAGAACGGCCAGTGGGAAAGCAAGGACATCTCTCCCAAGCCCGGGCCCGGGGAGCCTTTCTACCGGGGCCAGTGGCTGGCGCCGACGATCCTGTCGCCGCATGATCCCAATGTCGTTTACCACGGCTTCCAGTATGTTTTCCGCTCGAAGAACAAAGGCGACACCTGGGAAAAAATCAGTCCCGACTTGACCTATAATGACCCCAAGAATCAGGGCAAGCTTCCCTATGCGATCAACTACGCGGCGTTGACGGCCATCGACGAATCCCCGTTCAAGGCCGGCCTGCTCTACGCCGGAAGCGACGACGGCCGCGTCCACGTGTCGACGGACGGCGGGGCGAAATGGACCGAGATCACGGCCGGGCTGCCTTTTAACAAGCACGTCTGGGGCATCGTCGCCTCGAAATACGACGCGGCGACGGTCTACATCTCGCTCATCGGCCGGCAAGACGACGACTTCGCGCCCTACCTGTTCAAGTCCACCGATTACGGCAAAACCTGGATGAATATCGGGATGAGCCTCCCGGGCTCGACGAACGCCGTCCGCGAGGACCCCAAAAAGGGCAATGTCCTCTACTGCGGCACGGACCTAGGCCCCTATGTGACGACCGACGGCGGTAAGACCTGGAATTATTTGGGCAGCGGCATGCCGAACGTCGCCGTCTGGGACATCCAGATCCATCCGCGGGACAATATGATCGTCGCCGCGACCAACGGCCGCGGCATGTGGGTCATCGACAGCGCCGAGCCGGTGCAGAAATAAAAAAGGGAAGGCTAAACCTTCGCTGATGGTCGCTGCGAGCGTCACGGACTCCTATATTCACCCACGCGAAATGGAAGAGATCCAGAAATGTTGAATGTTGAGGTTTGACCCCCTTGATTTTTTTTCGCGTATTTACCAGAAAACAATAAAAAACGCGAGCACGGCGGCAATCACGGCGCCGCCGAGCCAGAGGACGGCTTTCGATGGCCGCAAGTCAAAATCTCTCTGAACGGGCATGACCTTGGGCGTCGCCAGCGGCCTGGTTAAGGTGATGACTCCCATGACGATGAGCGTTACGATAAAAGTGATGGCCATGCGGTTGAGATAGGCGATCTCGGAGAACTGCCAGTGAAGCAGGCCGTAGATAGGTGCGCAGATAACCAGCGCCGTGACCCCGGCGGCCGCCGGCGCCCTCTTGAAGACAAACCCGAAGACAAAGGCGGCCAGGATGCCGGGGGAAATATAGCCCTGAAATTCCTGGATGTATTTGAAGACGCCGCCGAATTTTGGATTGGCAAGCTGGGGCGCGATCAAACAGCCGATCAGGAAAAACAAGACCGTCATGACGCGGCCGATGAGGAGCAGGGATTTTTGAGTGGCCTCTTTTTTCCAATATCTTTTATAAAGATCCATGGTGAAGATCGTGGAGGCCGAGTTCAGCATCGAGGCGAGAGAACTGATGACGGCGCCCGCTAGAGCGGCCAGGATGAAACCTCTCAAGCCTCCTGGAACCAGGTTTCGGATGAGCAACGGATAGGCCTGGTCGGCGGACGAGATCTCGCCGCCGTAAAGCTGGACGGCCATGATGCCCGGGAAGACAATGGCAAAAGGCACGATCAGCCAGAGGGCGGCGGCAAAAATGATCCCGAGCTGGCCCTGGCGGAGGCTTTTGGCGGCCAGCGTTCTCTGGACGATGAACTGGTTCAGGCCGCAATAATAGAAATTGGGGATCCAGAGGCCGAGGAGGAGAACGGTCCAAGGGATCTGCGGATGATCGGCGGGAAGCACCATGTGAAGCCGGCCGGCGCTCGCCTTCAGGAACGGCGCGATTCCGCCGATCGCGGCAAAGCCCAAGACCATGGTCAGGATTCCGCCGACAAGCAGACCGGATCCTTGAAGGAGGTCGGCCCAGGCTACGGCCTTCAGCCCGCCCCAAGTCGTATAAAGAACAGCGATGACGCCGATCAGCCAGATGGCCTGGGTGAGGTCAATGCCAAAAATCGCATGAAGAGTCAGCCCGCCCGAATACAGAACGGCCGTCGAAGTGACGGTGACGTAAATCACCAAGGTATAAAAGGCCATGATGCCGCGCGCGGCCGGATGATACCGGTATTCGAGATACTCGGGCATCGTATAAACGCCCGCTTTGAGAAATCGCGGCAGGAAGAATATGGCGACAAAGATGATCGTCACAGCCCCCAGGAGCTGAAAGCCCGACACGGCCAGCCCAACGGTTCCCGCCCCCTGTCCGGCCATCCCCACAAACTGCTCCGTCGAGATATTGGCCGCCACGATGGAGAAGCCGATGAGGTACCACTTCAGCTCTCGGCCGGCCAGGAAAAAATCGACGCTGTTTCTCTCCCGGCGGCTTTTGAGCATGCTGAGAAGGATGACGGCCGCGATAAAAGCCAGGAACACGCTGATATCGAATCCCGTGAGCTTCATGGTTCACCTATTTCAACCGCGCCATATTCTTCGACGAGCCGGCCGACGCGCTTCACGCGATATTCGAGCCCATCCGGGGGGACCTGGTCGGCGACGCCGAGCACGTAGCGCGGCTCCCGGCGCATGACCCGGAGGACCCCGATCACATGCCGGTCAAATTCGGCATCCGTGACCTTGTCCGTGAAATAAACCCCGGGCAGGCCGCCCCACAAAACGGTCTTGGAAGTCCCGCTCCAGGCGGCCCACTCCCTCACCTCCAAATCTCCGACGGGCGCCGGAGTCATGGCCTCGATGAACGTAAATCCCGCCGAGCACACCTCGCCCAGCAGGCCCCTGAGCGTTCCGTCGAGATGGATGCAGGAATATTTCCCGGCCCGTCCGATCTCTTGAGTCCAACTCTCGTGATAAGCGCGCATATATTTTTCATAAAAGCGGCGGCCGACGACTTCGGAAGAAAGGTTCTCGGGGATCATGAGAACATCGGCCGGGCTGTCGACGGCGAAGACGGCGGCTCGATCGTGCGAACGTCTCAGGGCGACGATCGTCTCATCGAGCTCGTCGGCCGCATCGGCGGACATCTCGGTCACAGCCATGATCCCCGCATCGAGAGCGACCATCTGCATGAACGGGCTCTTCGGCAGGTAGCCCAGCACGATTCCCATCTCGCCGACCTGGCGGCGCCGCTTCTCGGCAAAATCGTAGTCCGGCTCGTAGCGGATATTCTGGTGGAGATATCGATAGGCCGCAAGGTCCGAAGCGGATTTCACCAAATGTTCGGCGGGAGCTTCTGCGAAAGAGTCAGGCAGCCACCGCCAGCGCTCTCGCAGGGTTCCGCGGGGGGTCTCGATCTGGCGGAACCGGTCATACCCGTTCCGCCATTCTTTGACATCGCAATTTTCGATGATGGTCTTGAACGGAAAATATCCCTGCAGATAAAATCCCACTCCGAGCTCCCGGTGCCATTGAATATAGGAATCGCTTGTCTTGAAGTCGGCCGGCTTCAATCCCCGGCTGATGAACGAAGTGGCCCAATAATCGAGGTCCCCGAACCAGGGAACGGCATCCGGCCGCCGGCCGCTTAATACCATGAGCACTCGTTCCCGCGGCGTCATCGTCCCGTCCGCTTCATCCTGGCAACAGAAACCGGATCCCGATAAACACGGTTATTTTCCCGGCCCGGAATATCTCGGAAGCCTGATGCTTACGGCCTTGCGGAAACCGGTGATCGTGACATTGAAGTCACGATCGATCTCGACCAGAGCGTAGCTGTTGTTGCCGGCTCCGCTCCCCTCCACGGCGGCCTTCAGGGTATAAAAGGAAATATGGTTCATGATGTTCAGCTGCCCCTCGTGCCGGTGCCCCTGGATCACGGCCAGGACCTTGGCCGAATCCTCCAGCGCCCGCCGGACCTCGGCCGCGTTCTTGACATAATAGGCGCCTTCGCCGTCCAGCTGATGATGGATGAAGATCATCGCCGGCTTGGACGAAGAGGCCAATTCCCGCTTCAGCCAGTTGAGCTCGACAGCCGGGATGTTGGCGTCTTCCCAGTCAAAATTGCCGTGGTCATAAGAAGTGCCGTCCGAGCGGAAATTGGCGTCCAGGACGATGAAGCGGACGCCTTTGACGCCGAAGGAATAATAGCTTCCGTCCGGCGGGATCCCTGTACTTCTGCCGATTTTAAGAAACTGTGGTTTTGAGATACTGTCCGCGTCATGGTTGCCGAGGACGTGGTAGCGGGGAGCGTCATACTTCTCGAAAACGTCCTCGATCCGCCTCAGGTAGGACAGCGTTTTGCCCTCCGCCGGGTTGACCTTGTCCTGGTCCTTGAAATCGCCGAGCTCCACCAAGAAATCGGCCTTTTGGTCATTCATCACTCGGATACATTCTTCGAGCTTGACCAGAGATTCCCGGTAGGAGCGAGCGCCGCTGGGATCGATATCGGCATAGTGCAGGTCGGTGATGATGCCGAACCGCAGGCGCGCCGGTTTTTCACGGGGCGGAGAAAGCCGCGGCGGGACGCAGGTCGCGAGCAGGACGACGGCCAGACCTGCGGCGAGAATCGCAGAGGCATCCAGAAAACGCCGGCGGGTCATGGCGGTGTTTATTTGTAACACAGGAAAAACGGGCGGTCAATGCCGGCGCCCGGCCCGTTCCTTCACCATCGATAGCCGGTCGTGATGAAAAAAGTGTCTCGTCGCGGGCCGTTGGCATCCTCGATTCTCGAAAAATGGAGCTCTACCCTTATTTTGTCCCAGAGATACCAGACCAGACCCGATAGAAAGATCCAGGAGTCATGGACCAACAAGTCTTGAACCGTAACGATATCGAAGGGCCGAGAACCCCGGCCATAGCCTAGATAGATGAAATTTTGGCCGGCAAAATATCGTCTCAACTGGGCAAACCAGGACAGGGCGCGGGTTTCTTCGCCCGGCTTATAATACCAACGCCAGACGGCATAATAATTGCCGAAGTAAGTGGCGAACGAGCCCATGAAGAGAGACAGCGACTCGGTGGGAAAATTCATCCGCCGATACCCGAAGGAGAGCTCGGCTGAAGTGAGAAGACCTTGATAGAGCTCGAAGAGATAGGACGACCGGGGATAATGAAGGGCTTGAGAGGAATACCCGAAATCGAAATAGCCGTAGGCTTTCGACCCAAGCTTGGGATAGAATTCCAGACCAACCTGCGAATCGCCTTCCTGGAATCGCCGGGTGTGATTGTATTTCAAGAGGAGAGGGCCGATTTTTCTGGGCAGCTCGAATTGAAAAACAAGCTGCTGGCTGAGGTAATCCTTCCTACCGTCGTTGAAACTCTCGATCATGGTTTGATACCGGAGTTCATAGCGTTTGGGAAGTCGGGCGCTGGCCGCGTTTAAAACATTTCGGAAATCCGCGTTCGCCGGATCAAGGCTCGCGGCCATCTGGAAATTTTCCCTCGCTTTCTGGTAATCCCCCTGCCCTTGATAAAACCGCCCCAGCTTGAAATAGGCCTCAGCAGCTTCCGGATAAAGCTGAATGATTTTCTGATAGGTGTTGAGCGCGTCGTTCCAACGTCCTTCGAAGGCCGCAAGATCGGCCAGGCCCATCAACGCCTCGGCATCGTCGGGTTTCAACCTCAGCACGCGGGCAAAGCCTTCCTCGGCGCCCCGGTTGTCTTTCTTCCAGAATTTCAGCCGGGCTCCAAGCAGAAGGACATCGGTATTATCGGGATGCTTTGCCAAAATCTTGTCCACGGTCCGCTGCACGTTTTCCCAATCGCCGGAATACGAGTAGGCCCGGGCTAGGAGAAAATTGAGTTCATAATCGTCCGGGGCGGATGTGAGCTGTTCCAAGCATATCTTTATGGCTTCGGAAAAGCTTTGGGAACTAAGGGCGGCCGAGGCCTTTTTTAATGCAGCATCCCGATCCAGCCGTTCCTGGCCTCTCGCCCCGATGGTCATGACGCAGAAACACAGCCACAGAATAAAACAAAAGCGCTTTTTCAGGGGCATGGGATCTCCTCTGAAAATCCTTTCTTATCCATGGCCCCCCATTCTTTTTTCCCATGAAGATAGTCGAAAAAAGCTTTGCATCTCACGAAGGCCAGATATTGGCGGTAGAAGATATTTTCCAGAATGCAGTAAACGGCCATCAGGAGAACATCGGATGTCCTGGGAAACCGTCTTAGAGAAAACTCTTCCAACAGGAGCGCCGATACAGACAAGAGTGTCCCCAAGGCAATTGATAGAAGGAAGAAAATAAAAGCAAAGGGATAATTGACCAACCCAAGGAACAGGCAAAGGGCGAAGATCATATAGCCTGCCAGTTCAATTAAAGGGCCCAGAAGCTCAAAAAATAAGTAAAAGGGCATGGCGAACAGGCCGGTGACTCCGTAGTGTGGATTAAAGATCATTCTCCGGTTATAAATGAACGCTTCAATCAGGCCTCGGTGCCACCTATTTCTCTGCCTCCCCAAGGCTTTTAGTGTTTCCGGGACCTCGGTCCAGCAAATGGGATCGGGGAGAAAATGAATGGCATAGGGTGTCTTGTGATCCTGAAGGTATTTGCGCAAGCGAACAACCAAATCCAGATCTTCGCCAATCGATGCCGAACGATAGCCTCCGCACTTTAAGACAATATCTTTTCGGAACACCCCGAAGGCACCCGAGATGATCAAGATGCTTTTGATGAGGCTCATGCCGATTCGTCCTCCCAAAAAGGCGCGAAAATATTCCAGAGTCTGGAAGCGGGCGAGAATATTCCGCGGCAGACGGATTCTCGTGACCTGACCGGACTTGACGCTGCAGCCGTTGACCAAGCGAATGATCCCGCCCACCCCAACGGTCCGTTCGGGATCCTCAAGAAATGGGCGGACGACCCTTAGCAGGCTGTCGCGGTCGATGAGGCAGTCGCTGTCGATCGCACAGAACAAGGGATAATGGGCAATGTTGAGCCCGGCATTCATGGCATCGGCCTTCTTCCCGTTGAGCTTGTCCACAACAATCAGTTTGGTGTTCGTCGGGCAAATATAAATGCAGCGGATGGGCTTGTGGTCGGCGACCTTCCGGAAGACCCATTGCGTTTTTTTGAGGCCGAACGCTTCGATGAGCTTCTTCAACGTGGAATCCATCGACCCATCATTGACCACGATGACCTCGTATTGAGGGTATTCCAGAGACAGCAAGTTCCGGACGCTTTCGACGATGCTGTTTTCTTCATTGTAGGCGGGAGCGATAATGGAGATGGGCTTGGCCAGGGGAGACAAAAATATCTCTTCCATCCGGACATATTCCGTTCGATGCCGGTAGCGGGAAATCCCGAAAAAACTCAGGATGATAAAAAAAAGATAAAATCCATTGAGGAGGAGAAAATAAATCAGCACCAAGTAGGAAAAAATGTGAAAGAGGACACTCAAAAGGCCGATCATGTATTCATCTGCTCGCAAGAAAGATAAAGATCATGAAGGGCCATGGCGGCCATGGCCGCGGCATAGGCATCGCGGGTTTGTTGGGAGATCTCTTCCAGCCTCTTGACTCCCACCTCGCCCAGGCTCATGAGCCCGCTCCGAGCATTGAAACGAACATGCCAATTCTTGGAAAAAAAGGCCTCGGCGAGAATATCCAGGGCTTCCGGGCTTTTGAGTCTGCCCAAACCTTTGACGGCCTGGGCTTGGACCTCCCAGGCTGTATCGGAGGCCAAGCGGATCAAAACCGGGACGGAATCCGGGATCGACAGGCCTCCCAACGCCCGGGCGACCTTGATCCGAACCTCCTTTTCCGGATGATCGGCGAACGAGAGAATATCCAGGTACAGGGAGCGAAGAGGAATGGCGCCCACCAGCTCGATCAGGAGGGCAATTTTTTCTTGTGAAATGGGTTTTTTAAGAGCCTCGTGGATATTGACTTCGGCCTTGGCGCCCAGGCTGAGAATGATGTTTATATAGGAATGGATGTTCGGGCACAAATCGGATTCGAAAGCCTGAAAAACAAGGCCCAGCGTTTCCGGGGTGGGAAGCCGTGAAATCGCCTGAACAGCCGCCAGCCTGACAATGGGCTTATCCTCCAGAAGCTTGAGCATAGAACCCATTTTGAGAGGATCGATGAAGAAGCCGAGCAAACGCGTGGCTCTCAGCCGCCTTATCGTTCGTCTTGACCTGAGGTCTCTCAAGGACTTTTTCTCAAGCGCGATTCGGAATATGATTTTCAGCTGCTCTCTCTCCGGTCCGCTAAGAAGCTTGGCGTAATCGAGCAGAAGCTTGGTCAACACATCGGGAAATCGCTTGTATTCTTCGGCCAACCGGACGGCGGATTCCGGGCCGGAAGTCGAGAGGGCGTTCAAGAGTCCCTCTTCGATCCGGACATACCTCAGGTTGAACCGTTTGTCATTGACCTGCTGATAGATCCTTCTGAGAACGATGTAAAAAAGAATGAGCAGAGCGAAGAAAATCAAAACGTAGACGCTGGCGCGGATGATAATGACGAAGTGGCTCATCGGCTCGACCTAAAGAGCTGGCTGATTTTCACCAGGATCACCTGAGGAGAGAAGGGCTTGAGGATGTAATCGATCGCCCCGGCCTGGAGGGCTTTGACGATATCGGATTCCCGAGCCAGCGAACTGATGACAAAAACGGGAGGAGGCGGGCCGGGCTCGTTTTCTTTCAGGCGGGAAAGAAATTGAAAGCCGTCGGCTCCAGGAAGCATGATATCCAGCAGGATCAAGTCCGGTTTTTCCCGGCCGATTGATTGAAATCCTTCCTCCGCGCTCGCGGCCGTCAAGACCGTGTAATTCTCTTTTTCCAAAAAATGATTCAACAGCTTCCGGCTGATCGGGTCGTCCTCAACAATGAGGATCTTTTTCTTGCCGTCGACCGGGACGGCCACGGCACCCGGCTGAGGAGGGCTGGAGGCGACGGCTAATAGATCCGGCAAATTATTCATACTTTTGAGAAGATGTTTGATCGTCTGCAGGCATTCTATTTCCTGTTTGATCCGGTCTTTTTTGCCTCCCTCAAGCAGCATGCCACCGAGCTCAACCATTTCGGTCGTGGCAGCATCAGGCTTTTTCTGGGATCTGCTCGCGGCATCCCCCGATATACCTTTTTCCAGGGCAATAACGCGTTGATAGAGCGCCTGGACGTTTGCAAACTCGTCAAGCAAGGTTTCAACCAATTTCTCCAGTTGGACTCTGAGCTCGGAGGTCGTGCGGAGGCGATCCTGTATCGCCTTTATCAGGCTGGCGAGCGTTTTTTCCGCATCCTCCTTTTCAAGGACGAGGATCAAAGGAGAATGATCTTCTTTAGTTTTGTCCTTCTCCGAGGCTTTCCGAGAAACGGACTTCAGGTCCGTTTTCTGGACAACAGCCTCTTTTTCCGGAGACTTCTTCCTTCTTGGCATGGAACAATACCTCTGGATACGACCTTTTCAATGATACGTCCACAGCCGAGAAAATGAATCGCCGGATTGGATGATTCTAGGGGTGAATTTCTCCGTTTTTTATCACCTTGAAAGATTAGGGGGAATCCCCGGGAAATCCAGGGGAAAATCGCGTTTTGAAAGCCTATCTGAAAGCCGGCTTTTTCAGGATCTCAGGATCCTTTCGATTTCCTTGGTGGCATTGGACAGGATTTCCCGGACCTGGCGGAGCTTTTCAGACCCGGCGCGGCGGGCCGTCCGGCCGATGAGACCGCCCAGATCGCCGAATGTCTGCCATATCTCTCTCAAGTCCTCGTGGACCTCCTGGCGCCAGCCTCCCCACCAGTCGTGCATATGGTCCTTCATGCCTTCCGTTTCTTTCTCCCTCTCGGCGAGAAAACGGCGTCCCTCATCGGTGATCGTGTAGATCTTTTTTCCATCTTGCTGGACCGACGTCACGTAGCCCGTTTCCTCGAGCCACTGGAGTGTCGGATAGACGGCCCCCGGGCTCGGAGTGTAAAAGCCGTGAAAACGGTCCTCCAACTCACGGATGATCTCGTACCCATGGCTCGGCTTATCTTTTAAAAGGTCCAGAATCAGGTATTTAAAATCACCTTTATGAAACATGCGTTCTCCCCTCGGCCAAAATCCATATCTGTGTCTGTAAAACATGTCGACCTCCAATCAAATAACTAAATATATGATATAACTAGATATATCTTGATATACAAGATAAGCCGCATATTCTTAATTTTCAAGTTTTTTCAATACTACAAACACTTGGATTACTTGCCTGCCTTTTTTAGAAAAAAAGACTAGACAGATCTTCCCTATTGGTGAAAAACGATGTGTTATTAAGGAGAGCGATAAATATCTTGCATTGGTTCTTGGGCAAAAATAGTGGTGCACGCAATCAATTTATCGCTCCCGGTAATATCTTATTGGATTCGGGAGATTGATTTTTTTGCCCGCAACGATTTTTCAGGGGCGAGACAATCCACCGGCGAAATCTCTTGGCGAAAGTGCCCGAATCGGGCTAAAATCACAGGCATCTTGAAAAAAGGAAAGGCGGACTCATGCGAAGCGACAAATCCGTTTGTTTTTTGATCATCGGACTCGTGCTTTTGAGCGCGGCGGGCGTTTGGAGCGGAGAAGCCTCTCAGGCGGCCGAAAAGGAAACCGATCCTCTGGTCTTGAAGAAGCTCGATTGGTTCCAGAACATGAAATTCGGACTGATGATGCACTGGGGCCCGTACAGCCAATGGGGTGTCGTGGAATCCTGGAGCATCTGCTCGGAGGACGAGCCCTGGTGCCGCCGAAGCTCGAACAATTATGTGGAATACAAGAAAGCCTACGAAGAGCTCGAAAAGACTTTCAACCCGCTCAAGTTCGACCCGGAGAAATGGGCCCGGGCCGCCAAGTACGCGGGTATGCGTTATGTCGTTCATACCACCAAACACCACGACGGTTTCTGTATGTTCGACACGGCCCAGACGGACTATAAGATCACATCACCAGAATGTCCATTCTCCAAAAACCCAAAAGCCAACATCGTCAAGGAGATCTTCGACGCCTTCCGGAAAGAGGGCTTTGGGATCGGCGCCTATTTTTCCAAGCCGGACTGGCATTCGCCGGATTACTGGGCGCCGGAATGGGCGACACCGGACCGCAACGTCAACTACGACACGGAGCGCTACCCGAAGCGCTGGCAGAAATTCAGCGATTTCACCTACAACCAGATCGAAGAGCTGATGACGGGCTACGGCCGTGTGGATATCCTCTGGCTCGACGGCGGCTGGGTCAGGCCGTATCCCCCACTGGATAAAAGCCTGAAAGGGCTGCTGAAAATGCCCTTCAATCAGGACATCGACATGCCGCGGATCGCGGCCATGGCCAGGAAGAATCAGCCCGGATTGATCGTCGTCGACCGCACGGTCGCCGGCCGATACGAAAACTACCGCACCCCCGAGCAGGAAGTGCCGGAGAAGCCTCTAGACTATGTCTGGGAGACCTGCATGACCATGGGCAACTCCTGGTCGTATGTGCCGAACGACAAGTATAAATCGGCGAACAGGCTGATCCACCTGTTGGTGGATATCGTCTCCAAAGGCGGGAATTTTCTTTTGAACATCGGGCCGAACGCCGAAGGCGAGCTCCCTCCGGAGTCCCTGCAGAGACTTCAGGAAATCGGGGATTGGATGAAGGTGAACGGCGAAGCTATCTACGAGACGCGTCCCGTCGCCCCCTACAAGGAAGCCAAGGTCTGCCTGACGTCCAAGCCGGATGGATCGATCTACGCCATCTACCTGGCCGATGAGGACGAGAAGAGCCCGCCTTCGACGATCCTCCTCTATTCCCACGCGCCGGATAAAAATGCCAAGATCCGGATGCTGGGGGTCAAAGGATTTTTAAAATGGGAGACCGTCGGAAAAGGGGTTTTGATCCATGTTCCCGGCGCGGCCGTTCAAAATCCTCCCTGCCGGCATGCCTGGACGTTTAAAATAACGTGATCTCTTCCATTTCTTGTCAGGCCAATGGTCGGGGTACCAATCCGGAAACAACCTCGCTCCCCATCCGGGTTTTTCACGCCGTTCCCGCGCCCTCCATGGTCGCTTCGGCTGTCTCCGGATCGTTACCCTTTTCGATCCTGGCGAAATGGAAGAGAACCCACTAACAAATTTTAGAAATGCTTCCCGAATTGAACGGAGCGGACATGAAGGAAAAACAAAAGAGGCAAGAAAAGGTTTTTTGGAAAAATAAACGTGGGCTTTTTTCTTTTTTAACAGGAGGATTATTGATGATGCTCATTTCTTCCTTCAGCGCACAGGGATACGCGGCGGAGAGAACCTGGCTCAAAGGCTACCACAAAACCATCGCTGGCGAGACCATCGGCTATCACTCGCCCTATCCGGATGCGACGTCCGCCCTTCTGGTCCGGGCCACGGACGGGACGATGTCCATCGAATGGGAGACCGAACCCGTCCCCGCCGATTTCAAAGAGCCGTTTGCCACTTTCATCTGGATGGCGGGCGTGGCCAGCCAGAAAGGCGCCCACAAGTTCTTTCTGACCGTGAACGGAGAGCCCTTGTTCACGTTCAACGCGGCCAAGGACAGTTCGGAAAAATCCTGGGAATTCCCCGGCAAGGAAGAGGCTTCGCTTTCTTTCGAAGCGACGATGGTCGACCAGTTCCAAGAGCTGTTCGGGTTCATGTTCCTCAAGCTCCCGAAATCATTGTTGACACCCGGCCAACCGGTCCGGATCAAAGTGGTCGGAGAAGACGGAAAGAGCCGTGACTGGTTTATGGTGTTCCAGTATGACCTGGAATCCAGGCTCGACGTGGTCGGCGAGCAGGCGCTCGTCCGGAAAGACGGGAAGCTCTTTCAACACGTCAGGGTCGACATCAGCCATATCGCCCCTCCCGCAGACGCCGTGATCTCGACCGACACCGGACGAAAAATGCAGGCCCGGCTCAAGATGGGATACAACGCCGTTTATGTTCCGATCGAAGCCGTGGCCCAAGAAAAAGACCTCGCCCTGTCCGTGAGAATCGAAGGACGGCCCGTCCAAAATGAAACGGTCTGGCTCAAGCCCGTCCAGAAGCGCGAACTCTATCTTCTCCCCCATTCCCATGTCGATATCGGCTATTCGGACCTTCAAGTCATCGTCGAAAAGAACCACTGGAAATATTTTGAGCAGGCTATCGAGCTCGCCCAAAAGACGGCGGACTACCCGCCCGGGGCAAGGTTCAAATGGAATGTCGAGGTCCTCTGGGCCGCCCAAACCTATTTGGGCCAGGCAATCCCCGAAAAGCGAGAAGCGTTCATCGATGCCGTTAAAAAGGGATGGATCGGGCTCCAGGCGCTCTTGGCCAACGAGCTGACGGGCCTCTGTCATCCGGAAGAGCTGTTCCACCTCACGGAATTTGCCCGTGATCTCGCCAAACAATACGGGCTCTCCGTCAACTCGGCCATGATCACGGACATCCCGAGCTACACGTGGAGCCTCGTCCCGGCTTTGGCTCAGAGCGGAGTCAAATATTTTTCCAGCGGGCCGAATTACATGCCCAATTTGCCCGACGGCGGAGACCGGATCGGGAGGGCCCTTAAAGTTTGGGGGGATCGTCCTTTTTACTGGGTCTCTCCGTCCGGCGCGGAAAAAGTCCTGTTCTGGATGACCGGCCGGGGCTATTCCTGGTTCCACGGCTTGAACATGGGCAACCTCAGCCTGGAAAAAAGGCGCCCGATCTTTGATTATCTCCGGGAGCTCGAGGATTCGGGCTATCCCTATTCCATGGTCCAGGTGCGCTATACGGTCGGAGGAGACAACGGACCGCCGGACCCCGACCTCTGCGACTTCGTGAAAACATGGAACGAGGAGTATGAATCGCCGAAATTCGTGATCGCGACGTCCCAGGAGATGTTTGAGGAATTCGAGCGCCGCTATGCCGATAAAATTCCCGCCGTCAGGGGCGATTTCACGCCTTATTGGGAAGACGGCGCGGCCTCGACCGCGCTGGAGACGGCGATGACCAGAGCGAGCGCCGCCCGGCTCGTTCAGGCGGAGGCGCTGTGGGCCATGATCGACCCGGACAATTTTCCGGCTGCGGAATTTTCCGAAGCCTGGCGCCAGGTCGTCCTTTTCGATGAGCATACCTGGGGCGCGGCGGACAGCGTCAGCGAGCCCGACGGTGAAAACGCAAAAACGCAGTGGGCTTATAAACAGGCCTTTTCCCGAGAGGCAGAAAAGAAGTCCCTGGCCTTGTTGGAAGCCGCCCTGAAAAAGCCGATGCCGGCCGCCCCTCCAAAAAGCGTTCGGCAGGTCATCGATATTTACAACACCACTTCCTGGCCAAGGACGGATGTCGTCTTGATTCCGAAAAACCTCAGCGGATCCGGAGACTTGGTGAAGGATGAAAGCGGCAAGCCTGTTCCCTCCCAGCGTCTCTCGAGCGGAGAGCTGGCCGTCTTCGTCGGCGATGTGCCGCCGTTCGGCGCCAAACGATACTCCATCGAGAAGGGAAAACCTCTGGAGAGGGGCTCGGCCCGGGCGGAAGCATCCCGTTTGGAAAACGGCTTGATTTCCGTCTCCGTCAACCCCAAAACGGGGGCCCTGTCCGGATTCAAATGGAAAACGTATAAAGGCATTGAATTCGTCGACGGATCCAAAGGCTCCGGGCTGAACGAATATCTTTATGTCCGTGGAAAAGATCCGAAAAAAGCTCGGGGGGCAAGCCGGATCAGGATCTCGGTCAAAGAGGCCGGCCCTCTCGTGGCCTCGCTGTTCATTGAATCCGATGCCCCCGGAAGCAAGAATATGAGAACGGAATTGAGGATTTTCGAAAGCCTGGACCGCCTGGACATCATCAATCTTTTGGATAAAGCCAAGGTCCGCGAAAAAGAGAGTGTTCATTTCGCTTTCCCGTTCAAAATCCCGGCCGGCGCCCTCCGGTTGGACCTGGGATGGGGGACCATCCAGCCGGAATCCGACCAGATTCCCGGATCCTGCAAGGACTATTTCTGCATCCAGAATTCCGTAGACATCTCCAACCGGGATTACGGACTGACCTGGGTCAGCCTGGACGCACCGCTTATCGAAATCGGGCAAATGACGGATGAATCGGCCGTCGAGAAAAGCGTCCGTGCCTGGAGGACGGAACTCGAGCCGTCGCAGACGATCTACTCCTATGCCATGAATAACTACTGGCATACCAACTATAAGTCCGACCAGGAAGGCGTCGTCACATTCCGGTACTCTGTCCGTCCCCACCGGGGATTTGAGGCTGCCGAGATCAAAAAGTTCGGCCTAGAGAAGAGCCAGCCGCTGATCGTTGCGCCCTCCGCCGAAAGCCAAAAGCGGCCCGCGGCGTCCTTGCTCGAAGTCGAGCCGTCCGGCGTGATCGTCGCTTCGCTCAAGCCCGGCGCCGACAAAAAATGCTGGATCGCGAAACTGTACAATGCCTCCGGCCGTCCGGAGAACCTCAAGCTTCGGGGGTCGATCTACCGGGAAGGCTCGGTATATTTGAGCAATCCCTCAGAGGACCGACTGGAAAAAGCCCGGGATGGTCTCGTCCTTCTTCCGTTCGAGATAGTGACTCTGAGGATTGCAAGATAAACCAAAAAGATCCGTCGGAAAGCTGCACGGCTTCCGTCGACCGTTTTTTTCGTTCTTGACCTCGATCCGCAACCCAAAATATTCTTTTATCGCTGAAGGAGCGCACCGATTCCGTGCTTAAGGGGACGGGATGCAGCGCAGCTCAATAACCAAATTCTTTGGCCGCGGCTTCGCGGCCCCCTTCCCTTGTTTTCGGTTCAACTTGACATTCGTATTCTATTAGAAATTACTTCGCGTCAGCGGAATTCAGACCAAAGTTGTTTTCTCCTTAGCTATGGTTTTCAAGCAACAAAATCAAGCTCGAAGAGGTCCTTTTAGTATAGGGGGCCAACACACGTCCCATTTGTAGGATCTTGCCAGCCACATTGCCGGTTAAATGCGCTGCACGTGAAATAGCAGTAGATTTGTCCTTCAGATTCCCAGCACTCACCGAGAGAAAAAGTTGCTACGCACTGTATGGTACAAAAATTATTAGCCAGATAACATGGAATAGGCCAAGCTAATACCTCTTGATAAATCAAGCATACTCCGACGCCTATCAAAGAGATGAGCAGTAAGACAGGAATTAGCTTTTTCATAAACCCTCCTCACTTTTTTAATTTTTTCTTTTTTAATTCTTCGCAAGATTTGCATTCAGTTCCATATTTCAGAATATACTCCGGATACTTTTTTGAATCAAAAAAAAAGTAATACGATCCATCGCGAAAAATAACGGACGCAAATGCATCTGCATAACAATGCTTCTCAGCGCTGTTAAGGGTCTTAAATACTTCGTTTACCATCAATCGTCTCTCCAACAACACCGGATCTTCAATCTGAAAATCTATCTTCCTCATGGATAGCTTATTGTTTGAGATAAGATTCTTTTCTTCGGATTCAAATCCGCACCCCACAACATAGAAACGTCCATCTTTAAGTCTTATTATTGCACTCTCGAAATGTTCGATGCTCTTTTTAGCTTTATCATCAAGACCTTGATAAATTGCCATTGCTTCCAAAGCGAATCCTCTGGAAATAGGTTTTTTGTGTAATAAAAAATGAATTCCTACAAGAGAACCCGCCAAAATGAACCAAATAAATACCGCAAAAACCGCAAAATTCTTTTTTTTCATTCACCCAATATTAATATATAATTGAATATGGCAAATGTCAAAGTTTTTTTATTTGACTTTCGCATCCATCTTTGCTAGCCTTTAGGCAAATTGTTGCAAACGGAAAAAAGGGCCGCAAGAAAGAGGAAATTCTTTCCGATTTTTCGAGTTATAATTGTCCTCAACAAATGATAAAAAATTGTTTTGATGTCCGACGCTCCTTCTGAGGTTGCATGGCATAGAATTTGCCGAAGCTCACGATGGAATCTATGAAAGTGAGGTGGGCATGAAAAACTCAAGCAAAAGGATTCACGTCATCACGGCCTTTGCGGTCATAGTCTTCTGCTTAATTCCACTCCTCGAGGCCAAGGTCGTGCTCAGCGGCCGCGTTTATCGTTCAGATGGGACAGGTCTCGAAAATATCAGGATCGTCATCGACAGCTATTCCACTCCGGATGAAATCCTCGCCCTTAAACAGCTCATGATATCGGGTGATGTGGACGGCTTCTACAGGGCGTTTCGTGCTTTGGACAAAGCCCAGATGCAGTTTCCTGCAACCTCAGCCCTGAATGCCCATTTCAACGTGGCGGTCGAACAGCCGACAGAAAAGGGAATTCGGATTCTTTTGATCACCGAAAGCCGGAATGTGAAAGCGGGTCAAAATATCTTCCTCTTCCTCGTCGCCGTATTGGATCTGGATAAGGATTATAAAGGCGAGGGCAGAATCCATTATGTCTCCAGGATCAAATTCCCACCGCAGGGAGGCATCGATCTTGACACCTATATGACGGTTCCGAATGAGATCTCTAATCTCCATCGGGTGAAATAGATTAAACGCAAACGAGGGAGCCATCGTTGCTTCCTCGGCAGATGCGTTTATATTGGGTTGAACAAAAGGCAGTGAGGATCATGCCGATAAAACTCAAACATCGTCTTGGTGGGACCTCCAAAAAATGTTTCTTGCTGATTTCCTGGGGCGCTTGTCTCTTATCGCTTTCCCCCTATGCCTGGAATCAGGAAACCACCGAATGGAAGATTAGGGTCTCCGCGATGAGCGCTTCCATACGTTTGAAGCCTGATCTGGAAAGTCCGGTCATCGCGACTCTGCCTAAGGGAACGAGCTTGAATTCCTATGAAGCCGAAGGGGACTGGTTCCGAGTCGTGCTTCCTCCCGGCAAGGACGGGATCGTCGTCATCGGCTATATCGCCAAGAGCGAGGTACAAGTCCTGGAGGAAAAAATCAAGAAACAGACTGATTTTTGGCAGGTCGAGGAGGGAGGATTCAAGGGCCTCGGCTTTCATCTCATGCTCTCGGGAGGCTGGGCCCTGTTCCCAAGCGGAGATATCGACAGAGGAGCGAAAGGCCTTTATAACATCGGGGCAGAAGCCATCGCCGCGCGGGGCGTCGATATTCTCGAAAGAAACACCAAGCCCTTGCGCTCTGCGTTAAACTTAAGCGGCGACATCATCTATGATCTGGGCCCCAAGATCGGTATCGGGATAGGTTTCGGATATATCCATACCCTGGGAATCGATACTTTTCGATACAGCGAACGCAAGGTCTATGAAAACACGATGAACAGCGCCACAGACTTGACTGTCCTCACTTTCAGACTGGGGGCTTTCTACGCTCTGCCCATCGGCCGTCTCTTTCATATTCGTCTAAATGCAGGGCCCGCCATTTTCATCACGAATCTTGATTACAATCGGAATGGACAAGGCTCGAACTTCGAGGAAAGCTATAGTTTGATAGGAAAAACAACAAATTTTGGCTTTCAAGGCGGAGTCAGGCTCGAGATCCGAATTGTCGAACGGGCTTCCCTTTTCTTCGAAGTCCAAGGCCGCACCGCGAAAATCTCTGATTTCAAGGGATCGGACCATTTGGTAAGGCGAGAGAACTCTCTTCCTCTTCCGACGATCGACAACTCAGGAACCCTTTATTATCTGCCGGATAATCCCTATCCCCGATTGGCCGTTTTTCCAGAGGGATCTTCCGATGCGCGGGGAGCCCAAAAGGCCGTTTTCGATTTCACGGGCGCCGCTCTTTTAGCGGGGCTCCATATAAGGTTTTAAGAGAGGGGACAATGAATAACAAACTTATTTGGATACTTAGCGTCGCGACCATCAGCGCGCTCCCGGCCCTGGCCTCTACCCAAGCTCCTCTTTCGCCAAAGCATAAGACCTGGATCGAGGAAGAGGTGCCCTACATTATCACGACAAAGGAAAGGGACGTATTCTATAAGCTCGAGACGGACGGCGACAGGGACCTCCTCATCGAAGAATTCTGGAGACAGCGCGATCCAACTCCGGGCACGCCGCGCAACGAATTCCGGGACGAACACTACCGGAGAATCGAATTCGCCAACAAAACATTCGGGCGGGGAACCACCTCCAAAGGCTGGAGAACGGACCAGGGGCGCATCTATATCATGCTGGGCATGCCGCTAGACGTCCAGAGGATCACGACGTCAGACACTTATCCGATGGAGATTTGGCAATATCGAGGCAACCCTGCGCTCGGCCAAGCCACATTCTTCCAGCTGCTGTTTTTCCAAAAGTATGGGGGCGAGTTCAAGCTCTACAAGCCGCTTTCTGATGGGCCCAAAGCCCTCGTCCCCGATCCTTTTCGACAGCCGCAAATTTCAAATGCACCCGGGATGCCTCCAGCCCATGACCTTCCGTCAGGGTGGGACGCCATGGATATCCAGGCCTTTAAATTATTGCGAGAGACTTTGGGCAGCGATATCGCGCAGGCGACGTATTCTTTTTTTCCCGGAGTAGCGGATCCGAATAGCCTCCGTTCCCAGATTCTGCTGGCGGAGATCGACTCGTATCCTAAAAAGAAAGTGAACGACGCCTATGCCTATGATTTTCTCGAGCACAAAGCCTCCGTGGAGGTGAGCTATTCCGTCCACTTCATAGGGAACCGCTCCGCAGTCAGCGTTCTCAAGGACCCGGCAGGCTTGTTTTTCCTGAGCTATGTCATCGTCCCGGACAGCCTAACTCTGGATGCTTACCAGGACAAATATCTAGCCGACCTGAAAACGACGCTTCGCTTATCGGACGCCGGAGGGAAGACGCTCTTCCAGCAAGAGAAATTCATTCCGATTGAACTCCGCAAAGAGGAATTGAAAGCTGTTCAAAGGAGTTCCTTTCAGTTTTATGACGCCGTCCCCATCATCCCAGGCACTTACACGTTCAACCTCCTGCTGGAGAACACCGTATCCAAGGAGTTTACGTCGATCGAGAAAACCATTTCCATTCCCGAGGGCAATCCTCTCTGGATAAGCCCGCTCATACTGGCCAGGCGGATTGCCAAGAATTTGACCACCGGGGGAGCCAGCCGAGCTTATCAAGTCGGGACAATCCAGATCTATCCCTGCCTTAACAGTACGTTCCAGGCCAAAGACAGCCTATTTCTCTTCTTTCAGATCCACGGCCTCAATCCCGAATTGAAGGATAGCGGGATCCTGGCATTTTCTATAGTCAAAGACAGCCAAACTCTGCAGTCGTCGCGCAAGAACGTCCGGGACTATGGGGACGGCCGGGATTTTCTCGAAGAATTTTCCACGGACAAACTCGTTCCCGGAACCTACACCGTGAAAACCTCTCTTCTCGACAAGCTGGGCCGGGAAGTCCTTTCCCAAAAAGCAGATTTTCTGGTCTCCGACAAATCCATCCCCGGCACTTGGGTGGCCGCCCAGGCCAACCCGCCGGCAGATGATCCGTACTATGCCTTTGTTTTAGGAAACCAATACCTGAACAAGGGCGATATCGACACCGCCCAGGCCGAATTGTCCAAAGCCTATTCAAAAAAGCCCGATTCGCTTGAATACGCTCTGAGCTATGCCCAAGTTCTCCTAGTCAGGAAAGAGCCTGCCCAGGCCAGAGACATCCTTCTCCCGTTCGCAAAAAAAGACATCGCGAATTTCGATCTCTATAAAAATCTCGGCAAAGCCTACCAGGAAACGGGCGAATTTAAGGACGCGGTTGCCTGGTATCAGAAAGCCCTGGCCTTCAAAGGCAACATCATTGAGATCCTGAATTCATTGGGCGAAATCTATTTTAAAATCGGAGACAAGGAGCAGGCTCTGCGGGCCTGGAAAAAATCCATCGCGCTCAACCCGAAGCAAGAAAATATCAAGAAAATGATCGAGAAGCTGAAAGGGAATTAATCCCTCCTCTCGTAAACTCAGATGCCGCTGGCCGACAGGCGAATCCAATCTACCCGACGGCGGAGACCGGATCGGGAGGGCCCTTAAAGTTTGGGGGGATCGGCCTTTTTATTGGGTCTCTCCGTCCGGAGCGGAAAAAGTCCTGTTTTGGATGACCGGCCGGGGCTATTCCTGGTTCCACGGCTTGAACATGGGCAACCTCAGCCTGGAAAAAAGGCGGCCGATCTTCGATTATCTCCGGGAGCTCGAGGACTCGGGCTATCCCTATGCCATGGTCCAGGTGCGCTATACGGTCGGAGGAGACAACGGCCCGCCGGACCCCGACCTCTGCGACTTCGTGAAAGCGTGGAACGAGGAGTATGAATCGCCGAAATTCGTGATCGCGACGTCCCAGGAGATGTTTGAGGAATTCGAGCGCCGCTATGCCGATAAAATTCCCACCGTCAGGGGCGATTTCACCCCGTACTGGGAAGACGGCGCGGCCTCGACGGCGCTGGAAACGGCGATGACCAGAGCGAGCGCCGCCCGGCTCGTTCAGGCGGAGGCGCTGTGGGCCATGATCGACCCGGACAATTTTCCGGCCGCGGAATTTTCCGAAGCCTGGCGCCAGGTCGTCCTGTTCGATGAGCATACCTGGGGCGCGGCGGACAGCGTCAGCGAGCCCGACGGTGAAAACGCAAAAACGCAGTGGGCCTACAAACAAGCCTTCGCCCGAGAGGCAGAAAAGAGGTCCTTGGCCTTGTCGGAAGCCGCCTTGAAAAAACCGATACCAGCCGCCCCTCCAAAAAGCATTAGGCAGATCATCGATATTTACAACACCACCTCCTGGCCAAGGACGGATGTCGTTTTGATTCCGAAAAACCTCAGCGGATCCGGCGACTTGGTGAAGGATGAGAGCGGCAAGCCTGTTCTCTCCCAGCGTCTCTCGAGCGGAGAGCTGGCCGTCTTCGTCGGCGATGTGCCGCCGTTCGGCGCCAAACGCTACTCGATCGAGAAAGGAAAACCTCTGGAGCGGGGCGCCGCCCGGGCGGAATCAAACCGTTTGGAAAACGGCCTGATTTCCGTCTCCGTCAACCCCAAAACGGGAGCCCTGTCCGGATTCAAGTGGAAAACGCATAAAAACATTGAATTCGTCGACGGATCCAAAGGCTCCGGGCTGAACGAATATCTCTATGTCCCTGGAAAAGACCCGAAAAAAGCCCGGGGAGCAAGCCGGGTCAGGATATCGGTCAAAGAGCCCGGCCCGCTCGTGGCCTCGTTGTTTATTGAATCCGACGCGCCCGGCAGCAAAAACCTGAAAACGGAATTGAGGATCTGCGATAGCCTAGATCGCCTGGACATCATCAATCTTTTGGATAAAGCGAAAGTCCGAGAAAAAGAGAGCGTCCATTTCGCCTATCCGTTCAAAATCCCTGCCGGCTCCCTCCGGCTGGATCTGGGCTGGGGGATCATCCGGCCGGAATTCGACCAGATTCCCGGGTCCTGCAAGGACTATTTCTGCGTCCAGAATTCCGTGGACATCTCCAACTTGGATTACGGACTGACCTGGGTCAGCCTGGACGCGCCGCTCGTCGAAATCGGCCAAATCACGGATGAATCGGCCGTCGAGAAAAGCGTCCGTGCCTGGCGGACCGAGCTCGAGCCGTCACAGACGATCTACTCCTATGCC
>Ga0315288_10002287_pt1 | contig 24778 bp, 20 predicted proteins | sample YL17G11_20_MG_FD_203454 | JGI IMG/M metagenome (GOLD analysis project Ga0315288, IMG submission 203454) | Sediment microbial communities from Yellowstone Lake, YNP, Wyoming, USA - YL17G11_20 | ecosystem: Environmental > Aquatic > Freshwater > Lake > Sediment | place: USA: Wyoming | collected... | reverse complement strand
CGGCGACTGGTCCCGGGCCTCCAGCTCGGCGGCCAGCTCTTCCCGGGTGGCCCGGGAGACGGGGATGATGTCGCCCTCGGGCGTGATGGCGTTGCCGGCCTCGTCCAGCAGGACGCCGTTGAAGTAGCGGGCGCCGCCCACGGGGTCGCCGGTCGCGTCAAGGGCGGCCAGGCCCGCTCTCGCCTCTTCCTCTTCGTCCCGCGCCCTCTTTTCCTCGTCCTGCGCCTCCTTTTCCACGTCCATCAAGCCCAGCGCCGCGGGCCGGGCGGACCGGCCCGCGGCGAGGGCGGCCGGGACCCAGGCCGCCAGGGCGGAGAGCGGGGCGGCGAGGATGCCGGCGGGGGGGGCGCCCGGCGCCCCGGACGGGAGGGCCGCCGCGAGCGAGGGCGGGCACCCGGCCTCCACCTTGGTCAGCGGGGCCAGGGACCCCGGCGGCGGGGTCCGCCTGTCCGCGGCCAGGGCGACCATGACCTCCAACAGCTCCCAGGGGCGGGCCGGCCCCTCCACCAGGCGCCGGAGGAGGAGGGCCAGGGCGGCGTCGGGCAAGGGGCCGGTGTGCCCGGCCGCGCCTGGCGTGCCCCAGGGCGGCCGCACGTCCGCCCCGGCCTCCTCCCACGCGCCCTCCTGGTCGCTGTCGTTCTCGTTGGTCGGCTCGTCGGGCAGGGGCATGAGCGCGGTCCCGGGTGCGGGCGCGGGCGTCCCCAGGGCGAGCATGCGCTGGAACGCCAGCATGGCCCTCTCCGTGCCGCTCCCTGCCTGGGTGTGGGCCTCACACATCAGCGCGTGTGTCGTCGCGTCCGGCAGGCACCCGCCCAGCAGGATCTCGCCGACCAGCTCCTGGATGCGGTCTCCGGAGGCCGGGTCGGTGCGCGGGGGCAGGCCGGACTCCCACGGGCTCAAGGGCAAGGGGACGGGCGGGGCGGAAACAGCGTCGGGCGCGGGCTCGCCGGGTGGCAGGGCGGGCGCCCAGAAATCGCCGTTGGGGGGGCGCACAACCGCCGGGTCGCCCGCCGGGGCCGCCCGCACAAACCCGGCCAGCACCGCATTGTACGAATGAATGTCCGGGCGGCACCCCGGCCCCAGCTCCCCCCGCCCCATCGCCGCAAGGAGGGCGTCCGCCTCCTGGACAGACGTGAAGGCGGCCTCTGCCCGCAGGATGATGTTGGCGTGGGCCGTCATGGGCACCACGCCCGCCCTGGGCATGTCCTCCGCCACCACGGCCGCCGCCCGGGCGAGCCCGCGCTTGCCCTGGGTCACCAGGTAGGACACCAAGGCGCCGTAGAGCTCGGCGTCTGGGGTCCAGCCCTCCACCGCCTGCCCCCGCTCCGCCGTAGCGGCCGCGTCCTCGTCCATCCCCGCCGCGAACAGGCCCTTGCACAAGGCCAGCCATCCAGGCAAGGCGTCGGGAACAGCCCGGTTCATGGAGGTCATGACCGCCCGGGCGGCGGTCGCGTCCCCGACGGCACAAAACGCGCGGATGAGGGCGACATAGCTGCCCGGCAGGGGGTGCACGCCCGCGCTGTGCGCACGCCGCATCGCGTCCAGCGCCCCGTCCGCGTCGCCCGCCCGGGCCGCCGCGATGACGGCGGCGTGGTAGGCGGCCGGGCCGGGGGGCAGGCCCGCAGAGGCCAGGGCGGCCAGCTCCGCGTCGGCGGCGGCCGCGTCACCCAACACTGCTGCCGCGTGCAAGCGCTCGTGGTACGGAAAGCGGGCCGGGTTGGACGCCTCATCAGCGTAAGTGGGGGGCGGGGGCGGGGGTGGGGGGAGCGGGGCCTGGCTGGTCTCGTCACCTCCCTCGGGTGGGGGTGCGCGGGTGAGGGAGGAGGGCGGGCGGCCGCGGCGGGCGCCTGATTGCGGAGAGAGAGGATGGAGGGGAGGTTGAGAAAATGGAGGGGGCCGGGTTCGCTGGCGTGGAGAGCATGCCTCCCCCTTTCCTTCGCCGCCGCCACCACCACCACGCCACTCTTACCTGTCGGTTTGTCCCCGCCCTCGGCCGCAGCGGTCACAGGCCTCGCCCCTGGGTGAGGCCCGCGATTGCCAAGGTGGCGTGGGTGGGCGGGGTGCCCAGTTTGCAGGCCGCCGGCGCTCGCGGCGGCTGGCCGGCCAGGTTTGGGCGGCGCGACGGAGCGGGCGGGGAGCGGCGTCGACGGCGGCATGGTGGCGTGAATTTAGTGCGGCTGGGCTGGGCGAGGAGGCCTGGGCGCGTCCACAAGCGTGCGCGTTATGTTCTCCCTGCCGCGCGGGCCCGCGCTGTTCGTGGTCGCGGGTGAAACAGCGGAAACGGGCAATGGAAAGGGAGTGTCTGAAAATTCACTTGTCACAGCCGATTCTTTCGTCGTCGCAGCAGGCAGCAAAACACGCGGCCTGCGCACTCGATGGCCGGCCCCTACGGCGCCCCAGCCCCACCCCATCGGGGCTACGGCGCCCCGTCTGGTGGCCCCTACGGCCGGCCCGGCGGCCCACCCTTTCCAGGCGGCGGCTTTCCCCCGACACCGCCCGCGTCCACCGCGCCGCCCCACCCGCCACCGCTCGCGCTCACGCTCTACCTGGGCAAGCTCCCGCCCTCCCTGCCCGACCCGGCTATCAAGGCCCTGCTCTCCGCGTGCGGGCCCTTGGCCTCCTGGACACGCCCGCGCGACCCGGACAGTGGCGCCCCCAAAGCCTTTGGCTTCGCCGAGTACGGCAGCGCGGCCGGCGCGCGCGCGGCACTCGCTTCCCTGGCAGGCCTCGTCCCGGCGCCCGCGTGCCCGGCGCTGATGGTGAAGCCCAACTCCGCGACGGCCGCCTACCTGGCCTGGCTGGACTCGCCCGCCGCGGCGGCGGCCCGGTCCGCGGCGGCCGTGCGGGCGAGCGCGTTTGCGGAGGAGGAGGAAGAGGAGGGAGGGCAGGGCGAGGAAGGCGCGGCCGCCACGGCCCCACCCGCGCCAGCCCTCCCGTCCATCGAGCCGCCATCGTCGTCAGACCCGGCCACCTCGCCCGCCGCGGCCGCGGCCCGGGAGGAGGCCATCCGGGCCATCCTGAAAGAGCACGGCCTGGTCACGGACGGGGCGGCCGCCGCGGCGGCGGACGATTTCTTGGCGGGGTTAGGGGGTGGGGAGGAGGCTCCAACCAATGCTCGACCCGCCCCTTCCCCCACCGCGCCCGCCCCTCCTCCACCCCTCCTTCCACCCCCACCCCCAGTGGATGAGCGGGTCTACAAAGACGCGGTCCGGGACTGGGAGCGCGAGGAGCGGCGGCGGGCGGACAAGGTGGCGCGCGCCGCGGAGGAAGGCGCGGCGGCCGCGGCAGCGCGTGCGGCGGCCGTGCGGGCTGACCTTGAATCGTCCTCTGACTCAGAGGGCGAGGGCGGCGGCGGCGGCGGCGTTGGCACGCCCGCCCAAGCCCTGTGGCGGCGACGGCCCATCGCGGTCACCCGCCGGGGCCGGGACCGGCGGCGGCGGCGGGCGGGCGAGGAGGCCGCGGACGCAGCCGACAGAGAGGCGGAGGCGGGCGAGGCGGCCGCAGCAGACGCGGCGCGCGCCGACGCAGCCGCCGCGGCCGCCCGGGCGGCCGCCGACGCGGCGGCGGAGGCGGCAGGCGGGGCACGGGCGAAGGAGTCAACGCCGCCGCTTCCTCCTCCACCGCCCATGCATGAGGTGGCCGACCGGGCGGGCCGGGAGGCGGTGGCCCAGGCGGCATCACAAGCTGCAGCCCACCCTCAACCCCTCCCGCCTCCACCCCCGCCTCCTCAACGCCGCCCCGTCGTCGTCGCCACCACCCTGGCCCCGCTCGCCCGCCGCACCGCCGCCTTTGGCGGGGTCGGTGGTGGTGTCGGGCCTGTGGGTGAGGAAGAGGGCGGCGGCGGCGGCCGGGACGCAGCGGGCGGCGGGGTGCGGGCGCTGAAGAAGATTCGGTATTCAGAAGCGGAACTGGCGGCCGGGGTCGCGCCAGCCTCCTCCGCCCTGCCGCCGCCGCCGCCTCCACCACCCGCTGGCGACGACCGCAAAGCCGCGCTCATGGCCCTCATTAAAGAGGTTCCTGTCGAGCGGGAGGCCGTGTACGCCTTCCCCATCGACTGGGGCGCCCTGTCGTCGCCCGCCTGCACTGCCCGCCTGAGCGCCTGGGTGGGCGCCAAGGCGGCCGCCCTGCTGGGCAGCCCGGAGCCGTCCTTTGTGGAGGGCGTGATGAGCCTGCTGGCGTCCCGCACGCCGGCCACGGCGGCAGAGGCAGAGCTGGGGGGTGTCCTGGATGAGGATGCCCCCGACTTTGTGCTAAAACTGTACCGGACGGTCATTCTGGAGGCGTTGAAAGCGCGGCGGGGGCTTTGATTGTTACCCGGCTGTGCTCTCATTTATCTGCGGCTACGTCTATTTCTCTCTCACACACACACGCAAACACACACACACACACAACACAAACACAGTCCGTGGTCTCAGTCCGTGTGCTGGTGGCTGCCCGCTGCCTGCTCACCCACTCGACCTCCGCCTCCAACCCCGACAGCCCGTTCCAGCTCGACTACCGCGCCGGCCAGGGCGGCCTGGGCGGCCCTCATCCGCTTGAGGTCGGCGTCATGAGCTCCGGCCTGCCCCAGCCCCGCCGCGCGGACGAGGGCCAGCGTGGTGACAGCGGCCAGGGCAGCGCTGCAATACGCCCAGGTGGAAATGCAGTGGGAGGTGGTGGCCTTGGCCGCGGCGGCCAAGGCGGCGATGGCGACAGCGGCCTGGTGGATGATAGAGAGGGTTGTAAATTGGCTGCCTCTCTTTTCTCTCTCCTGCACGCTGCCCTGCTCTGCTCCTTCCCACGCAACTCACCGGTGCCAAGCCTTCCAGCAGAATCATAGGGTGGGTAGAGTTGGTGTGTGCGTGTGGGGCCAATTGAGTGGGTTGTCACGGGCGCAGAAGAAAAATAAGAAAAAATGAAGCGAGAAAGAAATAAAAACTCGACCTCGACTCTCGGCCTCTCGCCCTCTCGCTGGTTGAGACAGTCCCCGCGAGCGCCACCGCCCGCCCGTCTCTCCACCTTAGAAAATAGGGAAATGCATGCTCACACAGTGCGCCAAACCCTCCTCACACTTCCCCACCCACCACCACCCCTGTCTCAACGCCGCACCTTTTTCCCCCCACCCCCACCCCCACCCCCACCCGCCCGCCGTTTCTTTCGCCGCTCATCCTCGGAATCCGACTCGGCCGCCGCTTTAGCCCGGTCCTCCCGGGCCGCCGCCTTCTCCATCTCGTCCCAGGACATGGCGTCCGAGTCGTCGTCGGAGCCGTCCCCGCCGGACCCGCCGGACGCGTCGCTGTCGTCGGCGTCGTCCTCGTCCTCCTCCTCGGACGATTCCTCCTCGCTCGATTCTTCCTCCTCCGCGCTGGAGGGCGCAAACTCTTCATCCTCCTCGTCGCTCCCGCCGCCGTCCTCCTCGGAGGACCCGCCCTCCACGTCCAGGAAGTCCCAGCCGCCGGCCTCCACAAAGCCGGTGGGGTCGTCCCGGATGTTCTTGAGGATGGGCTTCCAGTTTAAATTGATCTTGCTCTCGTAGCACTTGATGTCAACCGACGCCAGCCACTCGCGCACCGTTTCCAGGGCCTTGATGGGGATGGCGTCGATGCGGACGACGTCTCGGGTGAGGTCCTTGAAGACGAGCGTCATGTCAAAGTTGCGCAGGTTGAAGCCGACGCGCTCCAGGTTGACGACGATGACGTCGGCCAGGGTCAGCACCGTGAAGGGTTGCTCAGTCAGTTCCACGAGGCAGTTGACGGTCGGCATCACAAACACGGTCGACCGGTGGGGCACGCCGAAGAAGCCGAGCTCGCGGTAGGGGACCTCGAACTCCAGGTTGAGGGCGGCGTACTCGGTTCCGTCCGCCCACACCTCGCCCTGGACGCGCTTGACAAAGGCCTGGTAGGTCTTGTTGATGCGCGCGCGCAGTTCGCGCTCGCGCTGCTCCTCCTCGATCTCGTCCGGGTCGTACGCCGCCCGCCGGCCCGCGTCTAGGGTCTGCACCACGTCCATGACCTCCGTGTAAAACTGGACGTCCACCGTCTTCTTTTTGCCCACCATGATGGGGTGGATGAGGTTGAAGTGGACGAGCGTGATCATTTCCGCCTCCGCAGGCTGGAAGAACGCGTGCTTGATGTTGCGGTACAAAATGTCCAGGGTGTCGCCCCGCGGGGAGGAGTAGCGGAAGCCGTTGGCGTGGGCCTCCAGGGCGCCCGCCATCTTGCGGCCCTTCCCGCCAAAGGGCGGGCGGATCCAGACGTCGGGCAGGGCGTGCGGGCGGGCTTTGGCTTTCACCAGGCGCTCCTGCGCGACCAGGGTCGCCCGCTCGGCAGACTCCTTGTCCCGCGCCAGCACGGACGCGCGCAGGGCTTTTACCTCCTGCACCACCCGGGCCGCGTGCTTGGGGTCGGACGAACGGAAAGCCACCTCCTTCAGCATGACGGCGGTCGGGAAGCGGGCCGCCGGCTCGTACGCCCCGCCCGCGTGGAAGGCCAGGCGGACGTACGCGTGGCCGCCCTCCACCGCGGACGTCGCGGCTTTCAGGGCAAGGACGTGGAAGGGGACCATCGCGCCGTAGATGGGCAGGAGCACGGCCTCGTGGCGGGGGTCGACCGTGATGGCCAGCTCGCGCGGGGCGGGCACTTCCGCGGGCGAGGCGTAGGCGACCGCGTCCGAAACCTTGCGCGCGGTCCCGCCGGCGCCGCCGCCGGACCCACCGGCCCCGCCCCGGGTCAGCAGGCGCAGGGTCTCCTCGTTGATGCGGCGGAGGAGGGCGTCGTCGCCGCCCCTGCCGCGGCGGGCGGGCGGGGCTGGGGCACCGTCGTCGGCGGCGGCGGCGGCGGCGCCCCGGGTGGTGCGCGCCTCGCGCTGGCCGCCGTCGCCGTCGTCGTCCCCATCCTCATCGTCCTCGCCCTCCTCCGCCTCCTCGCCCTCCTCCTCCGACCCGTCCAGCTCGTACGCGACGTCGCCCCAGGCGGCCGTCGCGTCGGCTGTCAGGACCTCGGGCGGTGAGGAGCCGCCCGGCGTGACGATGACGGTGTCGGCGAGCCACAGCGCGTACGGGGTGGCTTTCTTCGCTGCCTCATCCCTCCCGTCCTCATTTTTGGGGGGCGGCGCCTCCAGGCCGGCCAGCCCGATCGAGACGTGCAGCACCATGCCCGCCGCGGCGGGCGTGTCGTTGGAGGCCGAGAGGGACAGGGGCCCGGACTCCCGCAGCTCCAGCCCCATGCCCGCGCCGACGGTCTTGGGCAGCCTGGCGGCCAGGTGCGGGGCGGGCGAGGCGGCGAGCGACGCGGCCGCGGCCGCGCGCGCGGCGGACAGGGGCGCGCCCTCGACCAACGCCCCCACCGCCGCCGCGTGCGCGGCGGCCAGGGCCCGGTACTCCGCCTCCATGCCCGGCCCGCCATTCACCACGAACGTGCGGGCCAGGTTGGCGCAGTAGGAGCCGACCCGGGCGCCGACGCCGACCAGGATGGGGCCCGCCTGGGCGAGCGCCTCCCCGTCCGAGGGCGCGGCCAGGCGGGGCTCGCACCGCCCGCCCGACTGGACGGTCGGCGGGTAGGCCGCCTCCACGCCGTCGGCGGGGATGTCGGTGATGCCCAGCCCGGCCGGGTCGGCCAGGGCGCGCTCCAGGCGGCCGGCCAGCTTGGAATGCTTGGCGGCTTTGCCCTCATCCAGCAGGCGCTCCAGTTCTGGTGAGAAATAGCGGACGACCGCGGCGGCCGCCACCCGGGCCGCCGCCCGGGCGGCCGCCAGTTCGGGCGCCTCCTTGACGCCCAGCACTTTCCCCAGGCCGCCCGAAATGTCGACGGGGTCGAGGCCGGAGGCGGCCAAAGCCGCGGTCCAAGCCTCGCCCAGCGCGCCCACTGGCGTGTCCTTGGGCAGGCCACCCAGCGCCGGGCCTGCGCCCTTGGCGGCGGCCAGCAGGGCGCCAATCTCGGACGACCCGTCGCTGCCTTTCGCCCGTGCGTGGAAGGCCAGGTCCACGCCGGCGGCCGCCTTGGCGGCGGGGGCCAAGGGCTCCAGCATCGTGACTGTGAAAAAATGGAGTGGAGGTGATGGAAGGTTGAGAAAGGAGGATGAGAGCGCGGAAGTGGAGGAGAGAGAGAGAAAGTCGCGCCCTGTCGCCTCTCTTTCTCTAAACTCTTTACCTTTCTTGGTGGATGTCAGCACGTGCAGGGTGGTCTTGGTGAAGACCATGATCGTGTCTAAGAAAAAGGAGGGGGACGCGGGGAGGAGAGGGTGAGAAGAGGAGAAAAACGAATGCGCGTTGATGCGCTCGCCCCGCTGTCGCCGCCTCCCCACAACACCTCACGTCCCACACATCCAGCCTCTACTCACCTGGCAGCTCGTACGTGAACAGCCATAGGTGCACGGCCGTCGTCTTGCGGTACCGGTTTTCCTCGAGCGAGGTGCCGAGCGCGACGGCAAGCGCGTCTGCGGATGCCCAGGCGGACGGGTCTGCCTGTGTTTTGAGGGGGGGGGGGGGGGAGAGGGTGAGTGTGAGTGTGCGTGTGTGTGTGCGTGTGTGTGTGTGATTTGTAGATGAGAGTGCGAATGATGTGCGGGCGCGTTGAGTGGGGAGTGTGTGGGCGGCCGGGCGGCCGGCGGAAGAGGAAGGCCCGCCCGAAATCGGTCGCGCGCTCGCTTTTTGATGCGAGCCGGCCGCCCCTCTCTCCCCCAATCCTCTCTCACACACACCTTCCAAGCCTCATACAGGCGGTTCAGGCGGCGGCCAAACAGGTCGGCATCGAAGGTGACCGACATGGCTGGAGGGGTGGGGGGTGGGGGTGAGGAGCGCGCGCGCGCGGTGAGGTGTGGGGTGGGGGCGCGCCCGCGGTTGAAACGAGTGCATTTTTTTCTTCTTCTTTCATTCTTTTCTTTCGTTGGAGGGGCTCGCGCGTCACGGTCCCCCCGCACACACGCGCGCGAGGCCGACGACCCGCTAGAGAGGGATGCCAGCCCTTCCCTCAACCCGCCCAGGCACGGGCCTGACCGGGTGGCGGCCGGCGACATCGCCAGGAAGGAGGCACGCCCACCCCACCCGTCGCTCCAACCCGGCCGTCTTCTTGGCAGCTGCCGCTGGTGCTCCCCTTGCTTCCACCGCCCGCATGGTCACCCTTTCAACCTGCAAGCTGGCCATCTCCATCTACCCGCCCTTTGCCTACGATGCCACCGGCGGGGGCGGGGTGGCGGTCGCGACACCTGCCTCGGCGGCCTCCCTCCCGTCCACCGTCCCGCCCCCACCCCCGACCGCGACCGCCCTCGCCTTTGACCCGGCGTCCGTCACCATCCCGCCCCTCACCTGGCGCAACACCCGCTACCTGGGAGTGCCCTTGCCGCCCGGCATCCAAATCGCCGTCACCCCGCGCCGCCTGAGCGGGTGGGTCGATAGAAAGAGTGGGGAGGTGGCGCTCGCCTTTACTGCTGATTTCCAGTTCACCGCCTTTGGCGGCCTGTACACGCCGCCCATCATCCCCGTGGAGACGATGCTGAGCACGGAGGGCGTGGCCGGGGCCCAGCTGACTGGCCAGGGCCGGCGCTTGGACGAGGCCACGGCCACCGCCCGCCTGGCCGGCGTCGCGGCCGTGCCTGTCCTGCCGGATGCCTTCCTGTCCTGGTTCCTCCGCCTCCCCGCGGACTGCCTGGCCGAGATGGACGCCCGCTTCGAGTTTGATGCTTGAATGCATGTGTGCGTATGTGCGAGGAGAGAGAGCGAGACCGTGTAGTTGTCGTCACAGAGAGATTTCCGGGGCTAGGCGGCAGCCCTCTTCTTTTTCTTCTTCCTCTCCTCCTCCTCCCCACCACCACCACCACGCCCGCCACTCCCACCGCCGCCGCCGTGCAAGAACGCGCCCGCATCCGTGACGCCCCCTGCCTCCACGGACGCTGCCGCGGCCGACCGCAGCTTGCCCGCCAGGGCGGACGCGGTACCTGCTAAATCGGGCGCGGCGGCCGACGCGTCCGGGCGTCGACCCGACCCGCCATCCTCCCCGCCCCCTCTCCCCTCCTTGGGCGCCACCAGCGCGGCCGCGCGCTTGCCCGCCCTCTCCACCCGCTTCGCCGCCGCGTCCTCCGACCCGGCGGGCGGCCCGGACCGCGCCCGCCGCTCGGAGCCGGACAAAAAGTACTCTCCCGACGCCAGCTGCAAGTCCACTTTTGACGGCAGCTGCGGGGGTGGGAACGGAGTGTCAGCCTTCTTCTTCTTGGGCGCCCCGTCGGGGCCCGCCGCCCCGAGCGGCTTGCGCCGGGGCACGTTCTTCTTCTTGAACTGCGGCAGGAAGCGGTCCCACGACTCGCCTGCCAGGGCCGGGTCTTTGGCCAGCTCCCGCTTGATCATGAGCGCCTTGATGTGATAGATGGGGTGCACATTCTTGATGGCGTCCTCCACCACCCGCCGCACGGCCTTCAGGCCGGTGTACGGGCCCATGGCCGCAACGGTGGAGCCCTGGACCAGGATATAGCACTGCGTCAGCAGTTCCAGGGCCTTTAGCGTCGCCCCGCCCGCCCCTAACAAGCGCTGGCGGCGCTTGACGAATTTCTCCTTGTTCCGCACCAGGCCGCCGATCTTGATGATGTCGCACTGGACCCCGTCCTCCAGGACCTTGATGGCCTGCGGGGCCGGGACGGACCGGGCCAACAGTTTGATCGCGTCCCGGGCCTTGATAATGGCGTACGGATCCCACGTCTTGCGCGTCGTGCGCACACTCATCGACCCTTCCACCAGGTTCAGTTCACACCCGATGCCGGCCTCCTTCAGGGCCTTGGTGACGACCGGCCAGACGTCCCGCAGGTATTTTTCTATGTGGAGGAAAGAGATCGAAGAGAGGTGTGTGTGTTGTGAGAGATAGAACGGAGGAGGTAGGAAAAAGTGTTTCCATTTGTCTCTCCATTCTCTCACCTCTGTACTTGGGGAAGAGCACGGCGAAGGAGGACTCCTCCAGCAGGCCCGCCGGGTTATCCTCCTTGGTGAATTTGGGGATGGTCCAGTGGTCGATGCCGTCGTGGTCCCAGGGCTTGGGCTTGTCGTACTGGAGAGGAGGAGAGGTGACGGAGGGAGGAGAATGATTGAGAGGTGACTGCTCGGGGTCGGGCCGCACCGCACCGCTGCCGCTCTCGCAACCTTTTTTCTTGCGGGCCGCGCCCTCCGTCGGGCGACCTCGCCCACGCTGCTGTGTGGGCCAGGTATGTGGAGGTAGTCCTCTCTGCTCCACGCCCTCATACCTTTTGCTTCTTCTTGGGCGGCAGGTCGCCTTTAGGCGTGTCTGCTGCCGGCGGCAGCGCGTCGGCGGCCAGCGACGCCATTTGCTGTTTTGTCTCTCCCTTTCCGAAGGACGAGGCACGGGCGTGGTGCTCTCACGCGCGTGCGAGCTGGTGAAAAAGAGAGAGCTGGTGCTCCTGTGTGCTGGAAAAAAAAAGAGGACCGAGGAGGGGCAGAAGGCTAGTGCTGTGTGCGGCGTTGAGAGAAAGAGCGGGCCGCCGCGGGAAGAGAGGAGTGTCGCCCCCAACCTTGGATTAGGGTTAACCCCATCCACATCCACGTCGGGATCTATGCGTGCCTTGTCCACCAGCACCCTGTTTCTTTATTTCACACCTCCGCCAGCGCCTTCTCTTTCGCCGCCAACAGCTTGTCCACCCCTGCCGTGTGCTCGTCCGTGGCCGCCTGCACCCGCTTCTCGGCCGCCCGCCTGTCGTCCTCGCCCGGGTGCGCGGCTTTGGCGGCCTCCATGCCCCCTCGCCGGGCCTGCCGCACCGCCGCCCGCGCATTCTCGGCCGCCGCCCGCGCCACCTTCAGCATGGCTGCCGCCGCCTCTTTTGTGGGCGGGGGCACGGGCACCACCAACTCCCCGCCGCCCGACCGGGTGGGGTTGAGGGCAAGGGGCCCGTCCCGGAGCGCGCACTCCAGGGCGGCCAGGGTGGACGGGTCAAAGGGCGTGACGATGAGGGTGTGTGCGTCCCGGGCGGTCGTTGCGGCAAGGGCCCGGAGGGGCGGGGCGTGGGAGGTGCCGCCCGTGTCGCCCTTTCCGCCCTCGCCCTCACCGCTCCCGCTGTACGCTCCCCGGACGGGTAGGTGGTCCAGCATGCCCGGTGAGGCCCGCCCCGTGCGCAGGCCGGCCAGCTCGGCGCGCAGGTGGTCCAGGGCGCGGGCCATGGCGGCGGCCGCGGCGGCGAGGTCAAACGTCTCACCACCGCCACCAGGCGCGCCTTCCTTCCCTCCGGCGGGAGGGGTGCTCGAGGAGGAGGGCGAGGGGGGCGGGGCGGCCGGCTCGCTGTCCCGGCCCTTCCCGCCGCGTTGCTTCTTCTTGGCGGCCTCTGTTGGGAAGTGTCAGAGGTTTGTGTGCGTGAAGGAAGAAAAGGCTCTGCGGCCGTACGTGTCCCCTCTCCCTCTCTCCCCCCCAGGCAGAGGCCCCCCGCCCCAAACCCCGCCTCGGCTTCTCTCCAGGCCCGACCCCCTCTGCCCCTCTCTCTCACAAAATCCAAACGCACTCGAGGCTAAGCCGGCCACACCGCCCAAGCTGGATGCGAACACTGCCGTGGTGGGCAGGGAAGGCGGCAGCCGGGCCGCCCCGGCGTGGAGGGCAGCGGTCGAGGTTGGGAGCAGCAACACGGGCGACCGATCGAGGGCAGCCACCGCCCACCCCCGCCCAGCGCTGCTTGCCGCACCCCAGCGGGCAGAAGAGGCAGTGATAGATGCGGCCTCACTGGCAAGGACGCGGGCCAGGGCGGGCAACATGTGGGCGCGAATGGAGAGACGTGTGAAAGGAAAAAGTGTGAATTCTTGTCTCGGCGTCGGCTAGTTTGTGTTTGTTGCCACTTTTTCATTTTCCGCGACAGTGCGCTTGTGTGCCAGTGTCGGCACGCGTAGGGCACATAAACACACGCACACACACACACACACACACACAAACACACACACACACACACACACACACACACACACACACACACACACAAAACCGGGGCGGGTCATGCCCCCCGCCCCCGCCCGCCGCCTGTCCCGGCGGGCGGCCGCGGCGCTGCCCGCCGCGGCCAGGGCGGCCTTCCTGCTCGACGCGGCGCGGGACCCGGCCCTACTGGGCGGGGCGCCGGGGCTGGCACTCCACCTGGCTGGGGCGGCACTGAAGGTGTGTGTGTGTGAGGATGCTGGGGGGTAAATCGACCGCACCGTCTAGGAGTCGCGGGACGAGAGAAGCGACGGCGAGAAACCAATGCCAACATACACTCCCTCCACACACCCCACCACCCACTCTTCTCTCATTCATTAGGTCGCCGCCACCGCCCGCATCCCGCTCGCCCGGGGCTCGACTTCCACCCTCTGCCCGTCCTGTGGAGCTGTCCTAGGGGCCTGCGATTACGGCGCCGCCGCCGTCGTCGCCTTGCGCTCGCGGGCCCGGCGCCGGGCACGGGCGCGCGCGGTCAGGAGGGCCGGCGGCAGCGACGTTGCGCCGTCGGGGGCGCCGCCGCCCCCCACCTCAGTCAATCAGGCCGCCCTCGTTATCACCTGCGCCTCCTGTGGCCAGGCCAGCGTGCGGCCCTTCTTCACAGCGGAGGTGGCGCATGCCGCGCTGGCGCGGTTGAGGGAAGGTTGTTGAGGGGGGGTGGATGAGGGGGAGAGGCGCCGTGGCTTGAGAGGTAGAGGTGAGGAGAGAAAGGGCTAGATATAGATTGGCTGTTTCTTGGTGTTTGCGCGTGATAGAATGAGGAAAGGAGTCGGCCGCGCGACGTCGTCGGCCGCACCCTTAGGCGAGATGGAAAGAGGCGGGTTGAATTGCCGACACACGCATTTCAAGATTCGGAATTGGAAAGAAAAAAAAAAGCCCGCGAGCCACAGGCAGCGCTCTGTCAACTCGACTCGCACGCACACACACCTCGCCTAGTGCTTCCCTCTCTACGCACCCGCGCAATTCACAAAGAAGCCACGGCGCCGCCCCGCCCCCGTCCTAGAATGGGGTCCCTTGCGCCGGGCGCGGCCGCGCCGCCGCCCCGCAAGCTCGCCTCCTTTGTCCTGCTGACGGCGCTGTACTTGGGGTGCGTTTTTCCTTTGTTTTGCCTCGCCTTGGTGGCATGGTGGAGAGGGTCAGGGCACGGCGTGTGGGCACAGGGGTGGCGGGAGACGGGCAGGGGCGCGCGCTCCCCGGTGTCGCGCGCCGACCCCGTTTGATTGACACGCTCTCTCACGACGCCTCGTCTCCCCTCCCTCTTTTTATTCACGCGCACAGCCTCAACTCCACGCTGAACCTGGCCAACAAGTGGGCCCTGGTGAGTGGGAACGGACCTGGAGGGGAGTGAACGGGCGGGAGCGTGAGGGGGTGTCGGGGCGGGAGGCCCGGGCAGAAGGCCGCGCCGGAAAAAGCGCGCTCGCTCCTGTTTGCGTGCGCACCCACCCCGCGGGGCGCGTCCCCGTCGCCTGCCCTCCCCTTCCCGTCAGCCAGCAGGCAAGCCTTTTGCCGGTGTACTGGGTGGGCAGGGCGGCGTGTCGGGAGAGGGCGGCAAGGGGCGGGGCGGCGCGCAGATGAGGGGGCGAGGGAGCGCCGGCGCAGCAACACCCCCGCAACACCTGCGCCTGGAGTCCTCCAGGCGCTGCCTTCCTTCTAACCTCACCGCGCGCCTCTCTCCCTCTCCGTTTCCACCGCCACCCGCCAGGGCATGTACGGCTTCAAATTCCCGCTCCTCCTGACCTGCTGCCACATGCTCTTCTCCTTCCTGGCCCTCCTCCCCTTCATGCTGACGCGTGCGATGATGGCCAAGCACGAGGAAATCCTGCGGCGCCAGTGGAGAGGGTTTGTCGCGATCGGCCTGTTCATGGCGCTCAACATCTCGCTCAACAACTCCAGCCTCGTCGAGATGACGCTGTCCCTGAACCAGGTCATCCGGGCGTCCATCCCCGTGTTCACGTGCTTGCTGGCCATCGGGATTGAGGGCAAGGTACCGACACGGGGCGAGGCGGTCGCGCTGCTTATCCTCACCTCCGGCGTGATGCTCGCCGTCTGGGACGGCGCGGTCGCGGGCTCGCCCCGGGGCATCCTGCTCTGCCTGGCGGGCACGGTCAGCAACGCCCTCATGATGACGACCTCGGGGAAGGTGCTGTCCGAAAAGGTGGACGTCCTGCGCCTCACGTTCTACACGGCCCCCATCTCCATGACGGCGCTCACGCCCTTCTTCTTCGGGCGCGAATACTCCCGGTTCGTGAATGACTACATGCCCGCCCACGGCGCGGACGTCTACACGATCGTGCTGGCCACGTCAGCGGTGGCGCTGTCGTACAACGTGGTGCACTCGCTCATGATCCAGCAGACGTCCGCCGTGACGACGACGGTCCTAGGAGAGGTCAAGATTGTCGGCTTGATGGTGCTGTCTTACGTCCTCCTGGGCGAGAAGAAGGCCTTCACCCCGACCATGACGGCGGGCTGCCTGACCGCGGTGGGCGGCTTCTGCCTGTACTCCCACTTCAAGCTGGTAGCGGTGGGCGGTGGGTCCGGGTCGGGCGCGGTCGGCGCGGACGTGCAGCTGGCCCGCCAGCCCTCAGAGTACATGGCCCGCCTGGGCTCGCCCGAGCGGGCGGGTGCAGGCGCGGGGGGAGGAGGGGCCGGGGAGCGGGTGCCCCTGCGCAAGCCCATGGAGAAGGACGCGTCTGTTTGAGTATGGTGGGGAGGGAGTTGCGTGTTTTTTTTTTTTGCGTCCATTATTGAAGAGAGAGTGGGGTTGGGGGGGTTGGATGGAGAGGGAGGATGGAGAGGAAGGAGGAGGCATGCCCCCGCACCCGGAAAAGACAAGTTAGGCTGCAACCGGCCTTTGGAGCTGCACTCCTTGGGCCGGTGTACCTGTCTCTCTTTTCGCGCGCGCGCGGGCTCTTTTCTCGTGTAGCTCTCTTTTTCGTCGTCGTCTTCTTTTTCAGTCATTCTGCTTCGCTGCTGCTGCTGCTGCTCCCTCCCTCCTCTCCGCCCTCCTCCCCGTCCGTCGTCTCCCACCCTTCCGCTAGCGCGGCATCCACGTCGCCCGCGCTGTTGGGCTGGACCAGGCGCCACCCGTCCAGGGCCTTCAAATTGAGCGCCCAAACGTCGTCGAGGGTGACGTCCGTGTGCGGGGCTTCCACCACGCCGCCCGCGATGATGAGGGTGTGCGTGTCGACGACCACCACCGCCGGCGCCGCCCGGGCGCGCGGCCGAGGCGCGCCCGCCGCGTCTAGGTCCGCCCCTAGGATGGCGGGCGAGTAGAGGAGCTCGGTGATGGTGGAGTTGCCCAGGCGGAAGGTGCGGATGGCCTTGCGCACGGCGTGCCCGCGGAAGCATGCCTGGATGCGCGTGGCCGCGGCCGCGAGGCGGGGGTCTCCCCCTTCCTTGTCCGTCGCCACCCTGTCCAGACCTAAGGCAGCGACCGTCGCCGCGGCGGCCGCCTTGCCCGCCCCTGACCGCGGCGGGCGGACGGCGAGCGGATACCACCGCCCCTCCCCACTCAGGGAAAACAGGTCGTCGTGCGCTTCGCTGAACACGCGGTCTCCGCGCCCGTCCCGGTCGGTGATGCCGCCCCACAGGATGCCGGCCCGCCCAAGGTGGCCCGCCAGGCCAAAGGACGCGCGGGGCGTGGGCGAAAAGCGGGCCTTGGGCAGGCGCCGCCAGGGGCCACGGGCTTTGAGGTCAAACGCCCAGGCGTCGCCGTGCACTGTGCCACTCTCATCCTCACCGACGCCACCTCTGCCCGCCGTGTGGCCGCCATAGACGATCAGGGCGTCGCCCGCCATGAACACGCCCCCACCCCCGCGCGGGGCGGGGCCGCGGGACGGGCCGCCCGCGTCCAGGCAGGCCCAGGCCAGCGTCGCAGGCGTGTACAGCCAAATGTCGTTGAAGTATGACACGCCCTTCCCATCATCCGCGAAGCCGCCGAACATGAGGAAGCCGGCCTTGTACGGCACCATCCGGTGGCCCGACCGCCCCGCCGGGCCGGCCTTGCAGGGCAGGCTCTCCCAGGCGTTGGACGACAAATCCAGGCGCCAAAGGTCGCGATAGTGGCGGAAACGCTCCATGTTCCTTGAGGTCAGCTCCCCACCAAAAATGTACACAAAGGCACCGCCCAGGCACACGGCCTGGTGCGCGGAGCGTGGAGGCGGGCCACCCGGCGAGGTGATGCGGGCCCAGCGCGACGTGGATGCATTGGACGGGTTGAAAAGTAGGTAGAGGTCGTCGAAGGTGTGGACCCTCTCAGACCGGCCGACCGCCTCAAAGCGTTCCCCTCCGAACACGAGCAGCGCTTCCGACCCGGCTTTGGTCCCGCCGGCCGCGCCACCCTTAACCGCCGGCACCGCCGTCCAGGAGGCGTAGACCCGGGGCGAGGGGCGCGGGGCCGGGTCTTCCACGGTGATGGCGCCCCGGGCCGCGTCCGCCAAGGCGAAAGTCTCCAGCAGGGCGTCCAGGTCGTCATCCGCGGCCGCGTCCGCGGCGGCCGCCCGGCGGGTCGCTTTCTTGGCGGTCTTCTCCGCGGTCTTGGTCTGGCCGGACGCTTTGGCCTTGCCCTTGGCGGAGGCGAGCTTCTTGCGCTTGTCCCGGCCGGATCCCATTTGAGAAGAAAAGGGAAGGTTGGAAGAGGAAAGCAAGCCCGACGGCGGCGCGGGTGTGCTGGGGAAAAGAGCGTTCAGAGGGGCAGCGCGTCACAACGCCGGTCCCTTCCGAGCCTCGGGAGAGGATGCACACGGGTGTGACCGTACCCTGGGTGGGGGTGGGCGGGGCTAGTGCGGGGCGGGGCCGTGCCTAGAAAGCGGGCGGCTCGAAGAAGAAAAGTGAGACGAGAAGTAGGGGCCGCTCGAGACACCGTCACTCTCTCTTTTTTCGCGCGCCCTCAAATGGAATTCACACCCCTCCTCTTCACCCCGCGCACGGGGGACCGCCTGCGCGGCGGCGGGCCCGGCGATTTCAGGACGCCGGGCGCGGGCCTGGAACGGTCGCCCACGGGCGGCGGCGGGCAGGGCGGCGGCGGTGGGGCCGCATTTGCCGCCGCCGCCCGCCTCGGCTCCACCTTCCGGGAGGGCACTCCACGCCGGCGCAGCATGACGCCGTCGGGTAGTGCAATGGAACCGTCCGGCATGATGTACCCGCCGGGCGGGGGTGGTGGGAGCCTGTTTGAGTCGCCGACGGGTAAGGAAGGAGGGGGGAGAGGGAGGGGGCGCGCGCGCCTGGGCCTTCACAACCGCTCTCTCCGGTGAGGGGGCCCTCGCCGCGAAACCGTCCGGCGCCGGCCCGCCCTTCCTCGACCCCCGTACTTGAGTCTGCAGAGTGTCAGCAGGCTAGCATGGTGGGTGGGAGGGCCTGGAAGGGCCGCTCTGAAAAGTCGCTCCTCGGGCGTGGAGAGGAAAAAAACAGCGGCGGCGCGCTGGGCCTCAAGGTGGCCGAGGCCGACGGGAGAGATGCACACACCTGACCCGCCCCCTCCTCTTTTGTCTCCCTCCACGCACAGCCGGCGGCCCCGCCGCCCAGTTCGGCCACTCCACCCAGGCCGGCTGGGCGGTCGCCGCCCCGCCGCCCCCTCCAGGCCACTCCCTGGCGGACGAGCTGCTGCCCGGCGGGGGCGGGGGGGGAGCCTTCCCGGGCGGGGGCGCAGCGCGCTCCTCGCGCTTCGCGCTGGGCGGCGGCCTCGCCGCTCCCGTGGCGACGGCCACCCCGCACGGCGCCGCGCCGTCCTCCACGGCCAACCCGGACGACCCGTCCGGCTGCTGGGTGACGGCCTTCGGCTTCGCCCCGCCCGACCGGGCGCTCGTCCTCGGCGAGCTGGCCAGGTGCGGCGACGTCCGGCGCTTTGGCTCGGGCCGGGCGGCCTCCAACCCTGCTTCCGCCACCGCCACCGTCAACTGGGTGCACGTCCAGTTTGGCAGCCCCGCCCAGGCTGCCCGGGCGCGCGCGCTGGACGGGTGCCTGCTGGCCGGGCGGCTGCTGGTCGGCGTCAAGGCCCTGGACGGGGCAGGCGCGGCCGACGTGGCCTACCTGGTGGGCGGCGGCGGCCTGGCCGGCGAGGGCGGAGACGCGTCTGCCGGGGAGTTGCGGATGGCGGCGCCGGTCATGCCGGCGCGGCCGTACCGGGTGGACGCGGGAGACCAGGTAAGAGAGAGACAGGAGAGAGGCGAGGCGGAGAGAGAAAGGCGCGCCTTGACCTAACCACGCGCGCGACGCACGGGCGGCAGCGTCTCTCCCCGCTCTCACCCCCCCCCTTGGTCTCTCACCCACACGCCCACAGCGCGCCCTGCCCCAGCACGCCCAGTCAGCGTGGTCCAAGATCAGTGAGCTGGTGTTTGGTTTGTGATGCGTGGAGGGAGAAAGCGTGTAGAAAGGGATACAAACCCACATGTCGTTTTGACCCCCCCCTGTCTCCTTCCCATCCTTTTCATACAAGGACATCCATCACACACATGTCTTCTTTTTTCCCAACCTTCCTCTCCTCACGTCTCTCTTCTACGTCTCATTTCTACACGCACCTCACCACATCACCAACCAACGCCTGTCTGCCTCGTCCTGCGCCTCTCACGACCTCACGCACACGCAAGGCCCACGTGCGCGCCCCCCCCCTTCACCTCTTGAACGCCCACCACGCCCACAACAGCACGCCCGTCACCGCGGCCATCCCTCCGTACGCCAGCCAGGCGTCCAGCTTCTGGCGGCGCTCGATGACGCGCAGGAGAGAGTCGGACAGGCCTAGGCCGTGCAGGACGTCCAGGGCCTTGCGCTTGGCGGACTGGGTGGTAGGGTTGAGGGAAAGAAGATGAGTGGTATTTTTTTTCCGTATCTCTCCACCCACCCCTCCCCCTTTCCGCATCCTCATACCTTCAACCGCTCCCGCTGGCCCGCCATCGCGCCCAGCACGGCCGCCCCCGTCGCGAACGTCTCCTCCAGGATGCGTTTCGAGTTGCGGATGGCGCCCTCCGCGGCCGCGTCCGCGTCCGCCGCGTCCGCCCAGGCCGCTGTCGAGGCCCGCCCTGCCAACAAGTCCGCCCGGTCCGCCTCCTCCGCCGCCCGCCGCCGTTCCCGGTGGGTGTGGCGGTCCAGGTCCAGGCGCAGGGCGACCGCCTCCTCGGAGACCTGCTCGACTTTGCTGTCCATGTTCGATGGTGGGAGAGAAAAGGTGAGAGAGTGCTCCTGGTGTCTCAACCTCGGCCTCCCCCAGGGGTGTGGCGCCTTCCACACAAGCGCGCACCTGGGGCGCCCACCCACCACGTCCACACACACGCACAGAGTACGCCTCTCTCTCTCTCTCTGTCTCTCTCCTCACCGTTTCCAGACGTCCCGCCCGCTCCCCGACGCCTCCCGCACCGAGTGCATCCGCCACGCGCCGTCCAGCTGCTGGCTGACGCGGACCAGGTCGGCCAGGCGGGGCTGCAGGTCGCGGGCTAGGTTGGCGGCGGCCGTCCGCTGGCCGGCCTGTGTGTATGAGAGAGGCGTTGTGAGAGAGACGGGGCGGGGCTCCCGGGGCTCTCCACCCCCCACCATTTGGGTGCGTTTTCTGCCTCACATTCTCCGCCTTTTCCAGCCTTTCCAGCCCTTCCCGCAGGCCCAGCACCAGGCTGCGGGCGGTCTTGTGTAGGGAGGCTAGGTCTGTCATGAATGACGCGGCGGGAGTGAAGCCTGCGAGTCGTGTGCTGAGAAAGAGAATGCGTCGCCCACCTCGACGGCGAGCGGAGGTGTGAGCGAGGGCCAGTCGGGCGAGCACTTCTTAATTCGCCCTTTCCTCCTCCACAACATGCCACCACGCAGCGGCACCCGCCGCGGCCGGTCCGCCTCCACCGCCGCTGATGGCCCTGATGAAGCCGCAGCGGACGGCGCCTCGCCGCCCGTGTCACAGGCGCCCGTCAAAAAACAAGCCGTCGCTGCGGTCGTCCCCACACCTCCTCAACTCTCCCCTCTCGGCGAGGCCAAGGCACTCGTCTGTGAGCTGTGCCGGTCCTTCTACTCCTTGGGCTGGGTCTCCGGCACCGGCGGCGGCCTGTCCATCAAGGTGGGCGACCGCATCGTCATGGCCCCCTCCGGGGTCCAAAAGGAGCGGATGGCCCCGGACGACCTGTTTATCCTCGACGGCGCGAGCGGGGAGGTGGTCGAGGCGCCGGTCGCCAAACCGCCGCCCGCGCGGCCGCCCAAGCTGAGCGAGTGCGCGCCACTCTTCATGGCGGTAAGTTGATTGATCGAGGAGAGAGAGAGAGAGAGAGAGAGAGAGAGAGAGAGAGAGAGAGAGAGAGAGAGAGAGAGAGAGAGAGAGGGGGGGGGGGGAGATAGATGGAGAGTGGAAGGCGTGGGAGAGAGAGAGAGGGTGAGGGTGAGGGGCTAAGCGTGCGTGCGCGCGCACTGCACTGGGTTGGGAGAGAAACCCTTCTCTGCCACTCTCTGTCCATCCATTTCACCTCTCTCAGGCGTACGAGCTCCGCGGCGCGGGCGCTGTCATCCACTCCCACTCTCTCTCCGCCGTCCTGGCCACCATGCTGGACGAGGGCGAGGGCGGGAAGGAATTCACGTGCACAAATTTGGAGATGATCAAAGGCATCGCTGGGCACGGATGTTTTGAAAGGCTCGTCGTCCCGATCATCGAGAACACGGCCCGAGAAGCCGAGCTGACGGACAGGCTACGGGCTGCCATCGAGGCGTACCCTAAAAGTTGCGCCGTCCTCGTGCGGCGGCACGGCGTCTACGTGTGGGGCGCCGACTGGATCCAAGCAAAGGCCCAGGCTGAGAGCTATGACTACCTATTTGAGGCCGCCGTCCGCATGAGGGCGGGGTTGGGCATCCGCGCTGACCTATCCCCGAGCACGCCGGGCGCTGGATTGAACCACAAGGCAACCGTGGATGCAGAACAGGGCATTCAGGCGGGCGCGACTGGTGCCACCGGTGTGGCTGGCGTCATCAGGGCCGTCGTACTTGACATTGAAGGCACCACGGCGCCGATTAGCTACGTCACGCAGACTCTCTTTCCATACGCCGCCGCCCACCTGTCAGCTTATCTGTCCGTGGAGAGCGATGCCGTCGACGCGCACTTAGCTGCCCTGCGCACGCAGGCCGCCGCGGACGCGGCCACGGGCCTGGCTGTGCCGCCCATCCCCCCGCCCGAGGCCGGCCGGGCGGCCGTGCTGGCGGGCGCGCTCGCCAACGTGGCCGCCCAAATGGGCGCGGACCGCAAAACGACCGCCCTGAAAGCCTTGCAGGGAGACATCTGGACGGGCGGGTTCAAGGCCGGCGCCCTGGTGTCCGACCTGTACCCAGACGTCGCGCCCGCCCTCGCCCGCTGGGCGGGCACCAGCCTGAAGACCTACATCTTCTCCTCCGGTTCCCGCCGGGCCCAGCGCGACCTGTTTGCGCACACGCCGTCCGGGGATTTGAGGCCCTTTCTGAGCGGCTTCTTTGACACGACGAGCGGCGCCAAGGCGGAGAAAGGCGCGTACGAGGGCATAGCGGCCGCGGTCGGCGTGGATGACCCGGCCGAGCTCCTGTTCGCGACTGACGCGCTGGGCGAGGCCCGGGCGGCTGCGTCGGCCGGGTGGCGGGTGGCTCTGGTGGTGCGGCCGGGGAATGCGGCGCTGCCGGAGGGGCACGGGTTCCGGGTGGTGACGAGTATGGAGGGGTTGGTGGAGGGGGCGTGAGGGCAACATTCGTTTCGTTTTTCTCTTTACTCGTCCATTTTTTTCTCGCCCCTTCCCACACGCACGGCTACCCCATACCTTTATGATGACGCTCCTCCGGTCCGCATGTGGCCCCCCCACCTGCAGCGGGCGTACACGCGCCGCATTGCCCGGCCGACGGCGCACATTCCATCACATTTGCGCCACGCCCGACGACCAACCCACTGACCTCATCTCCTCGCTCTTCGGCCGCGTCTTTGGTAAGAAATTGCTGGACGACCCCATGCCTGCCGGGCTGAAACGCTTGGAGGGGACGGCCCTTGCTGCGCAGTACCCGGCGACGACGACGGAGTGGGCGGCACCCGTGGAGGGCGACACCCCAGGCGCGGCGTCCATCCGCCCGCTCCTAAAAGACACGCCATTAGAGGCCACCCCGCTGGCCGTCGCCTACGACGCGGCCGCCGACGGCTGGTCCGTGGAGGCCTTTCTGACCGGCGTCGCCACCCGGGGTGCCAACGTCATCGTCGCCACGACGGCAGGCGGGGCCGTGTGCGGTGGCTACGCCCCCCGGTCCTGGCTGGGCCTGGGCGAGGAAAAGGCCGCCGCGTCGGCGTTCCTATTCAGGTTCGACCCGGCCTCACCTGGGGATGGGCTGGCGGCGGCCAAGCTACCCAAGGTGGGTGGCCCGGGCCTCGCCCTCATCGACCGCCCGGGCGAGGGCCCCCGGTTCGGGGCTGAAGACTTTCGGGTCGTGTTTTCTGTGGACGGGACTGCCGCGGAGGGGTGCAGCCGGCTGGGGACAGGCTACTCCAAACTGCCAGCCGGCGGGCGGTCCCTGTTTGCGGAGGGCGAGGGCGGGCGGGCGGACCTGACAGGCCTGGTCGTATACGTCGCGGAGGGCGACCCTGAGAGCTGGGAGCTGGACGGGGTCGTGTGGAAAAGCAAGTAGTGTGTGAGAGAGGCGTGAAATGAAAAGATCGGCTCCAGCTGGGCGAAACCTATGGGTGGTGGTGGGTTAAAAAACAAAGGACGAGTCCATTTACCCACCCTCGCACCCCCGTTCTCTCTCGGCGACACCACCACCACGCTCCGCTTGGCAGTAGAATCACACCGGACGAAAGGCGGTGGGCATGGGGGACCAGGCGTGCGCGCACGCACACACACACATGCCGCCCCCCCCCCTCACCCACTGTTTTTCATCGAGACGACACCTCCACCAAGTGGCGGCCGTCCAGGGGGGGCACCCGCGAGCTGACACGCCCCTGCAAGCAGGCCGGCCGAGTTCGGGTGCTGGAGTAGCCGTCCGGCGAGGTGCAGTACTGGGTGACCATCTCGGCCAGGCCGGCCACGCACTCTGGCACCAGCGAGAGGCCGCCAAACTGGTACACAAACTTATCGTGCCCGCCGCGCAGGGCGGCCACGTGGGGCGCGCCACACAAGGACATGCACCGGACGGAAGCCAGGGTAAGTGTCACTGCCGGGTCGGCGGCCAGGGCCAGGGCAAGCGGCCGGAGGCGGTGGTCCGGCCCCGCGTCGATGGCCCGCCCGCCGGCAGCAGCCTCGGCAGGCGGGCTGCCACTGCCCTGCCCGCCGCCGTCGCTGCCGGCGGCCGCGCCATCGACCCAAGCGCCCGACGCGATGAGGGTGGCGTACAGGAGGTGAAAAAAAGCGGCACCCGTGGTGCAGGTGCTTGCCAGGGCCTCGATGTCCGGCGACGAGGCGGCGCGACTGCCCCGGCCGGACGGCACATTGCAGGTCGTGCAGACGTAGCAGACATGGTTTTTCGTGCCCCCCCCCTCCCCAGCGGACGGAGATTGCAGGCCCGTGCGGGCGGCGAATGAGGTGAGGGCGGCCTTCATAGTCTCGAGATGAATATAAAGTGGGCGGCCACGTGCCAAGCGGGGCCTCTGTTTTGCCTGCCTGTGTGGGGCGGGCGGGTGTGGGGCGAAAAAAGGCGGGTGTGGGGTGTGTGGGGGGTGCACGCGCCTGCGCGCGCCGCACACACTTATAACTCTCCCTCCCTCTCTCTCTCTCTCTCTCTCTCTCTCTCTCTCTCTCTCTCTCCCTCTCTCTCTCTCTCCACCAGGCGCGCGGGGCCGCCGCCGATGGCGACAGATATGATGCCGACCGCCGTGCGGCGGCCGGAGAGTTGGAGTTGCGTTGCGTGAGTATAGGACCTACTTGAAATATGATCAACAACACACCCGCCCCCCCGCCCCCCGC
>Ga0315288_10002286_pt1 | contig 24780 bp, 21 predicted proteins | sample YL17G11_20_MG_FD_203454 | JGI IMG/M metagenome (GOLD analysis project Ga0315288, IMG submission 203454) | Sediment microbial communities from Yellowstone Lake, YNP, Wyoming, USA - YL17G11_20 | ecosystem: Environmental > Aquatic > Freshwater > Lake > Sediment | place: USA: Wyoming | collected... | reverse complement strand
GCGCACCAGTAGCGTGAGCGAAAGCGGTGAAAAGCACCGGGGTTGACCGGAGTGAAATAGACCTGAAACCATACACTTACAAAGCTGTCGGAGCACCATTTTGGGTGCTGGACAGTAGACACTGGAGTACCATTAGGAGCGTTCAGAAATAGCAACGTCTTATTGAGTTTGTCTAGTGTCTAGTGTCCAGCGCCCAGAGGTGTGACGGCGTGCCTTTTGCTTAATGAGCCGGGGAGTCGCTCTTTGTTGCGTTGGTTAAGGCCTTCAAGGCTGGAGCCGTAGCGAAAGCGAGTGCGAAATGCGCGATTGTAGCAGGGAGCGGACGCGAAGCGTGGTGATCTAGCCATGGGCAGGCTGAAGGAGCTGTAATAGGCTCTGGAGGGCCGAACTGATGTGGGTTGAAAACCGCTCGGATGACCTGTGGCTCGGAGCAAAAAACTAATCGAACTACGTGATAGCTCGTTCTCCTCGAAATAGCTTTAGGGCTAGCCTCGCGTAATACCTACAGGGGGTAGAGCTACTGAATGAGTCTGGGGGGCCACCAGCCTACCCTGCTCAACCAAACTCCGAATACCTGTAGCAGTATCGCGGGAGTCAGACAGCGGGGGATAAGCTTCGTTGTCGAAAGGGAAACAGCCCAGATCGTCGGCTAAGGTCCCAAATAGATACTAAGTGACTAAGGAAGTGATGTTGCTAAGACAGCTGGGATGTTGGCTTAGAGGCAGCCATCATTTAAAAAGTGCGTAACAGCTTACCAGTCGAGCAACATTGCGCCGATAATGATCGGGACTAAGTATCTAACCGAAGCCACGGGTTCATTAGAGTGCTTGCACTCTTTTGAGCGGTAGAGGAGCGTCCTGCACCGGGTCGAAGCCGTACCGTGAGGAGCGGTGGACCGTGCGGGAGTGATTATCCCGGCACAAGTAACGATAAAACAGGTGAGAATCCTGTTCGCCTGAAGCCTAAGGTTTCCTGGGGAAGGTAAGTCCGCCCAGGGTTAGTCGGCCCCTTACCCGAGGTCGAACGACGTAGGGGATGGACAGCAGGTTAATATTCCTGCACCACCATTATCAGTGATGGGGTGACGCAACAATAAAGGTCAGCGAGCTGTTAGTGCCTCGTGAGGACCCGAGGAGTGCTGTTGGCAAATCCGCAGCGCCAACTCCGGAGGTCGGACGTGATTCGCCTACGGGCGTATGAAGTGACCCTAAGAGTTGCCCAGAAAAACCTCTAAACTTATGGTAGTGGTGACCGTACTAAAACCGACACAGGTAGGCAAGGTGAGTATCCTGAGGCGCTCGAGAGAACCGTCGGGAAGGAACTCGGCAAATTAGCCCCGTAAGTTCGCGAAAAGGGGCGCCAACCGTGTTAGCTGACTTGCTCAGCGAAGCACAGGCTGGCCGCAGAGAAATGGGTCTGGCGACTGTTTAGCAAAAACACAGGTCTCTGCTAACACCACAAGGTGGATGTATAGAGACTGACGCCTGCCCGATGCCGGAAGGTCAAGGGGAAGGGTTAGTGCCCGTAAGGGTGCGAAGCTCATAACCGAAGCCCCGGTGAATGGCGGCCGTAACTATAACGGTCCTAAGGTAGCGAAGTTCCTTGTCGGGTAAGTTCCGACCTGCATGAATGGCGTAACGACTGGACCACTGTCTCCCCGACGGACTCGGTGAACCTGTAGCTGCGGTGAAGATGCCGTGTACCCGCACTAAGACGGAAAGACCCCGTGAAGCTTTACTGTAGGCTAATATTGGGTTTTATCGTGACATGCGTAGCATAGGTGGGAGGCTTCGAAGCCTCGGTCTCGGCTGAGGTGGAGCCAACAGTGAAATACCACTCTTGTCTCGCTGAAATTCTAACTGCGTGCCGTTATCCGGCCGCAGGACAGTGTTAGTTGGGCAGTTTGACTGGGGCGGTCTCCTCCTAAAGAGTAACGGAGGAGTGCAAAGGCACCCTCAGCACGGTTGGCAATCGTGCACAGAGCGCAAAGGTATATGGGTGCTTGACTGCGAGGCATATAGGCCGAGCAGATGTGAAAGCAGGCCTTAGTGACCCAATGGTCCCGCGTGGAAGGGCCACTGATCAACAGATAAAAGCTACTCCGGGGATAACAGGCTTATCTCCCCTAAGAGTCCATATCGCCGGGGAGGTTTGGCACCTCGATGTCGGCTCATCGCATCCTGGGGGTGGAGGAGCTCCCAAGGGTTTGGCTGTCCGCCAATTAAAGCGGTACGTGAGCTGGGTTCAGACCGTCGTGAGACAGGTCGGTCCCTATCTAGTGTGGGTGTAGGATACTTGAGGAGAGCTCTCCCTAGTACGAGAGGACTTGGAGGGACGGACCCCTGGTGTTCCGATTGTCCTGCTAAGGGCAGCGTCGGGTAGCTATGTCCGGCACGGATAAATGCTGAAAGCATATAAGCATGAAGCCAACTCCGAAACAAGGTATCCCCATGAGCCCAGTGGTAGACCACCACATTGATAGGCCGGGTGTGTAAGTGCAGCAATGCATTCAGCTGACCGGTACTAATCGGGCCATTGGCTTGACCATAATTGCGCCCCTCTGACTACGCAATTGCATCTCGCCACGATAACGCCAAAGAAATATCGCCAAAAACGGACGATGGACCATAGACAATAGACAATGGATTATTAATCCCTTTGTCTAAAATCCATGAGCCATAGTCCATAATCCAGTATGAATTCCCGGTGCCAATAACAGCGGGGCCACACCAGTTCCCATTCCGAACACGACGGTTAAGCCCGCTGCGGCGATGGTACTGCGTAAGCGGGAGAGTAGCTCAGTGCCGGGATTAAAATAAACCTCGAACTTTGCGGTTCGAGGTTTTTTTATGGAAAAAGGGAAAGGGAAAAGGTAAAAATGTGGTAACATTTGACAGGTATTCTCTCGGCGGGACTGGTTGCCTTAACGCCTTTGTTGGAGAAGGCGATTTTTCCATTTTCCTTTTTCCTTGGCGATTTTCCATGATTGACATGAATTGCCCGCAATGCGGCAGACTTTACGGGTTTGACGATGCCCGCCTCGGCGCGCCGGAAAAATGCGCGCAGTGCGGCGCGACGTTCACCATTCAGCGGCAACAGGCGGCAAGTCCGCCTCCTTTTGAGCAACCACAAGGATACACGCCTACTATTGGCCCGCCCCCGCAGTATCAACCTTATCCGCCTCCGCCGTATTACCTGCACTACTTTCCGCCGCCAACCAACGGCAGCGCGGTCGCGGCGCTGGTCCTGGGGATCGCATCGCTTGTCATGGAGCCGTTTGGCATTATACTTGGCCCCATCGCATTGTATTTTGCCGGAAGAGGGATTAGAGAAATCGATACCGGAGCCTGGGGCGGGAGAGGGCTTGCGGTGGCCGGCCGCGTTACCGGCATACTTGGCCTTATTTTCGGGGTGTTGCTGGTTTTACTTTACGTAATGATTTTCGCCCTGGCTTTTCATGCTTCGCGCTACTCATAAAGCAGTGCCTTACATCGCCCCGGTTCAGGGCGAAAAATAGTTATCGGTGTACCGGATGCAGACTCTGAAATGCAAATCCTGCGGCAAGGAACTGGAGTTCGCCGACAACCAGGCGGGCATGCAGTTCGAATGTCCGTACTGCAGGGTTACGCAGGTTCTCGCGCAAACGCCGCAAGGTCTGAGCATGTCGGGGATCCCGGTGATAACGTCTTCGGAAAGCACGGACGAGCAGCCGTATCTATTCGGCCCCGCGATTCCGGAACCGCGCGCGTATCGCTTTTTCGGCTACCTTGTTCTTTTCCTCGCGATTGCGATTGCTCTGGCCGCGGTCATCGCCGGCACGGCCCTTATACTGACACGCGACAGCGGCACGCTTGAGGACGCGCTTGGGCTGAACCTGATCTTCATCGGCGTGTGCCTCGTGTTCGTCGGCATATTCGTCCTGCTGGTCTGCAAGTGGCTCGCGGCGATCCAAACTTACTCGCAAAAAATGCTGGACCAGGTGCGGAAGATCAGCGCCCTGCTGGAAAAGCGTGGCGGCGACGCTGAAAAGAGGCGATAAGGCTGAAGAGCGATGAAAACAAAACGGGGCTTCCGTCCTGGAAGCCCCGTTCCTTTCGCGCCGCCTATTACTTTGTCGTGAAATAAAGCCTGACGGTCTCGTTCTGGCCGCCTTCGGTCCCTATCATGAAGGTCATGAGGTACTTCGTGTTCGCCTTGAGTTCCTTCATGTCAGCGTGAGTGCCCTGGAACAACCAGTTCTTGTCAACGTCTTCCCCGAACAGCGTCCATTTGCGCATCGCGCACATCTTCTCGTCCATCAAATTCTTGAAAGCGATTACGGCGTTGGGCAGTTCCTTGCCGTCCGCCCCGCATTCGAAGAAATTGACTCCCATCATCGTAACCTTTCCGGCCTTCTCGTCAACCCACCACTCCAGCGGGAGTTTCGTGTCGATGCCGGTCGCGTTGTCCGCGATGTTCGTGATCTTGGCCAGAGGCTGTTCTTCCGGCGGATTCGTCTCGGTCGTGCCGGCGCCCCCGGAAGACTCGGTTGTGCCGGTCGTGCCGGTTGTGCCGGTCGGTTCCGCAGGTTTCGATTTGCCTGTAATTTTGTCCAGAAATTCGCAGCCCTGGAAAATGAACAGTATCGCGGAGACAATTACCAGACAGAGCGCCAGGTTTTTTACTGTCTTCATGACTTCTCCTCCTTGGTTTAAAGGGTGGAAGGGTATATTAACGACACGGAATTATAATCATATTACGGCTGCGCGCAGAAAAAAGCAAGCCATTTGGCGGGGCGCCCGAAACCGCGCGCTGCAACGCAAGGCCGCCCGCCGTGACATCCGGCGGACTATTTCGTGGTGAAGATTCTCTCGACGGAATCCCGCTTCCTGTTATCAAGAGACACGCCTACTTCGAGCACGTACTTCGTATTGGGTTTCAGTTGCTTGAGTCGATTGTACTCATCGCCCGTGAACATCCAGTTCTTGTCCATGTCCGCCTCGAACGCGGTCCACTTCGACTTCGCCGTCATCGCCGGATCCATCCCACGGATGAACACCGCGCAATAGATGGGATACGGCTTCCCGTCGGGGCCTATCTCTGCGATGTTGATGTTCAGCGTAATGACCTTGCCGCTGCCGGGGTCTGTCCGCCATTCGAGGGGCAGTTTCGGATCAACGTCGATGGCGTTCTCCGGCGGGGAGATGAGCGTTAGGAAATGTTCCGGCGCGGGCGCGGTCTCCGTGCTGGCCGGCGGAAAGCCCCCTTGTGGCGCGGGTTCGGGAGTTGTTGCGCCGCCCGTTTCTCCCGCGGATGTCGTGGCGGGCGGAGCGGTTTGCGCCGGTTCATTTTTCGCCGGCGGTGAAGCCTTGCCGCAACCGGAAAAACACAGCGCGGCCAAAACCACAAATACTGCGAGCATCAAAATGCTTTTCGCAAGGCTCATAATTGTTTATCCCCGTTCGCGGTTGGCAGAGCCTCGTCATATTTCTTTGTGGGGCTCTATGTAGGCACTCCTGTGCCAGTTCCTGCAAGATGCATGTATTAGACTACCCGGATCATGACCAAACACAATCCCAGGCAATAGTAAAGAGGAAAAAGTGTCAAGCCCTCTACAATTATGAGCAACAGCGACAGCGCTATTGTAACCGACTTAGGATTCCCGGGGCTTTTTCGGAACAGCCCGATGATGCTCCAAGTCAGCGCTGTAAGCGCCAGGACAGCGCCCGCGAGCAGACAGGACACGGCGATCAGCAATAGAACCCACATTGGAAGGGCGAATGTATCTCTCAAGTGAAAATTCGCGGCTGCATGCATAAAGATACAAATGTCGCCCACTATTGTCGAAAGCGCTACTCCCCAGCATATCCATCCGACAATGACCAGTTTGAAGCCCGCGGAGTACTTGCCGGCTTGTGGGCCGACTCGCGCATAAGGGCTGGGAATCTGTGGGCTTCCGTATCCGCCGCCGCAGTTGCCCGATGGAATCCTCACGGATTGTGGTTGCATGTCAGCCACTGTGCTGCCCTCCGGCCAAAGGGACTGCTTACTTAAAGAACTCCTCTGCGAGCGCGAACAGGCTCATGTCCAGCGTTTTGTAGCCGCTGCGGGCGGTGTCGATCTCGGTCGTGATTATATTGTTGCCCCTGAGAGCGACCATCTTGCCGAACTCGCCTTTGAGAATCAGTTCCGCCGCGGCGATTCCGTACCGCGTGCCGAGTATCCTGTCGAACGCCGTCGGCGCGCCGCCGCGCTGGAGGTGGCCGAGCACCACGTGGCGCGTCTCGATGCCGGTCTTTTTCTGGATGATCGCCGCAAGCATCTCGCCCACGCCGCCCAGGCGCACGTTGCCGAAATCGTCTTTTTCGGCGGTCTGCAAAATATGACTCTCGCCCAGTTTCACCGACTCGGAGACCGCGACAAGGTTGTAGAGTTTGCCCAGAGCGCGGTTGCGCTTCAGTGTTTCGCACAGGTCCTCGATGTCCGCCTTCTTTTCGGGAATGAGTATGTAGTCGCAAGCGGCGGCCATTCCGGCGAAGGCCGTGATCCAGCCGGCGTGGCGGCCCATGCACTCCACCACAAGGCAGCGCCTGTGGCTCCTCGCCGTGTCGCGCAGCCAGTCGAAGCATTCCATCGCGCGCTCAACGGCGGTGTAGAAGCCGAAGCAGTAGTCCGTGCCGTGCAGGTCGTTGTCGATGGTCTTCGGCACGCCGACGGTGGGTATGCCTTCCTTCTGGTAGAGTTCCGCCGCTGCGCCGAGCGTGTCGTCGCCGCCGATGGCGATGAGCGCGTCAATGTCGAGGCGCTTCATGTTTTCCTTTATCTTCGGAATGCTCTCATGGGGCTTCTTGAAGGGGTTCGTGCGGCTGGAGCCGAGGATTGTGCCGCCGAGGTGCAGGATGTCGTCCGTTTCGGAGACGTGGAGGGGCTTGTGGAGTCCCTCGATAAGGCCGCGCCACCCCTCAAGGATGCCCACCGCCTCAACGTTGTTGTTATAGAGTTTTCTGACGGCGCCCCTGATTACGGCGTTGAGCCCGGGGCAGTCGCCGCCGCCGGTGAGAATTGCTGTTCTCTTCATGCTTCCTCCGTGTTCACGTGTGTATCAGAAGTGTTGCCTGCTCTAAACGATCAACTGATCAATTTCCTTCGGGAATCTGCTCAGCACCTTTGCGCCTTGCTCGGTGACAAGCACATCGTCCTCGACGCGCACGCCGCCGAAGCCGGGGATGTAGATTCCCGGCTCGATTGTGATGACCATGCCGGGTTCAAGGTGCGCCTTGTTCGTTGCGTTCACGATCGGGAACTCATGCCCTTCCATGCCCAGCCCGTGGCCGAGGCTGTGATTGAACTGCGGCCCGTAGCCGCGCTCGATAATGTAGTTTCGCGCAACGGCGTCGAGTTTCATGGCGGGCATGCCCGGCTTCAGCGCTTCTATGGCGAGTTTCTGCGCCTTAAGGACGATTTCGTATATCTTGCGGAATTTCGGCTGGACCTTGCTGATGAAGAAGACGCGCGTGATGTCGCTGTTGTAGCCGTCGAGTTTCGCGCCCCAGTCGACCGTCAGCGCGTCGCCGCGGCGGATTTTGCGCTGTCCGGGGGCGGCGTGCGGCTGTGAGGAATGAGCGCCGGCGGCGATGATCGTGCTGAATGCCGGCTTTTGCGTGCCGCGCCTGCGCATCTGGTAATCCAGTTCCGCCGCGACCTCGTTTTCGGTCGTGCCCGGTTTGAGCAGTTTCCGCACGACGCGCATCGCATCCTCGGCGACCTCCACGCATTTCTGTATCACCGCCACTTCGCGCGGCTCCTTTATTTTGCGCAGGATATGGACGATGGGCCGCTCAGCCTTCCATTTCACGCCGCCGAGCGCCTTGCGGTATTCGCGGAGCGCGTCGTATGTGATCCTGAAGCCTTCGAAGGAGATTTCCTTGATCCGGTGCCTGCGCACAACCAGTTCGATGACTTCGGTGAGTTTTGCTTTTCGCGTGAGGACCTCGAAGCCGGGCGCCTCCTTCTGCGCCATCTCGGTATAACGGCCGTCGGTGAGAATGTACTGGTTCTTCGGCAGAATGAGGGCGTATGAATCCCCTCCCGTGAAACCGCTTATGTATTCGACGCTTACCGGATCGGTGATGAGGAAGGCGTTTATCCTGCGCTCTTTCATGAGTTTTCGCAGGTTGTTCAACCTTTGATTTGTCGCCATGGTTTTGCCTTTCAGTTGGAAAACGGCGGATACAATCTTAATCAACTCCGCGCACTTTGGTTCGCGCACGGCAGATTCCGCCCATTTCTTCCGAGTATGACCGCAGAACCTCGTGCGCATATTCTTTCGCGTCCACGCCGAGGTCGTTCAGGCCGACCGCCTTGACGGGTGTCCCCTTGCTGTCGATATTCAGCCCGAGGTGGATCTTCGCGGAGACGCTTGTGAGCGTGGCAACGGAAATCGACAGTTTGGCGTCGTCGATGAACAGGTCATCGCCTTTGCGTATCAAGGCGCACCCGGGGCATCTGGCCAGCAGGGCGTCACGGGCGATGGCCACCAGAAGCCGCTGGCGCAGGACAGCCTTTTCCAGGTCGCGGTCGAAGTGCTCGGCGATGAAATGGAGCATCTTGCTGCTGAAGATTCTTGAGCCGGCGCGGAGGTCTTCGACATCGACGATGTTATCCGGTGGGATGTCGCAGGCGCCGACGAACGCAACGATGCTGTCTCCCTCAACGCCGTAGCGCCGGTAGGCCCACAGCGAGCGGATCTGGCTGCCGTCGTAGTCTATGGCCTCGGGAACGAACAGGGTGTTGACGTTCATGCGTTCCTGCGTCACAATTCCGCCGCGAGACCGCCGTCCGGGTCGCGGGGAGAAGTTGGACCTGGCTCGCCTTTGAGCAGGGACTCCATTATCTCCATTGCGATTTGGGAAAACGGAATTTTATTGATTAGTTGGCCTGAAGTCAAAGGATTTGTATGCCCGGATGGAAAGTGGGGGAAGAGGGGCCGCAAAGATGGCGGACAAACCGGGTGCGATTGAGGGAGTGGAAGTGCAGAAGATGATCTTTGCGCATCCCGGAGGCGGCGGGGTTCCACGGGCTGAAAGCATGACTCGTAGAGCGGCTTCTTCGCGCTACTCGACGGGGAGCGTTACGCTGAAAGTTGATCCGCTGCCGAGTTCGCTCTCCACACCGACCGTGCCGCCGTGCATCTCGACGATGTGTTTTGTGATGGCGAGACCCAGGCCGGTGCCTTCAATGTTGGCGGCGACGCTGGAATCAACGCGGTAGAATTTGTCCCAGATGAAGGGCAGTTGATCTTTGGGCATGCCTATGCCCTGGTCTTTGATGTAGAATGTAACTTTGCCGTTGGCCGCCTCAAACCATACCACGACGGCGCCGCCGTTCAGGGAGTATTTGACGGCGTTGCCGATGATGTTTTGAAACACCTGCCTGAGTTTTTCCGGGTCGCCGTTTGGGGCGGGCAGGTTCTCCGGCTGGCGGATTACGATTTCACATTTGTTTTTGTTATTTATGAAGAGACAGGCGACTTCCTGCGCCAGCGCGTAAAGGTCGCAAGGGACTTTGATAAGGCTGAGCCTTCCTGTCTCAAGTCTGGACAGGTCGAGCAGGTCGTCTATCAGTTCCTTGAGGCGGTGGCTGTTTTCAATAATGATGTCCAGTATTTCCGCCTGCTGTTTTCCCATCTTGCCCTTGTCCTCGGCCAGTATTTCGGAACCGCCCATGATCGCGGTGAGAGGAGTCTTGAGTTCGTGGGAGACGGTGTGCACGAACTCGTTTTTCATCTGGTCCAGTTCACGCAGTTTCTGCACTTCGCGGCTGAGGCTCAAGTCGCGGCAAATGAACAGCACGCCGCGCACCCGGCCGTCCTTGTCATGCAGTTGCGACGTGCTTATGCCCATCATTATCGTGTTGTCATGGGGCATGGTGTATTCCGTTTCGTAGTCGATTTCCTCATTGCCGGACATTGTGGAGAGGGTAAGGCTGTTCATTATGCCGGCGACGACGGGCGGCATGACATCCCACAGTTTCTCCCCGATGACGAAAGCGCGCTTGATGTCAAAAAGGAATTCCGCGTTTCTGTTGCACGTTATTATTCGGTCGTCGGCTCCGACGGCGATAACCGCGTGGGGAACGCTCTCGATGATGTCGTCCATCATGTTGGCGGTGCGTTGAAAGCGTTGAGTAAGAAGGATGTTTTCCAGTATTCCGCTGAAGGCTCTCCTGAGAATTTCGAGAGACTGCATCATGAGGCGGTTGGAATCCGTCGGGTCCGCGTCTCTCCATATCAGTATGACGCCCAGCGCTTTGTGGTTGCCGTGGAGGGGCAGTATAAGCATGGAGCGTGCGCCCTGTTTGAGTTGTTCTTCATCTTCGACGTGGACGATGCTTGTGCCGTGGTTCCCGGCGCCCCAGTCAAGCATTGCCTGATCGCAGTGGAAGATGTTGTCTTCTTCCTCGCTGCCTGTTGACATCACGGTTTCGTGAGTGCCGGCGGCGGCATCGTACGTAAGCACCTTGACGATGCGGTAATGCAATAGTGTGGGGAGCAGGTGTTTCAAACGCTCACAGAGTTCCGGGAGCGACTGAGCGGAATACAGTCTGGCCATGTGTTTGTAGAAAACGAGGTGCTTTTCAAGCGCCTCATACAGTTCCGCATGTATGTGGCAGGATGTGGTGATCCCGCCCGCCCGCGCGATATGAGTGTCGTTCACTGTCTTCTCCGCGTTGGTTTTCTTCGCTTTCATTCGCTTTTCCGGCCCGTCGCCGGGGTATAGTTGATTGTGGTTTTCATGGCCGTGTCGCTTCGTCCGCCTTTGCCGGATGGACGTTCTCTACTTCAGCAGTTCAAGGAAATCCTTTGCCTTGTCCAGCCCCTCGAATATCTCCGTCATGCACTTGTCCAGCACGGATTCGTTCAGCCTGAGCGCCGTCCACACGGTTTTGCTCATCAGCGGAATGCGTTTGTCCCCGCCGTTGCCGATTTCAAGCGCGCGGCACAGGATGTCGGAGGCGTGCGTGATGTATATGATTTCCTGGAACTCACGGGCCGCGTCCGGGTTGTGGTGCAATCGGATTGCGCGCGTCAGTTTGGGCGGGAATTTCCACTCATCCGCCAGCCAGGCTCCGACCAGCCCGTGGTCGATCTCGTACAATTCCATCTCCGCGCTCAGCATCAGAACGTCGTTTCTCTCGACGTGATCGCGTATTCTGGCGAACGCCTCCTTTGCGTAGAGCGCCATGACGAGTTTCCCTATGTCGTGCAGAAGTCCGGAGACGAATGCGTCCTCCGTGTCGCCGGCCTTGACCATCTTGGCAAGCACTTCGGCCGCTATCGCCGTGCCGAGGGAATGTTTCCAGAGCCCGGCGTAGTCGAAGTCTTTGTCGCGGGACTTGAACGTATCCAACACTGAGGCGGTGAGCGCGAGGTTCTGCACCTTGTTGAATCCCATCACGATTATCGCCCGCGTGATGTTTGTGATCTTTCGCGGGAAGCCGTAAAACGCGCTGTTAACGAGGCGCAGCGTTTTGGCTGAAAGCGCCTGATCGCGGGAAATAATCTGACCTACGTGTGATGCGTCCACCCTTGGATCGCGGATGGCCTCGGTCACTTCCGCTATGACTGTCGGCAGCGTCGGGATGTTGTCAATGTTGCCGATGAGCGCCTTGAGTTGTTCCGTCTGAACAGCGGCGCAACCGGCGGCGACGTCCATTTCAACGGCGTCGTTTCCGGGATGTTGCATTTATTTTCTCCATATTCGCGGTAGAAGCGGCCGCGTCACAATATTAGGTGGAACCATGACCATTGGCGGTGCGCGCCAGGAGACGCTTGATTGAAAGCTCCATGAGCTTGCGCATCGACGGATCTTCAATTACGTTGGCAAACCTGTGGTTCACCCTGGTCCTTATTCTTTCCTCGACTTCTTTTGGCAGGCGCTGCTCTTCCGGTGGCTCGGGGACCCGGGGAGCCGGCGCGGACCCCTCGCTTTCTACAAATATCTCCGTTACGCCCCACGCTCCCAACTTGGCGCTGTATGTCTTGCGCAATCTGTCGCCGGCGTTCAGCAGCACCTCGCCACGGTCGTCCAGTACCTCTTCAGCCAGGACCATGTCGTCCTCGATATCTTCGACCGGGATTTTCCGCATAATTCGCCTCGCAAAACAAAAAAACCTGCCGCCTTTTCCCATACTTCCCGTTGCAAGCGTTATGAGTAAAGGATGAACAGGTTTTTCCTGGATTTTTCCGGATATGAACTTTGCGCTCCAGAAGCGTTAATCGGACATCCGCTGTCCTTTTCTTAGTGAATATTGTGAAATTTGTAAAAATATAAAACCCCGCTGTCGGCGGGGTTTTGATGTTCCTGCTGATAGTCAGCCGGGCCGGCGTTTTTTCACCGCTCCGGGAATCACCTTTCGCTTTCCTTTTTCTCGAGCAGGCGCTTCAGGCCTTGCACCGCGTCATAATAAATCCGCGTTGCGTAACTTCCGTTTACCGGCAGTATGTCGTTCATGTCTCTGCTTTCAAGCGTTTTGACATTCTCCGCGGTCAAAATTGTGGAAGGGTCAATGCCGGAGGGTATCGCGTTCAGGGCTTTTTCGTAAAGTTCAAGCACAATGTCAATCTGCGCCAGCACTTCGCGACAGCCGTTTTCCCATGTTCGAATCGCCCCGGTGATGCGGGAGTTCGCGCCGTATGGCCCTTCGAGGTAATCGAGCGACTCCTTGATTTTTTCTCTGAGACTGTTTTCCTCCGCCCGCCTGAGTTGCGGCGGCGCGGCAAGCGCGGCTTCGTATTCGAGTTTTCGCTTTTCGAACAACTCGCCGTTTGCGCCGGCCTCGTCAGGGGGAGAGAGAAGGTATTTTTCCCTGGCATCCAGCATGTCAATGCGCGCCTCCCTCTTTCCGGTTTCCTGCTCCCAGAGAAGAACAAGCGCCGCATAGCACCTGTTCTGGTGGACGAGGTCATCCGGCGCGCTTGCGACCAGGTCGTCCCAGTACAGTAGCGATTCGTGGACGGGGCTTGGATGGCCGGGGTCTCGCAGAAAACTCTTATCGGGGTCCTCGCGCAGGAGCCTGCGGAATTCCCGGCTCCGACTCGTGTATTCATAGGAGAATTTGTAGTAGAACATATGCGCCAGGTGCCGGCGAATGATCGCGCTGTCGGGGTTGTATTCCAGCCCCTTGACGCCGAACGCCACGCCCGCGCGCAGCCAGGCGTACTGCGCCGCGGTGGTCTGGTATTGCGTCGCGATGTCCGCCATGGTGTTGCTGTTGTAAACCCATACCTCTTCGGCGTGCGGCTGGAAGTAAGCCAGCGCGTCATAGGTGGCGTGGAGTTCATAGTACTGGTTCCTGGTGTTTTGAATATTCGCGCGCATCCAGAGGTAGTCTATGAACACCGCGCGGAACCCGCCCGACACCACCGTTCCGAAAAACTCCCCGGCTCTCACTGAACCCGGCCCGGTCTTGTTCTCGGCGGAAGCCCGGTCAACCGCCGTGCCGCAAAAGTACCACGGCACAAGCAGCGCAAGCAGAAGGGCCGGCATAAGCCACCCCGTCCGCGCAGGCGCGCCGCGCGTTTCAGAAATGCCGGGAGTCGTTTGTGTGCGCCTGCTCATTTCAACTCTCTCCTGCCGAAGGCGAACGCCGCCACCAGAACGCAAACCGCGCAGTAAATCGCCGCGTAAATGAGCGAGTGCCCGAACTCCGCGGTGGGGAGGTCCTTCCTGCCGACAATGAAATCCGCGCCGTTAAAGCGCTGCCAGTCCGGCAGCGCGCTGAATATCACATTGTTGAAAACCTGCGACGCGGTCTGGGTAATGGTGATGGAGACGGATTCCCCCAACGCCTCCGCGCCCGCGCGCAAATGCGTGAGAAGCACGTGCCTGCCGTCGGGGCCGACCAGCGTTGTTTCGCCGAGCGCGGTTGCGTACAGGGTCTGCAAGTATTCCCGGAAAAATCCCACGCACGCCCCAAGCGCGCCCACGCCGGTCGAGAAGAATATGCTGACGTTGGCGGAAAGGAACGTTGAGCCGCCGACCGTCAGAGAAACAAATACCGTAAGCCCCAGGAGCGCGAGCGCGAACGCCTTGACGTAACTCCACTCGAAGCCCTGGATGCTTGTCACAACGCGCAGCCAGTTTTTGTGGCAGATAACCTTGTAGCCGTTGACCGCCGGGGAGACGGCTATCGAAAAATCGCCTTTGGGCATTTTTTGCGCGGGAATGGCGAACTCGACAATCTGCCCGCTCTTTGCGTTGATTATTCGCAGTTGCTCGACGGCGTTTCCCGTTCGCGGGTCAGTAAGAAAGACGAGGAGGTCGGTGTGAGTTACGAACTCGTTGTCGGCTTTTGCAATTTCAGCGACGAAACGGCAATGGAGTTTGCCGCCTTCCAGCGCGCGCCCGCCGAACTGCGGGCTTCTGAACTGCCATATTGCCCGGTGCGCGGTGGAAGTAAGTATGGCGTACCCCGGCTCAGGCTTGCCCTCGCCCGACTGGAAGCCAAATGCGCCGCCTGTGCGCACGGTCTCAAGTTGCCGTGATGCGTCCCGCGGGTCTTCCGATGTCGCCGACGCCAGCCGCAAAGCGCCGATGCCGCAAAGGGCATATATGGCGAGCAGTACGAGGAATACAAGCCAGAAGCCCAGAAGCGAACCGATGACCGCGGATACCCGCCCGATTGGTTTGCTGAGGACGAAAGTCAACTCTCCGCCGCGAATTTGCGCGGGAAGCCACGTCGCCGCGACAAGCGCCGTTATCGCGAAGCCCAGGAAAATCGCCGCGTTGATTGATATCGCCTGTATGGAGCGGATTCTGTATCCCTCCGGCGAAAACGAGGCGCGTTCCGCGTCGAACGCCGCGCCCGCCTCAGATGCGGCAAACTCGGCCTCCGCTGTTTGAGGCCTTGGCGTGAGCGCCAGCGCCAGCGCCATGGCGAGTATGTACGCGGCAACGCCCAGCAACACCACGCGGCTCCGCACGCAGTGCCGGAAAGTGATTATCATTATGCCGAGTATTCCGTGCATGGTAAGTACGCAAGTGCCGTCTATTGCTCGCGCTGCCTTTCCTCTTCGATTATCCGCAGGAAGACGTCTTCAAGAGAATCCGTGACCGCTTCCACGGAGTCCACTTTCGCCGGGATGTTCTTGAGCGCGTCGGCGATGCGGGATTTATCCGGCGCTCCCACTCCGGAAATCCGCACCTGCAAGAGATTCCGCCGTTCCAGAAGGTCCTTCAAAGTGCCTTCCCTCAGAAGCCGCCCGTTGTGCAGGACGGCCACGCGCGTGCAGACGCTTTCCACCTCCGAGAGCAGGTGCGAGCAAAGCATGATCGTAACGCCGCGCGCCCTGAGGTCCAGTATCATGTTCTTCACGTCGGCGCGGCCCATCGGGTCAAGCCCGCTCGTCGGCTCGTCCATGATGACGAGTTCCGGCTCGTTGATGAGCGCCTGCGCGATGCCCACGCGCCTCTGCATGCCCTTGGAGTATTCGCCGATGCGCCGGTCCGCCGCGTCAGTGAGGCCGACAATCTCAAGCAGTTCGTCCACTTTCCTCTTCCGGGCGGCGCGCTTCATGCCGAACAGGCGCGCGTAAAAATGCAGGATTTCGCGCGCGGTGAGGAAACGGTAGAAGTATGACTCCTCCGGCAGGAAGCCGAGCGATTTCTTCGCGCGCGTGTCGCCGGGGTGCCTGCCAAGCAGTTCCGCCGTGCCTTTGGTGGGGCGGAGGAATCCGAGGAGCATCTTGATGGTCGTCGTCTTGCCGGAGCCGTTTGGGCCGAGCAGGCCGAAGACCTCGCCGCGCTCGATGTTGAGCGTGAGATTGTTCACGGCCACAACGCGCGGGCGGTTGAAAAAGTCCGTGAAGACCTTCGTCAGCCCCAAAGTTCTGATGACGCAGTCCGGCATGAGTTCAGGTTCAAAGTTCAATGTTCAAAGTTCAATGTTCAAAGAATCTTGAGTACTGAGGCATTCATGATTCAAGATTCCAGATTCAAGATTCTTTTCCGCGATTATATCTGCGCCGCGTGCCTTTGCAACAGCAAAAGATGCGCGAGTGCTCATTGGCATATTTTCACTTGAATTGGCGCGGGGGATTAGATACATTGACGAAAGGATGAAGGATAAAGGATGAAGGATGAATAGATGAAGGCGGAAGGATGAAGGATGAATCCGAATCCTGAATCTGGAATCCTGAATATCGGATTAGCAGGGAAGTTGGAGGAGTTTCGCGTGTTCAACCCATTCAGAATTTCACGACGCGCGGGAGTTGCCGCGGCGGCCATTGCGTGCATGTGCATCCTCGCGCTCGGCGGGTGTGCCGTGGTCGAGTGGCCTGTGAAGCAGGTAACGCAGGCCGTCAACCAGGCCAAGAAGCCAACCCTCAAGCAGGCCGTGGCAAGCCTTACCTCAACCGATCCCGACAAGAGGCGCGAGAGCCTTAACGCCATCGCCTCGTACAAGGATGCGAAGGGCGCGCCGGTGCTGATTGAAATCGTCGGGGCGATCCTGAACGGCGACCCGAAGGAAAACACCGGCGCGGACAAGAGCCAACTGGTTCGCGCGGCCGCCGCCGAGACGCTGGGAGAAATCGGCGAGAGCAAAGTCGCCGTGCCCATATTGATTACGGCGCTGGACAACCGCGAGAATATTCCAATGGTGCGGCAGGAGGTCGTCCGCGCGCTGGGCAAGATCGGCAAGGGCGACCAGCGGGTAATCGACAAACTGCTTGCGGTCGCCCGCAGCAAGGAGGATGATCCCGACGTGCGCCAGGAGGCGGCAAACGCGCTTGGGCTGGCGGGGGATGAGAAACTGCTGCCGGAGCTGGTTGCGCTGATGAAGGACGAGAAGCGCGGAGAGTTGCGCGTGGCGCTCGGCGCGCGCGATGCCTTGCAAAGGCTCACTGGAAAGCCTTTCGGCGCGGAGGACCCGGACGTTTGGCTGCTTTGGGCCGAGGAAGGCTACAATCAGGAAATCGTGGACCGCTATGTGGCGGGACAACTGGAAATGGAAAAATTGCGTCCGACGAGCGGGCCTGTCGCCGAGAAGATTCCGGACAGCGTGAAACGCGTGTTCGAGGGCATCGGCGCGGAACTGGTGCTTAGCGGCAAGTCTTTTGTGGACGGCGGCGCGAGGATTGCGTCGGTGCCGCTCAGCATGACGAAACTGGCCCTGAAAGGGCCGAGGCAGCCGCTCCAGGAAAGGCGCGGTCCGGGACTCGTCATGGCGCTCGGTGAAGGCGTCGGGGCCGTTGGCGCGAGCCTCGGATACGTCGTTACCGGCGGAAAGGGCGACATACTCTACCTTCCGCGTCAATGCGGCAAGGGAATGGTGTGGGCCGGGCGCAACGTCGGCCGCAATTTAGCAAAGGCTGTGCCGGGCGCGAAAGAGGCGTATCAGGGCATTTCGGACGGCCTTGAAAAAGTCGGCAAGAGAGTCAAAAAGGCGTTTCAGAACATGTTTCGTCGGCGTGACCAGTTGGAGATTCGGACGCAGAGCGGCGAGTAGCGCCCCGGAATTCGGGCGCGGGCAGGTGCGATCATGAAATGCGGCAAATGCGGACGCGATAATGCGGAGAACTTTAATTACTGCATTCACTGCGGCGCAGTGATTGAGCATGAGGCAGTCAAGGCGGTCCGCAGGCGCATGGGCTTTTTCAGGCGCATCTTCATCCAGTTGATAATCATCATCCTGATACTTGCCGGGGTTGCATACTGGCTCAGCACGCGGAACATCATCATCGTGCATCGCAGCGCCGACAACACATATACGGCTTGTTTCGCTTTCGTAGGAAGGGAGCGGCTGTACCTGGCGGATGACGGCGAAATCCAGTTCAGCGAGCGGAAGGTTGCCGCCGACAACACTTTCCCCGAAGGCATGCATATGCTCAATGTGCGCCTTGACGCCTGCCATTACGGACTTGGCAGTGAACCGACGCTTGAGGCCGTGGTCACAAAACCGGACGATAAGAGTTTCACTCCTCAACGGACCTCGATGCGATTGCCCGACGGCGGCTGCGACACGGACAGGGACATCGCGTTGACCGGCAATATATGGCTTCCCGCCGGCAAATACAGCGTGCAGTTCTTCATCAGCCACTATAAGGGAGACACGATAGAACTCAAATCCATCACCTTCACGGTTACCCCGCATAACTAGCCTGTCTTCGCTCTCACGCGACGATAGAGCGTCCGCGCATCGTCGGCATCGCCGCTGAAAAGAAAAATCTTGCCTTGCAACTCGCCGTTATGTCCGTATAATCATGCGGAGCCGCGTGGCGCGGATATCGCTGAATATTCCGGCGGTTGCGGCTTCTATTGAGGAATGACTGGATAATGTAAACGCATGGAGCGCGCCCGCCCTCGGGCGCGGGGAATCCAGAGTTAAATGAATCACAGCCGGGGGCGGCTATGCTCCACAAGACAACGGCGGAGTCAACCGCCTTACATTATCTACTCATTTATCAATAATATTATGGCAAGGGCGGGCAAATGCCCGGTCACCAGTAAGTTCGGAAAGGACAAGCAATGAAGCGACTATCATGGTTAGCCGTTTTTGCATTGGCGCTGTTGATGACTTCCCTGACGGGCGGGCAAAAGACCTGCGTTGCGGAGCAAAAAGACATTGATGCCGCATATAACGACGCCGTGGAGACGCTCGGAGACGAGGGTGCGCCGGCATTCTGGCGCGCGTCATACTATCTGGGCAAGATAGGGGAGGAAGGCGTCATGACGCTTGACCAGGGGCTGGATGATAAAGATGTCCTTGTCAACGTCGCCTGTGCTCGGAGACTCCTTGACCTTTACAAGTCCCAAGATACCGACAACGCAAAGAAGTATGTTGAGAAATCAGAAGCCCTGCTCCTGCGCATCGCCGGCGACAAGACCGCGCAGGCGGACGTCCGCCAGGTCGTGGTAAAGGTCCTGGGCACTGCGGGGGGGAAGGACAAATGCGGGCCGGTTGTCGCGGCGATAGCGGCGGACAAGGCGGAAGGCGCGGCGTTGCGCCTTGCGGCGGCTGAGGCGGAATACATGCTTACCGGCGCGTTCACGCAGAAGGAATTTGTCGAAAGCCTGCTCAAGGGCGACGATTTCAGGCTGCGCATGCCCGCCGCGGTCATGCTTTTCACGATAGCGCAGGCCGAGCCGACGGCCACCGTGTTGCAGGAATACCGTGAGGACATGTCGATCGAAGGCCTGCTGGCAAATCGCCTTCTGAAGAACAAGGAACTGCGCGACACACTCCGCGATATGAAGGGCGTTGGCGCAGGCGATATTACACAGCAGGTGTTGGATGACCTCCAGAAAGAGTATGACACGCTTTTCAAAGAGGCGGAGGACATAACGGACCGCGTAAAGGCGCTGCGCTCCTATGGAAGGGCGCTGGCTGATCGGCGCGAGGAAGAGGCAAAAGGTAAGGGCGAAGGCGGCGAGGGTGGCGAGGGTGGCCCGGAAAAACCGCCGGAGCCGCCAGGACCTCCACAGCCGCCAGGACCGCCACAGCCGCCAGGGCCGCAGCCGCCCCATCCCGGCCAGTCTGGCATGCCGATGATAATCTCCTTGTGGCTTGCCGCTGACGCGAACCTCGCCGCAAGACCCGTATGGATAGCGGAGGGCGGCGCCAACGTCGAGAAGCAGTTTAACGACGCGATGGCGCTTCTGAAAGACGGCGACCCGGCGGCCTTCTGGGAAGCCTTCCGGCGCGCGATCGCCCTTGACAAGGATGCCGCGCAATTCCTTGCGGACGACCTGGCAAAGGGCGGCACTCTGGAAAAGATAGCGTGTGCGGGCGCGTTGCTGAGGGCTTACGGCACATCGGCGGATGACGCCGCGGTGAAATACATCAAGGATTCCGAGGACGCGCTCTGGAAGATCCTCAAGGACGAGCGCGAAGCCAGCGAGGCGCGCCAACTGGCCACCGACATTCTTGGAAAGTATGGCCAGGCCACGAACTCCAAGGCGCTCCTTGAACTGGCCGACACGGCGTTTGACCCGTTTGTGCGGCTTTCCGCCATTCGCTCCGCATATTTCCTTACCAAGGAGATGCGCGGCAAGGATTTCCTCCGCGAAAAACTGGAGTCCGATGACCTTGACGTCAAAGGCTGGGCGGTAATCACGCTGTGCGAGATGGGCGATTTTGAGAATGTCCGCAAGTACTTTGAAGTTTTCAAGTACGAGCCTACCCTGCGCGGCAAATTGATACAGCAGTACATCCTCTATGACGGCCTCTTGAAGAAACTTGAGACATACATACTGGGTCCGCCGCAGGTGGAACAGTACGCGCTACTCCAGATCGAGATCGCGAGAGTAAAGGGCGAAATCGCAGAACGCAACCAAGCGCTTGACGCCGTCAAGGCGATGGCGGACGCGGAGGTCAAACTGATGAAGCCGGAGGAACAGCCGCTCCTGCAGAAAGATGTTGACGACATTTACAAGGGCATCAAGACGGAGGGCGGCGAGGAAGGCGGCGCGGCTCCGGAAGGCGGCATTGCCCCGCCCGCGGGACAGCCCGCTGAACCCGGCCCAACGCCTCCGGCGCCAGAGCCGCCAGCCGCTCCAGCCGCTGAACTGCCCGTCTCGCCGGAATTGCAGAAGGCGCTCGACGCAATGCAACTGGATAAAGCCCCTACGCTTGGCGCCGACTTCAAGCAATTCGCCATCGCCTATGCTAATGGAAGGTTCGACCTCCTTTTCGACATGATGGCCGAAGATGCGCAAACGCAGGCGGTTGGCAACCCAGGGCAGTACGCAGACAGCATCAGAGAGAGCATCAAGGCATTCGAGGAAAAACTCAAAGACCCGAATCTCGCCCCGGCCGAGAAAGAGGCCATCACTCGCAAACTCGGTCACGCCAAAGGCGCGCTTACCGGCGACAAGAAGCAATGCTTCGCCTGGATGATGGAAAGCATGATTGGCGACAAGGACCCGGCCAGGGCCATCATCGATGCCAAGGCCATCGTAACCGGCGAGAAAATTGAAGGCGACGCGGCGGAGATACTCATCAAATCCGATGCCTACATCTTCCGCTCGCCCTTCCGTTTCCTTAAAGTAAATGGTGTCTGGAAACTAAACACCGCTGGCTCGTACCATGCCGGCCAGCCGAGTTCTCCGGGTGCGCACACGCCGTGATAATCCGACAGTAATTACAAAGCCCTCCCCGGTGTATCGGGGAGGGCTTTTCTTTTCAGTCCTTCGCGCGGGCAGGGCCGCTACTTCATGCCAAGCACGTCGCTCATCGTGTAGAGACCGGGCGGCTTACCGAAGATGAACTTCACAGCCTGAATCGCCCCGCGGGCGAAGCACTGGCGCGAATGCGCGCGGTGCGTCAACTCAATTCGCTCGCCGTTCGTCGCAAACAGCACCGTGTGGTCGCCGACGATGTCGCCGGCGCGCACGGCGTGTATCCCAATCTCGCCGCGCTTGCGCTCCCCGATCAATCCTTCTCTGCCGTATATTACCTGCGGGTTCTCGATTTCGCGTCCCTCTATGATTGATTCCAGAAGACCTTTGGCCGTGCCGCTCGGCGCGTCTTTCTTGAAGCGGTGGTGCGCTTCGATTATTTCAACGTCGTACCCGTCGTCGAGCATCGCCGCCGCGTGCCGGACAAGTTCAAACAGGACGTTCACGCCGACGGACATGTTTGGCGCAAGCACAATCGGGATTTTATCGGCCGCGTCTTCGATGGCGGCCCTCTGCTCGGTGGAATGGCCGGTGGTGCCGACTACCATGGCGATGTTTTTATCCTGACATGTTTCGAGCGCGGTCATGGTTGCCTCCGGCTCGGTGAAGTCGATGAGCACGTCCGTTTCAACTGTGATGGCGTGCGTGACGGGCACGCCAAGCCCGGCGCGGCCGGTCAGCGCGCCGATGTCCGCGCCGAGTTGCGGGTGGCCGTGATGTTCCAGCGCGGCGACAACCTTGATTTCCTTGTCCTCCAGCGCAAGAGACAGGATTACGCCGCCCATTCTTCCGCATACGCCGTTGATTGCGACTCTTATCATGGTGGTCTCTCCGCAGAAACTCCGGTTTTATGTGTGGGCCAAAAGTACCACATCCTGCATTTGCAGTCAATCGTGACATAAGCCCAGTGGGTCTGATCCTGAAATCCGAAACCGCCCACAAAACTGAAATACACCCTTTCGCGGGTTGGTGACAAAATTTGTCAGCATCGCAGCCGGATGGCGCGTTCTCCCCACGCGCTCTTGCAATCACGGCGGATTTTGGTATAATATTGTATGAGATAATTCAAAAAGGCAGGTGATGGCGATGGAACAGATAGCTTATTGGCTTGTATTGTGCATCGGCATTGTGTGCACCCTCTTTACGCTGATGACCGTCAGGCAAGTCATCGCGCGCTTGCGGAAGCGGCGCAGCCCGGAAAGGGTTTCTGACAGGTCCGTAACGCCGATTCTGCGCTTTAACCTGCGCAAGCGCTATATTCCGGAAATCAAGGCCAATGCGGCGCACAGTCTGGAACGGATGGGGCCGGGTGAAATGACGCACAGGCTGCGCGAGGCGCTGCTTAATCACGACGCGACCATGCGCGCCGTTGCCGAGGTGCTTGGGCATATAGAGGCGCGGACTGATTTGCGTGGCGCGCGCCGTGGTTCGGGTGCGGAATCCAAGGGTTGGATGCGCATCTGACGCGGGCAGGATCGGCCTGGCTCAAAAGGGAGGAGGTGGCCGGAGCAACGGGGGAAAATACGGAAGGCCCGACTTTTGCCGGGCCTTTCTTTTTTGCATGGCTGGTCTGGGGCGGCGGCTATTCCACCGGGCCGCAGCCTTCAAGAAATACGCCTATCTTGCGGAGTTTCTCGTAACGCTTTTCCACCATCTCCTCCACGGGCATCGCCTTTACTTCCGCCAGATTGCCCAGGATCGCCTCCTTCACGTTTTCCCCCGCCTCCTTGTAATTCCTGTGCGCGCCGCCGAGCGGCTCCGGGATTATCTGGTCGATGATGCCCAGTTCATAGAGGTGCTGGGACGTCAACTTGAGCGCTTCACTGGCCTCGGCCTTCTTTTCCGGGTCCTTCCAGAGGATGGCGGAGCAGCCTTCGGGCAGGATGACGGAGTAGTAGGCGTATTCCATCATCAGCAAACGGTCGCCTACGCCGATGCCGAGCGCGCCGCCGCTGCCGCCCTCGCCGATTACGACGCAGATTATCGGTACGCGAATGCGGCTCATTTCCTCCAGCATCACGGCAATCGACATCGCGATGCCGCGCTCTTCTGCGCCGACGCCCGGAAACGCGCCGGGCGTGTCGATGAACGAGATTATCGGAAGGCCGAATTTCTCCGCCTGTTTCATCTTGTGCTGGGCCTTGCGGTAGCCTTCGGGGTGCGGGCTGCCGTAATTGTGCAGGGCCTTCTCGCGCGGCCCCTTGCCTTTCTGGTGGCCTACCACCATGACGCGCTCGTCCTCGATGCGCCCAAGACCGCAGACTATCGCCGGATCATCGCGGTACAGCCTGTCGCCGTACAGTTGCATGAAGTCGCGGACAAACATGCTTATGTAGTCCGAGGTGACGGGCCGTTGCGGATGCCTTGCGAGTTGCACCTTCTGCCAGGCGGTGAGATTCGAAAATATGCGGTGGGTCGTCTCGACGAGTTCATTCCGAAGTTTCGCTATCTCGTCGGAGCGGTCAGCGTTCTTCTTTGTGGCTGACTCTTCGAGGTCGGCAATCTGCTGGGACAATTCGACGATCGGTTTTTCGAAGTCGAGGTATTGTTCGGGTTTCATATGTCGCTTTCCGGTGATAGGCCGGCCGCGTTCGGCCGCCGATCCCCCCTCGTTCAGGGCGTCATTTGCTCTTGCGCTGCTTGCTCTGCAAAACGTGCGATACGAACGTCAGCAATATATCGCGATGGAACGGCTTCGCCAGGAACCCGTCCGCGTCGAGCGTGTAAATCATCTCACCGGGCCCGGAGGTCGCAAGCAGTATGGGCAGTTCGCGCGTGCGCGGGTTGCGCCGGATTCTCCGGCAGACTTCGTATCCGTCCATGCCGGCCATTTCTATATCCAGCAGTACCAAATCGGGCGGCGAGGCGGTTATCTCGTTGAGGGCCTCCTGACCGCTACGGACCCACTTCGCCTGGTAGCCGTCCGATTCAAGCATTAGTTTTGTCGTTTCGCCCATTTCCTGTTCGTCATCAACGACGAGAACGCGTATCTGCTTTCGCGCCGTCGGCGCGACCTCGCCCGTGATTGAGGTTCGCACCACGTGGAGCGTGGGCAGGTTTTCCTCCGTCCATCTGTCCTCTATGGTCTTCTTGACCTGCCTGTTGAACTCGCGGAGTTCCTGCCACAGCGCGTACTCGGGGTCATCCGGTTTAACGGGCAGTTGGTCGTGCGTGTCCACAGAGATGTAGTACTCGTTGGGGATGACGAACTCCTCCATGACGAACTTCATGTGCGGGTACCGCTCGTTTCCGAGCCTCAGCACGTATCTCTGGGAAAGCACGTCCTCCGTGTAATGGCTCTCGTCGATAAAATGGGGAAGCAGTTCCTCGGCGCTGAGAGCGCCGTCAAGGTTGATCGCCGGCCAGTGCTTGTTGCGCGCCTCGGCCTCGCGATACGCCGCGTCGAGATATATTTGAATCGCCCTCTTCAGCAGGGCGGCGCTTATCTGGTTTAACTTCATACCTGTCGCGCCATGGGTGATTCAGGCTAAAAACGTGATTATACGGACAGCCCGCGGCGGTTTCAAGCCATTTCGCTGCCGGCTGATTTCGCCCCTGCGAGCCGGAGCCGTTTCTCCTTGACAGCATCACTGCAAAAAGTAAACATGGCCCGTGAGAGATA
>Ga0315288_10002283_pt1 | contig 24804 bp, 52 predicted proteins | sample YL17G11_20_MG_FD_203454 | JGI IMG/M metagenome (GOLD analysis project Ga0315288, IMG submission 203454) | Sediment microbial communities from Yellowstone Lake, YNP, Wyoming, USA - YL17G11_20 | ecosystem: Environmental > Aquatic > Freshwater > Lake > Sediment | place: USA: Wyoming | collected... | reverse complement strand
TACGTATCATGGCTTTATATGATTTATCTATTTATATAGTTTTCTTATTATATAACTACTATGAGATAGACAACTATTTCTTTTTAAATGCGATAGTTATATAAATTAGTAATTATTATTTTATGAATAAAAATAATTAGTGGCCGTGTGATGGTGAGCGATCACACGACCACGCAAATATAAATTATTGTTGGATCTCTATTTGTTCCTGTTCGCTCGTGTGTAGTTTGTCCTTATTGATTAAGTATTGACGTGCTAGTATTTCTTTAAGTATCCAATCGGCCAAAGTCTTTAAGTTAGTATGTGCGTCTTTTGGGATTATGTACGTATGACCCCATAACTCCCCAAACTGTACAGACGTTAATACTCCATCCGTGTTATATTCTCCAGTTATTTCTTTATCTCGATCTCTAATAAAATCTTCACCAAAGTATATGTTAATTCCAAAGTTACCGCCATGTTTATTCTTATTATGCCACCTTTGTATTATTCTATTAGCATTAATAAGTTTCCTTAATTGTGTTGTCTTTAAATCAGATTTTAACATTTTATTTGTCTCCCACAATCAGGACATTTACCATCCCAAATTTCTAAACTCCCTGTTTTAACGTTTTCTCCCTCACAATTAGCACACTTAAACGGTAGTATGCAATTATTAGAGCTTTTATCTATATATACGATAAACTCCCTATTCTGATCGTCTCCCTCATATACGGACTTTCCATCACACCTAACCACTCTAACAGTATTACTATTAACTTTAGTGATCCTAGACTTAAATTGGTGGTACTCCCCTGAGTTAGTAAATCGTGATTCTACGATGTCACCAACTTTAACTCTAGAGATAAATCCTATCCTTTCCCTGTATTGGTCACCGTTCATTTAAAGCACTTCCTCTATACTTAAAGTAAATGGTTTATCGTCACATAACATGCTGTCTATCACCATATTGTAGTGTTTTGTAGCCACTTCTAGGCTATCAAAAATCCATTTTTTAACCGTTCCGTTTGGTTTTTGATATATCACGGCGTGGCTCATGGTTTGGCTTCCTCTAAATCAAAAAGATCAGAAAACCCGTTGGTTTTCACATTACCTAATCCCGGCACTAATCCGCACGAAAAGGACGACCCAGTACCTACCGGAATATCATAAATCCGTATAAAGAATGTATTCGATTCTTTCAGTTTTAAGGCTCTAGCTTGAGCTATAATCCTTTTACAGTCGTTCACACTAACCAATAATTGTCTTTCAGTTTCCATTTTTGCGTCACCTTTAGTTATCATACGAATAACTTGTTTATATACTTATCGTATTATACGCGTATTATGCGCTTATGTGTATAATGCGTTGGTGGTGTGTGAGAAGCACCACCAACGTTTAAATATAACTAATCTGTATCACACCTAGGAGCTAGTATTACCTCAAAGTGTTCGTTAAATGCTTTAAGTGGATAGTCGTGTTTTGTTTGTAGCTTAACACTATCACCCGAATCATTCATAAGACGCATTATTTTAATCAAATATTCTGATCCATACCTTGATTTTATCTCAAATTTTTCGCCATTATAGTCTATTTCTTTGGGGTATTTATGACCATATTCTCTATTTTCTTTATCACAAAACCGAGACAAACACCGTTTAGCTTGTTCACTTATAGCCCTTATAAGCATTGTTTGTTCTGTATTCATGGTAAAAAGTGGTTCTGTATTAATTGCATCGTTCTCATTAATTGGGTCTTTTACTTCGTCCAATATTTTATTAATTGCTTTTAATACCTTAGATTCTGTTTTAATGTCAAATCTTTGTATTTGTCCTTCTTTAACGATTTCTTCCATTTTTGTAGTCATATATTGCGTCACCTTTTATTATTTAGTAGCTATTGTTTAGCTCTAAAAATACCATAATCTACTTATTTATAACTCTATCTATTCACTATTTAATTATTTTAGTAGTAACATATTTATACCGTGGTGTAGTGTAATATTATGCCTTGTGATAAAAAGAAAAAACCTAAAAAATCGAGATCGAGGTATTAAAATGTATGGTATTTATAAGAAGCATGGACGTACATGGAAACGCCTACATACGCACAAATTAAAAACTAAAAGTGATGCAAAACACCATGTTAAAGATATAAAGTCATATTCTCCTAAAGCGCGAATTAAGATAAGACGAGTTAGGATATGATTATGGTAGGTGATTTATATGGCGAAAAAAACAAAGAAGAAGAAATAATATAAACATAAATTGGTACTTAAACACGTTTTTAAATAATTCCTTAGATTCGTGTACAGAATCATTATAAATATTCTTTATATCTTTTAAAGAATCCATTAAAGACTTGTCAGTAATAAACGTGAATAAAAACTTAAACACAAAAAATCCTAACGTAAACAGTATATAAAAGAAATTCATTGTTAATCGTGATGCAATCTCATTTAACTGATCCTCTTGTTTTGTCATTTCACACAAACCCCGTTATTTTTAGTATTAATATACACATGAAAGAGATAAAATGCGCTATTATAAATACGTTCACTTCTAGCAACACAATACCTAAACCAATTAATATATAACTAATAATATCCCGTTTATCCATCCTTTTTCATTACTCCCTTAACTTTAATAAGTATAGATTCGTAGTGTCCAACACTATAATTAATCTTATAATCAATAATATATTTATCCTCTCCTACCAGTATATATCCCTTATGTACTGTATATCCTATTCCCTCTGTCATTCTTAAAAGATTTTCTGAAACTATACGGGTATTCAGATCCCCATCATTTAATATTTTACCCTCAATAATAAGTATCCCTCTACTATACAACTTAAAATTAATACTCATTTTATCCCCTTATTTCTAAAACTTTCACATGGTAAAATAAGTGGTGATATTGCTTCACAATCATTAAAATCTTTACATTTCTTACAATCTCTTTTAATGAGTTTTTTAGTCATTTTATTGTTTTACCGCCATGCCATTGACCCCAATAACACCTTAAACAAATACCTTTCTTATTTGATTCTTCTTGATCCTTTATTAATTCTTCTTGTTTAACAAACGTGGTATCTTTATCTATTTGTAACGTTTCTTCACCACATGATTTACAAACCATATTATTTAACAACCTCACCACTTATACGTCTTTCTATTGTTTCATTATTTAAACGAACAGTTTTAATGCTATCGTTCCAAATCATAAAGCATTGATTAAGTAATATAAATTTAGCTAACCTAAATGTATCTATAACACCTAAATTAAAAGTTAGTATAGTATAGTGTTTTCCCTTTTCTATTAACAGCTTTTTTTTCATTCGTCCTCGTATCTCCTACTTATTAGTGCTATTGTACATTTGCTTAAATTATTATGGTCTTTAATCCACCATGCGCATTTATCACGAGCGCAAACCCTCTTTAATAATGGACAAATCATTTTAATCGTCTACCTCTGAATACATTGAGATAAAGTTTTTAAATCCTTGATCCACCCACGACTCATCCTTATACATTTCGTGGATAGCTTTAGCTATTGCAGTATTCTCTTTATGAAAGTTTGAATCTTCCAACGCGAAAATAAACGCTTTCATAATCTTTAATCCATTCCATTCTAATCTATGTGCTGTTTCTATTCCTAAATATTGCATACTTATTTTATCATTCTTATCGTTAGAGTTTATCATATTATGCGTCACCTTTGATTAATATGTGAATTACTAGTTAATATACCTATGTATTATATTAAGAATAAATACATTGCTGATAGTAGAAACAGTACTCTAAATGATAGTGACATAATTGGTATTCCTATTATTGGTATTAATATACTATCCACATTTTGTAGTAGAATTAGTTTAAGCATTGCGGTGACGCAATATCGCTTATCTATATTCTATATCTACGTTTTAGAATCGGTGCGTCCTTCCCATTTGTGGACATGTCGAAGGTATGTATAATATGGTATCTGATATGGCCAGAAGTTCAAAGCGTCTTACCATTGCTCGTTTCTCCATCCACATTATTACGCACCGATCCTGAATTTATTAATACGCCATTGTTTATATAATTAATCTTTTTATCGTAACGAGTACCGACACAATAGAATTGACCCGGCTTTAGTCGTTCAACATACCCTAATTCTCTTAATCTTCTAACAACACGATCTATACTTTCCGGTGAATGACCACATAAATCACCGTCTATTCTATGCCTAATTAGTAGTATAATACCCTTATATGTTGCTGGTTCGCAGTTCGCATTGTTTAAAAACTTAATTGAAAACAAACACAATATCTCTAACTCTTTTAATCCCGGTTCTTCCTCGTATAAGAATCTTAATAAATCCTTAACGTGATTAATCATTTAAATCCTTAAATTCGGTATTAATAAATTCTACTTCTGTCTCTGAATCATCTAAATCATCAATATCTGGATCATCTACTCCATCTAACTCATTTAAAAATGATTGATATTCGGTATGCAAATTATAATTAACGTCATCACCAACCACGATTATACCGCATTTTTCTTTATCGTCAATATTATTTACTACAGACATGCCAATAATATAACGACTGAGTATAAATTCTTTTCTATGAGTATTGTGTAAAATAGAAATAAAAAAATATTATTTCTTTCTCGTTTTCAAACTATCAATTTCATTAAAAGCTTTATTGATTGCTATGAATAAAACGAGATTTAGTACTGTTTGTACCATAACGTAAGTTCCTGCTATCATAACAACTATAGTAAGTCCGTCCATTTGATTTATCACCCCCATTTCGCTTATCATACTCTAATTATTCAACACTTGTTTATATGCTTATTGTTTAAAGTATTTAGGATCTAATGCTGTACCTGAGTTCTCATTAATTAATGAGGTTGGAGTTAAAATATCACCTAATTCACACTGTTGCCGTGCTTCTGTTAAACACCTATTAAGTGCTGAATAAAATCCATAATCCTTAATATGTAGTTCTCCACTTTTAACACCCTTATTATTATATATTTTGTACGTAAATACGTAAGACCTCAGTCGTGTACTTTTGAAATTCATACTAATAGTTAACTGATAACCTTATATACTTTCCTATCTATAAATATTATGATATTATCAGAATCAAGAAAGGTATTAATACCTATCATTTTCTCTAGAAATGAAGAAATAAATACAATACGCGACTTACTAAAAGTAACCGATGTGTCTGAAAGGACTATAAGAGAAACGGTATACGAGCTTAAAGAGCTTGGACTAGTCGATTTGGTTGATGATGGTCCCGATCATCGGATTAAAAGAATAAAAATATTGGAGGATAACCCAAATACAGTACTTTGTAAACTTTTTGGTTATAACCCATTATATCCTTTTAAAATTATCCATAAAAAACAAGAAATACCCCAATATTAGACTAGCACCTATTAATCCCTTACTCAGATTATCAACGTCCATTATCCAAACCTTTTTCATTAATACCTCTGTTGTCACCCACATACTAACACTAATAAACCACGACATTTTAAAGATTTTTATACATTGCTCAAAAAATCCAATAAATTTTAGAAGAAATACGAAAATTTGATTATTTTCGTTGTATTTATGTTTATCTATAGCTTTCCTTTGTTCATCGGTAAGGCGTTGTTGTGCTTCTGTAGTGTCTTTTATCATCTTATTTAATAATACTTTCATTATTAACACTTACCTTTTTTATTGAAACAATTTGTTTAAGCGTTCTTACACAATATCCGAATTTTTTGTTATCAAACCGTATTTGTACAATACCTCCACTTGATTCACGAGTTCCGAAAAACTTTACAGAATTATACGTTTCGATTCCATAAAAAAAACTATTAAATACTATGTCTACTAATTCACAATCATTTAATTTTAATTTCTCTAATTCAGAAGGTTTCATAATAGATCATACTCTTGTTGGTAACAATTACCGCAGTATAACTTATTATTAATCACGTCTACCATTGCTATACTTGACTTTTCACCTATTCTTATACCACACGTTGAACATATTGGTTGTACTTTTTCTTTAAGCCTTCTGATTTTTTCTAGTAATTCTTCCATTATTATCCACCTTAATTCTTGCAATTTCTTTAATAAATAAATATCCACAATGAATAATAAGAATAAGACCATAAATACTAAGAATACGATCTAAAATTAAAACTGGTATATACCAAGAACCAATAATATGATATCCCATTACTAATTGATTAAATAGTATTTTTATAAGAATAAATGTGAAATAATAGGATAAATATTGTTTCATGCTTCTCTTATTCTCCTTTGTCTTATATATCTTGTTGCCATTTTGTAAGAATGATAACGACTTAATGATCCATCTACTCGCCTAAACCTAACTTTATTATCTTCTCTCATATCAAACTCTATATGCTTTCTTTGAGCCATTGTTTTAAAATAACCTTCATAATCGTGAATTGGGACTGGTTTATCATAACCGTCTATTCCTACTTTCCCATACTCTGACATCCTTTTTGTCATTTCACTGACAAACCTATTAGACTTTTTAGCAAACCAATCACCTTTAGTAAAATATTCTAGAATTAACTGTTTAACCTCGGTAGCGTTCTTACATCCTGCCAACCTATCTGAATCTATCTCTTTCTTAATACGTTCCTCTGCTCTTTGATAATCTTTATCAACCAATACCATGAATATTATTATCCTCCTTATTTATATCCTTTTCTTCTTTAACAATCTTCCATCCTTGACCGTCACAATCAAAACAATCTTTTCCATGAAAACTTCCAGAACCGCCACACACTGAACATAATTTAATCAATTTTGATAGCTTCCGACCATTTTGCCTTTTTGAACGTATTCGTTTCCATGTATTCAACAACACAAAAACTACTAGAAAAATGTCCTTTATCCGTACAAACTATTATAGAATTAGCCATAAGATTAGTTTTACAACTAATACATTTTTCTTTTGTTATATCCTTTCCGCACGACCTACAAATTATTTTCATTTTTTAACCATCCACTACTGGGAGTACTGTATTCTTCTATAATAACTTTACTGTTTATATCTCCATAACGTTTTTCTGTATTCTCAAAACAATAATAATATGCCCTCAAAAACTCTAAATGAGCGATTGATCTAGACCTATCACTAATACCCGGTATAAAATACGTATATAATGGGGTTGATACTTTCCGATTATCTTTAGGAAGTATTCTCAATACCCAACCACAATTTTTTAATCCATATGGGATATATTCAAGATTAAACTGAGCTATAATCTCTACAATTTCTCTAGTAGAAAAAATTGATGGACAAAATACGTGCCAGTGCATACTATCTTCGTGTGTCTTGAAAATATATACATCACCAAACCTGTAAACTTCGTCTAATTGTTTAATCTTTTCAACAAGATTTTGAAGATTCATATTATCAATATCAACAAATAATACGTGACGATCAATACCAACACTTGATTTAATTCCTTTGGTTCTAGCCCATCTCTTAAAAATACAGAAAGAAACCGTATTGCCTAATATATTAAATACGATGTTAACCATTCTTACCACTTTTTATGACAATTAAACCTTTACCGCACATCTTACAACGATATAACGTCATAGTACTATTTATCTCTTTCTCTTTAATAAAATTAGTATTTCCACACAAACATTTTGAATACAGATTACTCATCTTATAATTTCTCTTTCTCTTTAATCTTTCCAAAACCTAAAATCTTCTTGCACTCTTTAACTATTGTTGAAACGCAACAAGCACCAATATCTTTAGACTCACCCGTAAATACGTCATCTGGATAGGACTCGATAAACCACCTACAAACAGATTTAATGTCTGCCTTGATCCAACCCAATTCTTTAAGGTCTTGGTATGGAGCTTCTATAACCCCTATATTATCGCATACACTACATTCATCATTTCCCCATACGTATAGATTATCACAATATGGACATTTAACGTATAGAGGTTTTGTCTCGCTCATGCCTTCACCTTCTCTCTATTCATCAGTAACCTACGAACGATACTCATCGGTTCAGGATTCTCAATTTCCCAATTGATAAGGATCATGGCAATCGCTCCTTTAGTTCCAAAGGACATAATCTTCCCTTTATGGCTGATAATTATGGCTGTTTTATCGTTTGTCTTCACTTCTGCCACAGCATCAGATAGAATCTTCCAGATATTATCCGTCTCGCTCATCCCTTCTTCACCTCTTTCTTTGGTTGACCGAACGGATTGCACGGCCTTACAACTTCTACTCTTTCAATAGATAACGGTCTTAAATTCACAGTTTTCTGGGCAGGCTCTGACTCCACCGTACTATCTCTAGGGCTAGTCATCTTTTGTCGTGATAGACCGACCTGCTTTCCAGATTTCTTTCTCATCATCCTATGGAATCGAAGATGAGCAGAATTGTTAGGGAATAACATAAGATTCTCGATTCGGTTGTCAGTTCTATTCGCATTGATGTGATGCACGATTTCTTCTTCCTTTAACGGTCTACTTATTTGTTTCTCCATGATTAAACGATGCTCAATAATATATCCATCTTTGTTTGCTTCTGGATGACCTAAACATTTTACGAACATATATCCATTGCATTTTGTACGGCCACCCTTCCAGTGATGATTCTTATCTAACCCAACTTTCCCCGTGTTCGCTTTTGAAATATTATCACAATGTTTTTTAGATTTCTTCAATCCCATCATTGCACGAGAAAGATTACGAGTAGGAACACCTAAAGTTTTCATCCTAGAACGGATATACCCTCTATCGACCCCAAGACTGCTAGCAATCTTGTATGTAGATAACCCTTTATTCCAATACAGGTCTTGTAGCAGTTCTTTGGTGATTTTAGTGATTTCACTCATGTAAGTCTCCTTTAGGCTTTCCAGAACCTTCCATTAATTCGTCAAGTTTTGCTAAGAAATGCTCATGTGCTCGAATCGAGACTATAAGCATCGCATCTTTCTTAGGATTCATAGATAATCGTTCATGCATGTTTCCGAGATATCCAACCTCGTATTCTATGGCTGATTTTATCTTGTCCTCCACGCTTGGAGCCCCCGCAAGGGGGGCCTTGACCCAACCCAACGCTCTCAAGTCCTGCTCGGTAGCTTCTCTCCCAAATGGAATTTTTCCGGTTCCTTCTCTATACCCTTCAAGCACAAACAGTTTTTTCTCGCTCATCTACTTCAACACCTTCTTATGCTTCTGGAGGTACTCTTTCTTTTTCGCTTTTACTTCTGGTTTCTGGTAGTACTCTTTCTTTCTCGCTTTGACCCAACCCGCTTTTATTAAATCATCTTCGGTAAGTTCCAGAACTCCGTCATCACGCATCTTTCCACGCATCTGTATCGGTTTCTCGCTCATAACTTCCCTCCCGACTGTTTCTCCATATCGGATTTTATTTTCGTCAATCCTAAGAAGTAATAAATAATCCAAATTGAGTATCCAATCACTACATAGGTTAGAAGAATCTTCAAGCCCTCACAGGAATAAAACCAATCCCACCATCCAGCACAGCCTATTCCAGTTACCATACAACATAAGCTCATCCCTTCACCACCTTCGGCTTGAATCCTTCACATCCAGATTCTACACTATGACCACACGTTTTAGGCTCGAATAGGCAATTACTACAAGTAGATAGTCCGATAGCTTTAATCATCTCTGAATCTTTGAATACCCGTAAATTTTTCCATTCCTCAAGTCTAACACCATTATATCTACGAGCTACAAGAATTTGGAGCATCAAACGAGTTTTAATCTCGCTCATAACTTCCCTCCCGACTCTAATATTATTGTTTTTGTGTAAATCGTGACTTCATTATCGCTTATATAGACTGAACATTTTATGTTATGTCCATCACATTCTCCGCATCCTTTTTTTGTATATCCTATGTATGTCTCTGGAGATGTATGCTCTTTCTCTAATAAATAGGCTAGTCGGTATAGGCAAATATCATTAGTCATTTATTAATCACCGTTTTGCAATAATCTAAAACTTCATTAAACTGATCCATTAATTCTCTTATTGGTTTAAACCGTCTACTAATCGGATTCTTTTTGTATTCTTCTATCTGTTTCTTTATGTCCTCTATCTTTTTTAGTGTTACTTCTTCTGACATTTTTTCACCTTTTCGTAAGTATTTCTCCAATATATTCTAAATCCACAATTATTACAATAAAATACCGACCTCATATAGTCCGTATCTTTATAGCTAGTTTCCTTTGTTACTATAGCATCACTTTTTTCAAATGTTTCGTTAAATCCGCAATTTGGACATTCTATATGTACTAAATATGCTTTCTTTTCTTTTTCGTATATCCCTTTGCTCATAGTTATTGTTAACAAAGGTTATTAATATACCTTTCTATTTAATAAATATAATAATAAAAGAAAAATAGACTAACTAGATGTCGCAGTATGGCTTAAATTTAAGCACTTTCTCAATATCTTTGGCGTAGATTGTACTTCTTTTATCCTCAACTGCCAACTTCTTACATTCCTCTGCAACGTCTTTTGTGACTTTGACAATGTAAGATTCAACTACGGTGATAACTTCTGGTTGAGTTCTCATACCAGTGGCAACAATCAAGCGTTTAATGCTTGATCGTGGAAAGTTACCATACGTATTTTTCTTCCTCTTTGTCTTAGTTTCCTCTGACTTCTTGGGGAGTACCGATGTGGTCTGCTTTTGCGCAATAAATGGTTGACTCCCAACTGGTTTACTCGTTTGTGTTTCCATTATATTCACTTCCTTTGTTATTAATAATTAATACTAGTATATAAATCTATTCTTTATTCTTCTTTTTCTTTACTTTGACTGGTTCTGGTATTAAAACTTGCCTTTCTCCTTGTACTTCCATACGAGCTAATTCGCGCTCTATTTCCTTTTTAAGTCCTTCGGTTAAGTACGGGTATTTTTCTGCTATTTTGTTTCTTCTATCAAAAATATTTGATAACCCACCCTCTACTTTCATCCTATAAGGGAAATCTGGACTAATTGCTAGTTTATGTATGATTACTTTTATGTCTCCTTGCATTGGATCTTCTAATGTTTGCGTTCTTTCTAGGAACTTGGCCTTTACCGTAGAATGATAGGTGTGTATCATCTCTTGCGGTGGTAACTTGATGTTTACATGTCCTACGAAGGTACCTTCATATTCAACTAAAAATCTTACGTGCGCTTCCTCTATCGGCTTTCTTTGAAATCTCCATGTCCTAAACTTGAAATCAACCGGAAAATCATAATCTTCTGGGGTACAAATGATAATATTATATTGTCGTCCACGTATTCTGTTTATTTGATCGTCCAATATTTCTGATAGAGTTTGATTTCCTGCTCCTGATCTTTTCTTATCTCTTTCGTCCTTTATTGCTGTATAGAATACTGGTTTTTTCTGCCTTATTAATTCTAGCATACTATTATTATCGTCTACTATAAACTCTGAATAATCTTTTGGTAATTCAAATCCGCTTATTATTGATGATTGCCATGCTAACCATAATGCTAATGTACTTTTGTAGAAACCTCTATTTCCGTACAAGAAAATAAAGTAATTCATTTGATTATAGCATCTCCATATCATATCTGGTATTAAGTAACGTGTTAAATCAAATATTTTTAAACTTGCAATTTCTTTAAAATCATCGCTTGTCGGTATTTCTTGTATTGCGGTCAGTAGTGGTCCTGCTGATAATGAATAATCATATTCATTTAATACTTCTTGTATAATTTCTTTTGAATATGACATTACATCACCTTTGATTCATTATTAACTTGATCTAATACTGAATTTCGTTTATCAGATTTACTAGAATTATAAGGAGCAAAATATATTTGGTTCTGTACTTCTTCTAGTATTAGGGTGATTTGATTAATTCGTTCTACTATTCTTCCCATTGGAAATACTGTCAGAAAATGATTTGAATCAAAAACCATATAAAAGAAATTATTATAATTTATGTGGTATATGTCCCTGAATAACCCTATTTCTGGGTTCTTTTCTAATTCTTTAAGTTTTTGTTCAAGATCATCACGTTTGTATTCTTTACACAATGATTTTATTATTAAATAAGCATTTAATAACATTCCATTTTCTAAATATTGATTGAAACGATACATCTTTGCATCAAGCAAATCACTTAAAATACCCACCAAATCACCACAAGTATTATTACGATTAGTCCACAAAATAAGTAAACATATGTTGGTACTTCTAATTTTTTACTGAGAATCATTCTAGTTTGATCCTCTTTTAAAGATTTAAATTCCATTCTTTTCAAATCATTTAATTCTATCTTTATCACCTTTGTACTGTTGGTTGAATCGGTTGATTAGACTGTTGTGATTGTGCGGTTGTTGCTGATTCTTCTATTGTCTTGTGATGTTGAGCATCGCATCTAACCGCAAATTGTATTATATCCGCTAGATTTGCCCATACTTCTTTTACTCTACTTTGTGCTGTTCGTGCATCTAAATAATCGCTGATTACTTGACCTGATATATTATTACTTACTAAAACGGTATACAATCCGTAAATCTCCATGTTTATTCCTCTTAACGTAATATCTCCAACTAAACCATCACATTCTGGTTCGGCAAATACTATATTTTTTAATTCTTTTCCTAATAGACTGTAAACTAATTCGTTCTCTCCAACGGGTAAATACGTACAGAACATTATATCTACTGGTTTTCCTTCAATATCTTTCAAAACTGCCATTGTCCTTAATCCTCTAATCGTTCCTAATACTGATTTCATGTGTCTACCATCACCAGAAAGACCTATTTTTTTATTTGAACATGACGGTGGACATTCTATTTTTGCTAAATCGTAGTTAAGTTTGAAATCGTCTATTTTTATTAGTGTTAATTTTGGTTGATCCTTCTTAAAATACATGAAATAAATCATAACTGCTAACCCACCAAAAACAATTAATATGAGTAATCCTAAAAGGATTAGCCCTGAAACTGAAAGAAACGTATTTGCATCCAATAAATTAAAATCAGCCATTTTTTACCTCTTTCTTTTTGAATAGATTTTTTATTGATTCTATTATTCCTGTTTTATTAATGGGTTTAGTCTCAACTGGTTTATCTTCTAGTTGTACGTCTATTGTTTGCATTGAATCTACTGTTTCTTTATGTTTTTCTGGAATTACTAACTCTGAATATTTTAGTATATCTTCTTCTTTTGCCATAATTAAGCGCATACCTTTGGGTAATTCGTTGCTTTTGTAGTCTGTATTTTTCAGAAAGTTTATTATTTCTGGTATTGTACTAAGTAAAACTATTTTTGTAACTATAAAATCAACAACAATAAATAGTATACACGCTAAAACTATCCATACTTTATTTGCTATTGAAAACGTATCAACTTTTAGTAATGAAGTATTTATATTAGAAAGATTTTGTTCTAAAGCAACTATTTTATTACCTGTATCTGAAAGTGTTTTATCAATCACTTCTAACTGATCTGTTATTGAGTCATACGCGAGTACTGGAATGAGAAGTATGAAAAATATTGATAGTAACTTTTTCATGATATTAATATATAAACCTAGTATATAAAACTAACGATTTGGATAATCTCTCACTCTATTAATAACGCCACTTGTCGTTTTTAATGTGCCAACTGATCGTACTTGTCGTATCCTTTCTGAAATACCTTGTGGTATAACAAATGGTTCTATGAATCCCCAACAAAATGAGTACCATTGAATTACTAGGCTTCCGAATTTGAAAAATACTATATCAAAGAAAAGGAATAATTTAAATGCGTTAATCGCTGTTAGAAACAGTAGCGTAACTGGATTATCAACAAACCAGTTAAGTATTGGTATTAGATTTACTTCGTTTCTTGTGATTGGATTTAAAAGACCAATTAGTATGTAATACGTGTTTGCTAGTACTGAAAATATTAGGTTTTCTCCTGTAAAAACAACATCTTTTACTGATGTTATTGCTACCAAAACTATTAAAATTCCTAATGCGTTTGCTGTTACAAAACCAACTGCGTTTGTTAAAAAATCAACTAAAAACGACAATACCCACGCTATTCCTGCTATTGCTGCTCCAGTTGATATTGGTTCTTGACCGCGCATTTATTTTTTCCTCACGAATACTATATAGAAAATACTGATACCGGGTAAAACGAATATTATTATTAGTAGTATTGTTACCATGTTTTGTGTAAATACTTCTGAAACATTAAGATTTGTATCTAGTACTATTATTCTATAGAATGATGTTTGCATTGGACCACCGTCATCTGGATAGAAATCAGCACGTACATAATCTGTTATTTCGAATAAAGTCGGTTGATCTATTTTACCAGATTCACTAGGGACTGTTTTAGAGTTAATATCCGCATATTTGACTTCACTACTAACATATTGTCCAGCTTGTAAATCAGAAACTATATCTCCAAATATTCTATTTCTTGTGACTGCATTAGGATATTTCTTGCTGTTTCCTAAATTATTATTACCAACATTAATTCTATAATCACCAATATACATACGCCTATCTTGTTTATCATACGCTATTCCACTACCTACAAAATTATTCATAAGATTATATGATTCTTCCCCATTAGGTAAAACTAGTGGCGGTTGTCCCGTCCTTATTATATCCCTTAATGCTGGATCACTTATTAATTCTATATATGTTCCGGTCTTTGAATAAGTACCATATTGTATAGGTATTTCGTTTCCTTCTGATATCGCTATTGCGATGGCCTCGTTATTGCATTGAAAAATAACATCCTCTGTGAATATGTCTTGATTTTTTGAATTAAATGCTTCTATTAAACTTTTTACTGGTTCGGCTATTGCATTTTGAATCATATCCTGTGTAGTTAAAGTACCGGAAAGTATTGGAAATCTATACATTACATAATGAGTACCTTCTTGTACGTTACAAATCATATTATAAACACCAACTAAATCGTGTTTTAATCCCGTAGTATTAACATTTTTTTGCATTTGACAATTATGATTTATAATAAATGTTCTCATATCATCCATTGATTTAACGTCATCGATTCCGGTTAAATTACTGATAAATGAATTATCAAATTTTCCCAATTTAGCTATTGCTAAATCCTCATCTGTTAAAGTATATTTTTTGACTCCGATTGAGTCCTTGGTACAATTCCTGCATTTAAGACAATTTGTCCAATAAAGTTTCTTTTGTGCGCAAAATGGCCAATCAACGCAACCTTTTACTGCGAAATCTACTCTATTAAGTACCATTTTACCTGATTTTGAAGCGTATATATTCATTGGCATATCTGATAATGCAAATAATTGTGCGTAAATCGTATTACCATTTTCTTTTGTTAATCCACCAAAGATATTGAATGAAGGTTGAGAAATTAATTGGATTATAAAATTATTATTCTTTGATAACGGAATTAACATCATTGGAATGATATTACTTGTATACCCAAAAGCACTGCCACCAACTGTTACATTTGTATAATTATAATTATCCCATGTGAATGTAGTATTTCCTGAATTATCAGTAACTTGAGAATTTATTAAAATTCCATTATTATATATATTTACTGTTACGTTTGGTACTATATCTGGTCCAAATTTAGTAATGAATGTTACTCTTGTATACTGTGATGATGTTCCTGTTGGATAAATGTCAAAACTGTCTTTGCTTGAATAAGTTAGAGGTGGACAAACAGTACAACTTTGAGTACCGTCAGTGAATGTAATGCTAACACCCGTTGAAGGATTATTACAACCAGTGATATAACCTAATTTCGAGGCATAGACTGAATAACATACCGTAGATGGTACATAGAATGTTACTAGTCCATCAAAATTTGTTGTTAAATTTTTATCAAATCCAGTTATTGCTCCATGAAGATTGACTATTGCTCCACTAACTACGGTACTATTTACTGGATCATTCACATAAACTTGTAATTTAGTTACACTTTCAGTAGTTAAACAAGCTCCTGAAAGACACCCGTACTCGCAATTCTCATATGCAATACCGCAATCATCAATTATTTTAAGATTTCCTTCATAGCATGTAACTGAACTTGTATATTTTGGTATACATATACCATCACATGTGAATGAAGCACCATTATCTGTACAACTATCACATGGTAAACATGAATAACTATTGCCACAATTATCAGAGTATCCTATATTATTACTAGATAGACAAGATAATCCTGTCCATTCATACATATTATCACTATTGCAATTACCCGTATATGTGGTTGTTATACAATATGGTGAGAATGTAATGAATGTTTTAATCTTTCCACCGTTGGGTTCATAATTTAGTGAAGTATATGCAATCTCCCTAGTTGAAAATCCTTGTATTTGAGAATATCCAGTAACCGCTTTTTGGTATAATGATATATAACTTACCCATGAATCTCCTGCTGAAAAGCTAGCTGTTGCTTGCATATAATTCTTTGAGTAATAATCTCCTGTTTCTCCATTTCCACATGCACCAATACTACATTTAAATCCATGCTGTCCTACTGTTTGTAGTTTTTTTCCTGATTTTGTCAATATTACAAATGGTGTATTTTGATTAAATTCGTGCGCTGTTCCTGCAAAATGTAAATCGAAGTATGCTGATCCTGATGATGAACCGAATGATGTTGAGGTTGTATTTGATGCGAGAGTTGTTGAATATGTTACGAACGGTATACTCTCGCTCGACTTGTTTGTAAATGCGGTGGTTGTTCCTGTATACCCATTAAGTGAACATGGAAATCCGTTTGTACATGTACCAGATAGAGTTACCGTATCGAAATATAAATAATAGTCGTTTGCTGATACGTCTGGTGTTGTCGTCTGTAATTCATGTCTAATCATTGTTGGCATGATATCAAGGTATAATGTTCCTGTATTGCTTCCTTGACTCATTATATTGGCTCCTGTCATTTTCATTTCTAGAACTACTGATGAATTAACATCATATCCTACTGGTAATCCGTTTATTGTCATTGTTCCGCTATATGCCCTAAAAGCGTCACCTGTTATTGGCATTGTTCCATATGTACTTTGTCCAGCATACATACTTGTAACTTTCCAATCTGACGCAAAATCTATTATCATGTTGCTACTAGCGTTTACTAATTGTGTAGCTGACGTATATTTTATTAGTGGTGTATAAACTGATTCAGTACCATTGTATTGTAAATACGTTCCTGTTATTGAGTCATAACTGAATCTATAAAAATATAGTGGTGACGATCCTAACGGTCTTGTTTGATATATTACCTTGAAACTTGTTGATAAATCTGCCATGTTTGAAACATAATATAGTTTTAAAACTTTTACTCTATAATAAGTACTAGAACATGATATAGCACTTCCCATGTTATCAAAACAAACGGTATCTTTTGATATTTGTGATGGTATTTCTTGCCATACTCCATCTATTTGTTGAATCACTTTAATATTTCTTTGGTGAGGTTCATAATATTGTCCTGATGGTGATGTTTCTCCTATTCCTCCTGCACTACCCTCCCAAATTGGTGCTGAGATCTGATTAGTGAAAGCACCGACAGCCTCTACAACGTAATTGTTATATGCTGCGGTATAGTTTTTTGTTATATTTACATCTGCTTCTTTAATATAATCCTGCCAATTAGAGTATCCTGTCCATACTTCCCCTATTTGATAAGCACCTATTCCATAATTAGTAACTATTCCGTGTAAAAAATCTGTTGAAATTGCTGATGTTAAAATTATGCTAATGAGTAACATAAGTCCAGCAATCTTTTTATCCATGATTTTAATAGACAGATAAGTATTTAAATCTATTGGCCAAAGTATTTTCTCAATTTTGACGGATTAATATCCCACATCGTTCCGCTACCTTTTAATGGAATAGTTGGAGTAACATTGACTTCCCATGTTTTATTAGCAACGCTTCGTTGCGTGTTATCACTTAAATTAACAGTTAATTTGTTCTGTAAGTATGCTAATATATTAACCATTAATTGCGATGATGCTATAGTAACATTAGTATACGTATCATATATCCATGTATTCCAATTTGTAAAATACGAATAAGATAAAGTATTAACTACTTCGTAGGATGACGCATATGACGAACTATAACCACTTTTTGTACAATTAAGGCTATATATATGAATCCCTAAATCGCTTGTTTCATTACCAGAAATTGTGTAATTATAGAAACCACCCGATAATTCACTAATATTATTATAAGTTGAAACTAAAGAATTGTTTGGATAATAAACAATTATATTACAAGCTGATCCTAAAATTGGTTGATTGTTAGTAATATTAGTAACAAAGAACCTTAAACCACCATTTGAGTTAATACCACAATAATTCTGAACATCACATGAGGCTGATGCTTGAATAAAAACTAATGCAATGATTATTATACCTACCATTAAATATGAGAATAAGTTATTACTTATTCTATCAATAAATGTATTATCAACCAAATTTTTATTAATAATATTACTATTCATTGTGAACATCTCCCTACGGTGCAACTTAATACGCCTGATAGTGTTTCGCATCTAGTCCATCCACTATCATCGCTGTCTCTCATATCAAAGCATCCCGGAAATCCTTCTTCTCCTATCGTCATGTTTCCTGTAACCCCTAAATTAGTGCCATATCCTATTTGGATATTCCCTATTTGGACATCATAATTATCTGTAGAGTTTATATATAAGGCTTTATTCCCGTTCCAGTCCGAATAAATCGAGAAGTCTCCTCCATTCACGCCATACCCCAAGAATGGGTCATACAATCCTAGATTGACGTTGCCGTTCACGTCTGTAGAGAACATCGGTACCGTATCCTCTCCGTTAGAACGTATCTCTAATCTATTATCTCCACTAGGCACGGTGAGATATGCTTTTGCTCCTGATACTGGGATAGTGCTAGACCTGAATCGTATCGGCCTCAAAAGAGTCGTATAGATGACAAGAGGTGGCTGATGAGGTCGTGGTATAAGCTGTGATACGACTATATTGCTCATATCTGTAGGCCGTTTGATAGATATAATCCCTGATTGCATAAGATTATTCGTCATATCAGATTCTATCCCCAAATATACCCAATCGGTTGAATTGAAATATTCTGCTTCTAACGTTATGCCATCGCCGGGTATTGCGATATCCATATATAAAGATGAGAATTGTGGACCAATATCTACGACAAAATAATCAGTGTCATAGAGCAGGATAGTATAAGGGCTTCCTTTGGTCGAACATGCTTCCTCACCATAACCAGTATATGATCCTCCATCATAATAGAAGATCGCATTAAAACAATAGGGATGGTTATAATATTTTCCGCTAGTCCATATCCCTGCGTCTCCCACGCCTGAATAGATTATCGGCCCTCCTGTCATCGCTTGTTCTGGGATATAGGTGGCTGAGAATTGGAATTCTTTAGAGCCTATAGACCATGCAGGATATGAGGTGCTCCTTAAATCTGATATGATGCCTGACGTATCGATCAAATGAATCGTTGAATATGCCTCTGTTGGGTTTGTGATAGTGAAATCTCCTATCCATGTTTCCCACTTCTGTACTCTATTCGATACGTCTGGTATTGGAGGCTCTAATAACAAGTATATTGCGATAGTTATTACTGCAAATATTATGTATTCTTTCATGCGCACCCCGTTATCAATCCACCTTTTATAGATACCTGGCATTTCGTCGTGCATGAGCTGTCCTTGCACATCCAGAATCCGGTGGTGTTCGTGATGCCTAGAGAACCATCAGAAGATTTGTATGAGCCTGTGAAATAATTAGAATAAGTATTATTGAATCTACCTAACGAAGTAAAATTCCTGGTTAAGTATGGAGATAATGATAGGCGTTCGCTTGAATAGAAATCATATACATAATATCCAGAAAGCTCAGTATCAACTAACAGACGAATTAATCCTTTATTCAAAGTACCTAAATTGAATGCGTTTGTGAGATTGATAGCTTTCCATGCATTTCCGCCTGAAATAGTGCCTGAAGAATAAGATAAACATGATGGGGAATAATTGTTCCATGTAGATGTTGATTCTGTAAACGTCTCATTACAATCATACCAAGCTTTGTATGGGACAGATGACCCATAAGAGGGGAAATATTTGTATAAATATAATGTGACATCAGTATAAACGCCTCCTGTTTGAACGAATGACATGAGGTCAAAATAAGCGAACGTTTGTCTGGAATCATACATACCTATCGTCGAATTTCCACTATAAACTTCATTATTCAATCCTTTTACTGCATCAGGGTCGTTTTGTGCCGTATATGTATCTAAAGTCGGAGTTTGAGTATCACTTAAATAGGTGATTAGACCTAAATCATAAGCACTATCAATTTTGGCGTATAATGTCGAATTTATTGACTGAGCGACTCCATACGATTCATTCAATAGGTAGTTCCCCCCGCCGCTTCCGCCGCTCGGAGTGCCGCATGTAATAGTATCTCCGAGGCCGCTCACGAATTGTCCGCTGGTGCATGCCGCCGGATATGATGTCAGGTTAGTCCATGCGAGAGACAAGTCTCCGCCCGTGACCGCACGGCTTCCATTGATATAGAGATATTGCGTATCTGAATTCATGAATGAAGCGCATGTTATCGTATCGCCTAGTGTCGTGATAGCTTGTCCTGAAGAACAGGCACTAGGATAGGATGTCAGGTTCCCCCATTTCAGGGACAAGTCCCCTCCGGTCACGGCTCTCGAACCGTTCACATAGAGGTATGATGCTTCAGATGCCATACCGTTCGACGTGAGATATGCGCTCGCTATCGTTCCTCCAAGATATGCGCTATTATTCGCATTGTCCGCGAATGTCGCATTATTCACTCTGGTCGTGATGACTTCGCTCCAGTGATGAGTATCCAGCGTGTTAGAATCATCGGAATATGTCGCGTTCGAGACTTTCACTGAGGACACTTCGCTCCAGTGATGCCCGTCCAGCATATCCGAATCGTCCGCATAAGTGGCGTTCGCCACCTTGTCCGTCGTGCGATAGAAGGACGAAGCATGATATCCATCGAGCTTGTCCGCATCGTCGGAGTATGTCGCATTCGCCACTTTGTCCGTGGTCAGATAGAACGAGGCCGCGTGCAATCCGTCCAGCTTATCTGAATCATCTGCATAAGTGGCGTTCGCTACCTTATCAGTGGTGAGATAGAACGATGATGCATGATATCCGTCCACTTTATCGGAGCCGTCGGAGTATGTGGCGTTCGATACTTTTGGCAGGTCGGTCAAATATAGTCCGCTGCCTATGAAATATTGAGCTGTGATATTCGTGGCAGAGATGATTTCTCCTGTGACATTGAGGATAGAATCCCAGATATCCCATTTATGCACGGCATTTGTATCTATATTTAATATTTCTCCTACTCTTATTACGTCTAATGATAATGTTGGTAGTAATATTAGTGATATTATTGTAATTATTTTCTTAATGTTATCCATGCTATTACCCCAGTTACTAAAATACCACAAATTGCTGCTACTCCTAATCCTATTAATAGATGTGGACGTGTTGCTATTGCTTGTGCTGTTAATGCTACTGCATTTATTAAGTATGTTGGAAAATTTGCTCCTGTCTCAAATGAGATTACTTCTTGAATTGGCATATAAATAACTATCGTTTCAGGATAAATACTTTACTAAAATAAAAATATAAAAATAGAGAAAAAAATGCTCTATTTATTTCTGGAAGGCATGGCCGACAATCCAATCTTTAACTAATGGCTTGATTGCGTTAATGACCAAGACTAGTATCATGATCCCAACTACCGAGCTTGCGAACCCGCCCAAGGCGAAGAACAACAAGCCGAGGAAGTTAACGATCACGCTAATCAGGTCAATGACTGCCGAGATGTTCAGTAAAAGGTTGGTTCCGTTTGTAATTCCCATTTTTTACCACCCCTTTACTTGTACACCTTTCCAAGCACCCAATCCTTGAAGATCGGTTTGACTGCGTTGACTACGAGGATCAGAATCATGATCCCAACTATCGAACTTGCGAACCCGCCCAAGGCGAAGAACAACAAGCCGAGGAAGTTAACGATCACGCTGATAAGGTCAACGATTTCCGAAATGTTCAAGGCCAATGACGTACCTGCTGATACTCCCATATTTTTTTCACCTATTATTAATATGTTGGAAAGGTATATAAGCATGTTATATGATTAATTGTATGAAACTATTTAATGACTTTTTAAGGTTATTGGTTGATGACGATTTTAACAAATTATTTGATAATATTATTAGGATGATAATCAGTATAATGCTTATTGGAATGATTTGGTTTGATTCTCAACTTGTTTGCGCCCAACAATCAAGAAATTTGTTTTATATGATTAAACGATATCCAGAACTTATATACGATAGTGCTAATGAGACTGATATGATTGATAAAATTAATTCTGAAAGCGAACGTATGCGTTCTTGTGAGCTTACATGCTCTAATAATAAGATGCTAGATATAATTAATTCTACGAATAGAGTTAGTGTTGGATTGATTAATTAAAAATCTTCTAGCTTTAATTCTGTATCTATTGGTTTTTCTTTCGTTGAATACCTACCATGAAACACAAATTTAATGTGAGAATAATAACATGAATTTATATGGTTTTTACGACATTCTCCACAAATATATCTCTTACTTTTTAAACATTTGATCGAATCTTTACCTATTTTCTTCTTACAATCAATACACTGATACCATTTTAATCCTATTTTTTCCATTTTATACGCCTCAAATTTATATATATATTGTATAATCCATAAAAGAATACTAATAATGAAATAGTTAATAATAATGATGTTAAAAATATGATTAATAATATTGTATTTGAATTACCTAATACTAAATATAGTTTATATAGTATTCCATTAACAAATAGATTTAATTGTTCGTTAATGTCCATACTTGTGTACAATTCTAAAAATCTTGAAGCACAATTATAATCACATTCAATCATATTACGTTAAAATCTCCGTCTTTTTTACTTTTCCGCATCTTTTACATACTGTTATTGGTTTTCCTGAATATAACGTCATCTCTGTGTAATCTTCACACTTTTTACATGATTTAATCACATATCCTTTTTTAAGTTTCTTGCTCATTCTTTCCTCTGGTTACTATAATGACAGTTTTTGCAATAAAATGTATGAAATCCAAATTGTTTAGTCTCTGTATATTTTTTACTACCACAATTTGGGCATTGTTTCATTAATATATTTAGCAATTCTAGTATTAATACTTATCTACCTTGTAACAGTTTGTTTATTATATTTAATCCTATATTTGCTATGTATTTTCTAAGAAGTACTGATATCAATATGAGTATTACTAACGTATATACCCATCCTAAAGGATCGGTTGCTAATGACCAAATTGCATTAAAAACTGTTGTTGATAACGGTACTCTTGCTGGTATTACGTCAAAACTATATTTATAACAGATTGATGTTCCACATTCTAATAGTAATTCGTATGTTTCTCCTACTTGATATTTATCAAAATTTGTATTTAGTTGATATCTTAATTTTCCATCGTGCATTATTAGATCGTCCTTATCGTAAAATACGGTGTATAAAAAACTATGTGCCATTCCCTCATACCTTTCTCTGCCCTGAATATAATCTATTATTACTGAGTTATTGTATGTTGTAGTAATTGTACATATAATATTTCCTGTGCTATAATTAGCGTCTATAAAGATTGATAATGGGTAGTTTATTTGTGTGATGTTTGTTACACTATCTACGGTTATTCCTACTTGATCTCCAGAATTTGGACATGTAACATATGCTAGACATGAACATAGCATTAAAAAGATTGGTATACTCCACTTCATACAAATAATAGTAGGATAAGTATATAAAGTTAGGGATTCTAAATATATTCAATAGATAATAAAGACCCCAATGGGCGAGGGGACGAGTCGCCCAAAATGGAGACTTAAATGTCTAATAACCATATACGTTGCTGCTATATAAAGGTTTCGGTTGGAGGGCGATTGATATGAAATTTTCTGAATCGTTGAATGTTTGTAGAATTACTTTCAAAAAAGATATGGTTAAATCTGAATATTGTACTATATATACAATTAATCCTATATACAAAGATAAAATAAATGATGTTTTATCTGGTAAGATGAAACTAAAAGAATTGATTAAATATGCTAAATCAAGGAGTGGTGATGATAATGATTTTTGATCTTGTAGATTTTGATATTTTGCGTTTTTCTTCTCAGTTTGGTGGGTGTACTGTTAGGGGTGAAAAAAGTAACTTTATTGATTCTTTAGGCAATCAAGTAACTACATTATCTCCAAAGAATGATATTTTACATGGGTATACATCTCATACTATGCGAAATAGATGTAATAAATTATCTAAAGTTGGTCTTTTTAAGAAAAGTATTAAAAAAACTAGTGAAATGGTTTATATTCGTAAACCTATTAATAGAAGAACAAGATGGAAAAAGGAACCTGATAAATATAATTGGTGTAGATCAGCAGGAAAATATTTAATGACGATTACAACAAATAAATATACAATAAATGAAGTCTTTTATCCACAAATACGCCTTCTTTTGTTGGGTAAAATAACGTTTGAAAGTCTTATAGAATCAGCTAAATATTATAAAAATCAATTATTTATTTACCTAAAAACAAATGATTTATGTGAAGATCAGAGGGATATATTACTAAAAATGAGAGAATGGTATTTTGGTTTATTGTTTACAGAGAAATATTGG
>Ga0315288_10002282_pt1 | contig 24817 bp, 16 predicted proteins | sample YL17G11_20_MG_FD_203454 | JGI IMG/M metagenome (GOLD analysis project Ga0315288, IMG submission 203454) | Sediment microbial communities from Yellowstone Lake, YNP, Wyoming, USA - YL17G11_20 | ecosystem: Environmental > Aquatic > Freshwater > Lake > Sediment | place: USA: Wyoming | collected... | reverse complement strand
CCTTGTGACAAGGAAGGCAAAATGGTCGAAGAAAAGGTCAGCGAGCACAAGTGCCCGGTTTGCGGCAAGCCGATGATTGAAAGGAACGGGCGATTCGGGCCGTTCCTGGGGTGCAGTGATTATCCGAGCTGCAAGACGACGCTCAGGCTGGATAAGGACGGCAACGTCCTGCCGCCCAAGCCGCCCGCCGAGCCGACAGGCGTCAAGTGCCACAAATGCAAGGAAGGTGAACTGGTGATTCGCCAGGGGAACAAAGGGCCGTTCCTGGGCTGCGGAAGGTTCCCAAAGTGCAAAACCATTGTCGGCATAAAACTGCTCGACCACCTCAAAGAGCTCCAGTCGGCAGGTAAATGGCCCCCGGAAACGCCCGAACAGGCGGACGAGATCCTCGGAAAAAACAAGGCAAGAGCCGGAAAAAAGACCGCGAAGGCCTCGCAGTAGCTGCCCGGCTTGCAGCGGCCCGAGGGCGGAAACAGACGGAAGACAAGAGACAGAGGTGCACAAGAACACAGTGGCGCGAGGCTCGTATATATAACGGACTCATTTTCGGGCGAAAAATGGGGATTTGGCGGCGGGGGAATTGGGTTTGATTGGCTTTGTTTTGAATAGCGTTCGTTGTTCATTGTTCGTTGTTCATTGGCATAAGCCCTTGGTGTTGCTGTGCTTATGGTCATTTTGCCCATTTTGACATTGGGGTCGTTTGGGTTTGATTGGGTTTGTTTTTTCCGAGCGGGGCGGGGCGGTTTGTTTGCATAAACCCTTGCGGTAAAGCAGGTTGCATTGTTTCTGTCCTCAAAAGAATTGGGTTTGTTTTGCATAATTAACTCTGCGCCACAAAGGCACTGAGGCACAAAGGAACAGAGTGATAGGGGGTTTGGGAGTGCAAAAATCAAAATGCAAAATGCAAAATTGCGGAAACCCGATGTTGTCGGGATGGGTGGATTAATTGTGGCTTTGTTTTCCATATCAAGAATCCGCTATTTGTTAGATGTATATTATACATCACCGCCTGTTGGGTGTCAAGTGAATTGTTTGCCACGAAGGCACCAAGGCACGAGGGACGAAGGGGGAGAGCCTCGAAATCGAACCATGATCCGCAAACTCGTTAAGTAGCTTATCAGCCCCAGCCCCAGCAGGCCAATTATCGAAGTGTGGCGAATCTTGCGAAATCCTTTGGCTGTTTACTCCATCTTGTCTATTTTGTAGAAGCGCTGTGTTTCCGAGTATCCTTTGGCATACTGCATTTCACAATACACGCACCTAGAAAAAAGATGAAAATCCCAGCACAAAATAATACAAAGCGAAAACTACCAAAATGGCGTTCACCCTTTATCGTAAATATCCAACCCGACACTACGTAATTTATGCTAAGAATTACGCCAGCAACACAGCAAATACGGCCTAACCACATGAAAGCACGTTGTTTCTTATTCCTCTCTTGTTTTGCCTTGGCCATTGCGGACTTTGTTGCCCATGGGAAACCTGGATGGTTGCGTTCACGTTTGAATCCGCTTGCTATCCAACGCCATGCGGGAATCTGTATATAGCGGATAGAAAACCAAATTCTCCAAGCGCCTATTGAAAGAGCGATGACCGCTATAATTACTGTTAGGGCGGCAAAACGCATCAGTTGAGATGTATTGCTACTACCGTCTTGTTCTATAAAATATACCCCAATAACTGTAATTCCCGTCAAAAGAATTAGAAGGAGTATCGGTATAATAAAAAGAAACAACATCACCCTTGGTTTTTTGTTGTTTTTCTCGTCTGTATTACTATTCTCTTGTTCGACTTCTTTTCCCATGAATTCATCTTGCAATAATTCCTTATGCATCTTTGTTTTCGTAGGTTCCTTCTTAAGAAGGTGAGGAAGGAAAAATGCCTTCCAACTCTCATTCACACAGTCGCCTCCCTATTCAATACTAAAAGTCCAACGATGATTATACATAATTGACCGGTACTGGCAATACTAAAAACAATAATAGCTATAAGACTCTAGTTATTCACCAGCTTCACATGCCTCCAATGCAGCTTGTGCGTCAGCAAGATCGTCTTCTGCAGCATCGAGATCGACCTGTGCGGCATCGAGAATGGCTTGTTTTGCATTTAGTATAGCTACTTTAGCGTCAAGAACAGCTTGTGCAGCATCAACAGCAGCTTGTGCGTCAGCGCGAGCAGCTTGTGCATCAGCAAGTTCATCTTTCTTGGCATCGCGTGCGTCCTTTGCGGCTTCCAATGCGTCTAAAGCAGGCGGGACAGCAAGTGCTTTTATGGCTACAATTGCGGTTTTTACGAGCACCGTTGCTTCACACGAAGCAACGTGCCAAGTTGAAACAGCTATAGCTGCAGAGATGGCGGGCAGTAGCCACCACTGTCCTAAGTGAAAAGCGGTAGCCCATTCTAAATCAAGAGCAGCATGCTCTGCTACTGCCTCTGTTACCGCTTCTGTAGCTTCTACGAGTTGCACGAGTGCCTCTGCAAGATCTGCAATAGCAAATGCCAGTTCCCTATCAGCAGCAAGCACCTCCCTTTCTAAATCAGCGAGTTCTGATGTTAAGGTGTCGACCAATGCAGCGGCAGTAGCTAAAGCTGTTTCCGCAGAGGTTAAAGTTGCCTGTGCACTCGCCACTGCTGCCTCCGCACTGGTGACGGCTGCTTGTGCGCCAGCGACAGCAGCTTCTGCAGTTGCAACTTCATCTTCAGCTGTGGCCACAGCGGCTTCTTCAGCGCTGCAATCGGGCGGGCAGGCTAGTGCCACCTGCTGTTGTTGGCATAATTGAGGTCCAAATACGACCCATGTGGCCACGAAGCCGCTGATAATCTTGTGTTTTATGTGTCTTACTTTCATCATGATTTCCTCTATTGGGCTCTCAGTTCCGAATACATGTCATTCCATATCCTAGTCTTACTCTTGCTCAGCGAGTAGGAAGTCATTATTGCTGTTTTCATTAGGGACGGTCACCACCACTTCAGCAAGCTCTTCACTTTCATACCCTCCAGCAAAAGCCCGGACTTTATATGTGCCTGCCTGGAGCAATGCCAGCGAATAGTATCCGGCCTCATCAGTTACGGCGATGGCCATGCTTTTACCCGGACAACCACAAGCTACCATGGCTCCGGATATGGGGGTTGTGCCGTCTGATTTGAAAACTTTACCAGAAATGGCTCCCCCGGAAGTGCCAAGAGAAAAATCCTTACCTGACGTGGTTTGCCCTGCTGTAACCCCCACTCCGGTTTCACTGTCAGAAACGTAGGTATCTGCCTGGATCGCAACCTGATATGTGCCACTGGGCAGTCCACCGATGGTGTAGGTTCCATCAGCAGCAGTTATTACTGATGCATTAGATACACTAGAAGGACCTGTCGCTACAGCTACGGCACCTTCAATAGGAACATTAGAAGAATTCTTTACTGTCCCGGATATTTTTCCGGCCGATGCAAGACTGAAATCCTGGTCTGATGTTTCTTGATCTTCAACTACGGTTATATCCTCAATTTTGCCTGGCACATAATCATTGTTATTCGGATTAACACGTAGCGTATAATCTCCACCTGGCAAGTTTTCTACAATGTAGTCTCCACTGGCATCGCTTGTGGCCCTATAAACTCTATTATTCGCTATAATCGTTAAAGTGGCGCCTTCAATTGCGGTTTGGCTTGAATCAGTAACTGTTCCGGATATAGCCCCTTCGGTTGTGGACATATTTAAAGTTGTGGTGGAACCATTTGTCACGGACACGTCGTTAGCTATTTCGATTATGCCGTTAGTCTTGATCGCCGTGACAGTGTACGTATCAGTGCCAAGACCGGTCAGTTCATAATCGCCGCTGGAATCCGTCACAGAAGCGGTAACGATACTGGAGTCACTGCTGGCAACTCCACACACGGATGCATTTCCGATGGGGGTAGTTCCATCTGCAAGAGTAACTTTCCCCGAGATTTTCCCGGTTGGTAGAATCGCCCCGGTCAAATCAACATCTGACGTTGTGCTTCCTTGGGTGACCACATTATCCTCATTCGTGTCGAATTTATAACCAGAAAGAAATGCTGAAATGGTATAAGTTCCTGCAGGTAGTTTATCAATGGTGTACTCACCATTAGCGTTTGTAATCGCAGATCTTACATAATCAGGATCCGTATCATCGTTGGCGAGTACGGTGACATTTTCGATTCCGGCAGTCCCGCCTGAGAGCGTAACTGTTCCTGAAAGTATCGCACTTGGCGGAACCACCCGAATTAGATCGACGTCTGATGTTGTGCTTCCTGATATAACAACATTATCTTCATTTATACCAAACTTATAACCAGAATGTATCGCCGAAACCGTATAAGTAGCTGCGGGTAGTTTGTTTATTGTGTATCCACCGTTACTGTTAGTGGTGCCGGTTCTTATTAAACCTGAGCCGTCGTTGGCTATGATAAGGACGGCTGGAATCGGAGTAGTGCCATCCGATTCTGTCACTTTACCTGTTATCATGCCTTCAACAGCAAGATTTGTTATATTCACCGTGTTGTTAGTGTTATGAACGACTACATTTGTCATGACCCGAAGTTCATAACCATCGGCTTTCACGCGTACCTCGTAATTAGTAGCCGCGACTAATCCGGTGATTGAGTACTGGCCAGTGATGCCGGTAGTATCCAAATCGACACCGACAGCGTCTAAGACTGCAAATACCTTGGCACCGACGACGTACCCCGAACTAGAATTGGTTACAGTTCCGCTTATAGAACCAGTAGCATAGCTTTTAGCAGACATACCGGACACTAAGGCTATTCCTATCACCAAATAAGATAGACTTTTTGTCTTTAAGCTTTTCATGATAGCTTCCTTTTATTTGTTTATTCTTCTTCACAAACTACTTGTCCACAGCGTCCTCAACTACTTACGATGATCCAGCCAGTATTGGGCATGGATGGCCCCTCTGCAACTGGGGTACTTTTCGAGAAGCTCCTGGTAAGCAACTTCTATCATCGGTTCAGCTTCTGATTCAGGAAGAAGGCCTGATTTCACCATTTCCTCATACGTGCGTCCTACCTTGAACAGCGCCCCCCACGCGTATTCGTAATCAGGCCAATTATCAACCACTTTTCGATAGCACTCGATGGCGTTTGCGTATTCACCCATATGCCGATTGGAATCACCCGAGAAGTACCAGGCGTGTACGGTATGTGGCAGATTGACGGGCAGTTCTCCCATGATTCTCGCCCATATACTTATCGCTTTTGTGAAATTGGCTCCAGCTTCGTTGTCCCGCCCTTCATTCCTGTGGTTCATTGCCCGGTTATAATACTCTTCCCCAATCTGAAACACCGCGGCAGCCAAGTCGGATTGGTCGTTAAAATCGAGAATCAGCCTGTCAATAACAGCATCCACCCCCTGAGCAGTCTCAATCTGCCCGGTGCGAATATCTGATAACGCCAAGCCCATCTGCGACCACAACGCGTGCTCGGCGTCCGGGTAGTTGTCCAGAACATGCTGGTAAAGCTCCCGCGCCTTGTCGTGGCTTCCGGATTTACGGTACTGGTCCGCAACCCAGCACAGAGCAGCCGGTATGCCGGGGTTCTTCGAGTAATCGGCCAATAGCCTCTGCGTCTCCGGATCCGCGTTCGGATCGCCCAATTTGATCTTCGCAATCGCCAAGTTCATCTGCGACCACAGCGCCTCCTGCGTGCCGCCGTGGTTGGTAACCACGTACTCATAAAGCTCAAACGCCTCATCGTACTTCTGCGTCTTGCGGTACTCGTCGGCTACGGTGCGAATAGCATAGGGTAACCGGTCGTCTTTCTTGGCAGAATAGGCGAATAGCTTTCCAAGAGCCTCTTGCGCAGCATCCTCACATGCCAGGTGAATATTTGACAATACCAGATTCATCTGCGCCCAAAACGCATGCTCGGAATCAGGGTGTTTATCCAAAACGTACTGGTAAAGCTCACACGCCTTTGCGTGATGCCCCGACTTGCGGTACTCATCCCCCAGCAAACAGGCCGCTATCGAGATCCGGTTATCCTCGGAGAAATCTACGTGCAATTTCGTTATAGCGGCATCAGCAGCATCGATATCACCCAGTAGCATGCTCGAAACAGCCAGGCCCATTTGCGACCAAAACGCATCCTCTGCTTTGGGCCAGTTGCTCAGAACTTGTGCATAGAGTTCCAGCGCTCTTGCGTGTTGTCCTCTGCGGCGATAATCATCGCCCAAAAAGCAGATTGCCTTCGGCATAAGCTTATGCCCTGAGTATTGGGTACGCAGCTTCTCAAAGGCAGCTTGCGCCCCGGCAAGATCTCTAAGCGCCTCGCTGCAGATCACCAAGTCCATTTGGGACCAAAATGCAAATTCGTTCTCCGGCCAGTGGTCGATTACGTAGCGGTGAAGCTCGGCTGCCTTCGTATAGTTTTCCGCCTTGCGATAGGCATCGCCAACCTTGGTGACTGCTTCGGGCAGAAGCTCGTGTTGGGAGTACTGGGTGAGCAAATTTTCCAGGCTCGCCTGTGCATCCGCCTGTTTGCCCCAGGCAACGTACGAGGTGGTGAGCTTCTGTTGTGCCCGCAAACCGTCAGCAGTGCCCGGATGTTCTGTGGCGATTTGGCTGTAGATGCTCTCGGCTTGTTCGTGCTTGCTCTGATTCGTAAGCTGCTCTGCCTGTTGGAACTGGGCTGCTACGTGGGAGATCGCGCCACCAGCCAGCCCAATAGCCAGAATCAGCGCCAAAACGATGGTTGCGAAATGAATGCCTTTGCGCATTACTCATACCTCCACTTCAATTGTCTCGCTGACCGTTTTCGCCTCGCCAGTCCGCAGAAGGCCTTTGCAAACACACCGTCCGCGCAAACAATCCGGCTCGGCCGAATACAACTTCGATGAACGTCTCATGCTACTCTACAATCCACGGTGATGTAATTCTATTTACCCCCCGAGACGCGATATGTCAACAACAAAATAAAAAATCTTGAAAAATTTCTCCTCGTTTTTGGCCCAAAAACGCAGGTTGTCAAAATGTTTTTGAAAAAGGTCTTTACAGGCGGTTTTGACCGGTGTAATCCACAGGCGTCGAATCTTGATGGGGTAGCACCACCGGAACCCCTTTTGCAGGATAAAGCGTTTCTTTCATACAGAATGTTGATTATTATTTACTTCGTTAGACGCCAAACGGCGGGAGGTGGAGAAGTATGGGCGCCCATAGTTGCACACGTCGTGAGTTGTTAGGCCGCATCGGCGTCGGAACGGCGTCGGCGATGGCTGCCGCATGCTTATCTTCGTGCAGACCCGGCAGCGAAGAAAAACCACTCCGGCCCAAAGCCGATGAAAAGAAACCCACACACATAGTCACCCTGAGCTTTGACGACGGCTTCAGAAAATCCAGTATTCGCACGGCGGAAATTTATGAGAAGCACAAGCTCTCCGCCTGCATCAACGTCATCGCCACAGGTCACGTCAATACGTTCAAGCCCCCCGACGAGTATATGGCCGCCAGCGACAGAGGAGACTTCGGCCTGTGGAATGAATTGAAGCAGAGGGGCCACGAGATTATGCCTCACGGTTACCGCCACGCCAACAAGGCCCAGATGCCCTTCGCCCAAGCAAAGGACCTCATCCTGCGATGTCTCGAATACTTCTCCAAAGAGCTCAATGGCTTTGAGCCGAAAGACGCGGTGTTCAATTTCCCATACAATGCCTCGACGCCTGAATTGGAGAGCTGGGTGCCCACACAGGTCAAGGCTTTTAGAACCGGCGGCGGGGTGATGAACCCATTGCCACACGCCGGACAGATCAAGCTAACGTGCGCCAGCTTCGGGCCCGGCAATTGCGAGCGGGATATCGAAGAGAAAATCGCCCAGTTGCTTGCGAGGGAGTCCGGCTGGCTCATCTACAATACGCACGGCCTCGACGCCGAAGGCTGGGGGCCTATAAGGTCGAGCTTCCTGGATGACCTGCTGGCGCGCTTAACGGCCATCGACTCAGTGGCGGTAATGCCGGCGGCGATGTGCCTCATCTGAAACAAATTCGAGATCCAAATAGGTCAAACGCCTTAGAACCGCAGAAAAAGACCGACACATCTGTTGCGTGGTGCGGCGGGCGGGTGTATCATACGGATTGAGAAGAATCGGATGCGCTTCGGGGCGCATTTCGCCTGGGTGGCATCCTCAAGCCTGGCGGGTTTGGGGACGGCCCATAACCCTGGCGCCGAGGCCTGGGCCAGGACATAGCCTATTTTCGAAGGAGCAGTTATGAAACGACAGACCAATAATCACACGTTGAACTCACTGCGGACCGAATCCGACAATCCCTCTCGCCGCCAGTTCCTCACGCAGAGCACCAAAGTAGTCGCCGGCTCGGTCCTCGCCGGCGTCGCCCTGAACAGGGCCTACGCCGCCGAAGATAATACGATACGGCTGGCGCTGGTCGGTTGCGGCGGGCGCGGCAGCGGCGCAATCGGCAACGCCCTTTCCTCGACGACCGGGCCGACTAAGCTCGTCGCGATGGCCGACGTATTCGAGGATCGGCTGGCAGGATCGCACAAGGCGCTGTGCGAGCAGTTCGCCGAGCGAATCGACGTCCCGCCGGAACACCGCTTCATCGGCTTCGATGCCTATCGCAAGGCCATCGACTGCCTGCGTCCGGGCGACGTGATGGTCCAGGCCACGCATTCAGCCTTTCGACCGACGCACGTCAAGTACGCCGTCGATAAGGGCGTCAACGTCTTTATGGAGAAGTCGTTCGCTCCGGACCCGGGCGGCACCAAAGAAATTCTGCGCATCTGCCAGGCCGCCGAGAAGAAGAACCTAAAGATAGGATGCGGGCTTATGTGCCGTCATTCTTCGGCCCGACAGGCGCTGATTCAAAAGATCCGCGATGGGGCAATGGGACAAATCCAGTTGATCCGCGCCTATCGGATGGACCCCGGCGCGCGAATGGGGCCTTTCAAGGGCGGCGAGAGCGAGCTGCTCTGGCAAATCCGCCGTCCGTACTTCTTCCTTTGGACCTCATCGGCGTGGTTCATCGAGATGATGATCCACCAGGTTGACGAGTGCTGCTGGATTAAGGACGCCTGGCCGGTCTCGGCCCAGGGCCTCGGCGGACGAGAGCCGGGCAGCACCGATTGCAGCCAGAACCTCCACACCTACTCCATCGAATATACATTCCCCGACGGCGCCAAGGCGCTCGTCAACAGCCGGTCCCAGCAGAACTGCCACAACGAATTCGCCACCTTCGTGCACGGGACCGCGTGCGCCGCCCAGTTCTCCGGCAATGTCCACGCCCCGACCGTCCAGATGTACAAGGACCAGCGAACCGCCGATGACAACGTTGCCTGGCGCCCGGAAAAAGAGCAGGTAAGCCCCTACCAAGTCGAGTGGGACGTGCTGCTCACCGCGATCCGCCGGGACCGGCCGCACAACGAAGTCGAGCGGGCGGCATACACGAATCTCGCCTCAATCATGGGGCGGGCCGCAATCCACTCCGGAAATATCATCACCTGGGACCAGATGATGGCGTCCGATTTCCAGTTCTGCTCAAACGTGGCCGGCCTGACCAGCCAAAGCGAGGCGCCCGTCCGCGCAGATGAGCAGGGCTGTTATCCCGTGCCGATTCCCGGCAAATGGACGGAAATCTGACAGGCCCAGCCTCAACAAACTGCGGCGAGTTGTGATTTACGCCTTGCAAAAGTGATTCTCAACGGGTATAATCAATGCGCCTCGGATTGGCAAACGAGAATAGTAGCCACTCACAGTTGAATCTGTGGGTGCTGCTTGTTCAGCAGCCGGCTAAGGGTTGTGGATTCCTGCCTGCGCAGGAATGACAACTGGCGGCGGTCGCAGGAATGACAACTAACAAGATCAACGTTGACGAGCTAATAGTAGTATTCGAAAAAAGTTGTTCTGCAAAGATCGGCTCAAAATGGCCAAGAAGAACCAAATCGAGACCCATCCGCTCGAAATAGTCGAGCCTATAGGTAAGCGCGTCCTGATTCGTAAGGATGAGGACAAGAAGCAGACCAAAGGCGGCATCCAACTGCCCGACAATATAGAAATCCCCACGATAACCGGGCGCATCGTAACAATTTCCGCCGAGGTCCAGAACTCCGAAGACATACCCCTGCGCCAGTACGACAAGGTGCTGTTCAATCCCAAAGGCGCCATTCCGGTCGATTTCGAAGGCGACAACCGCTTGTTCGTGGTCGAGGTCGAAAACGTCGTCGCCGTCTTCCGCAAATCATAGCCCGCCGCCCCCCGTCTTCTGCTTATGGAGGCTTCTGCAAAATTGCAGGTTAGGCCTATATTGTTGAAGAAAAACTCTTTTATGATTTTCTTCAATAATCATCTAACCCGCATATTTCACCGAAATCTTGGGTATTTCGATAGACAAATGGCCTAACTGTTTGTATTGTAATAGGTTATACAACATTCAACAGGCAAACAGAAAGGCCATAGACCGGCCAAAAACAGCGTTTGTTCGGCGAATTCAGCTATGCCGCCGGCACCTGGGATAAAGAGCGTCGCGTTATCGTTAAGGCCGAGCATCTTGCCCAGGGGGCCAATACCCGATTCATCGTTACCAACCTTGCGGGCGAGCCGCAACAGCGGCCTTGCCGTGGCGCGGCCACTTTACGATGAGGTCTATTGCCAGCAAGGGGAGGCTGAGAACCGGATCAAGGAGCAGCAGTTGGGATTGTTTGCCGACCGGACCAGTTGTCATGATTTTGTGGCGAATCAGTTCCGCGTGCTCTTGTCAGCGGCGGCGTATGTTCTGGTGGATACCCTTCGTCGAGAGGGCCTTGTGGGTACTGAGTTGGCCAATGCCCAGGTCGGAACGATTCGCCTCAAGCTGTTGAAGATTGGAGCCAGAGTGGTGTCTTCCGTGCGCCGTATTGTGTTCCATTTGGCTGGCGGCTATCCGTTAAAGGATCTTTTTGCCCGGATTCTTGGCCGTCTGTCCGAGTTGTCGGTGAAATCCATAGCGTTCGGCTGACGTCGAGGACATCCCGGTATTTTGTGGGGGGTAAGGGGGTGTTTTGCGCCCAGCCGGGCAACCGGAGCATATCAGGCAGAATCCGATTCAAAATCCAATCTCACCGCACAATTCGCCACCCCCGTGAAATATGCGGGCTAAATCCCCCGGTTACCGTTGGTTCGGCAATCAACGTTTGACGAACATACTGCCGGGCAGTTGTTTTATCAACCCCTTGAGCCTAAGCGAAATCAGGGCCGCACTGACGCCGCCCGGAGTCAACTCGGTATCTGCGATTACCTGCTCAACGTGCTTTGGCTCTTTGTCGAGACAGTTGTGAATGGTCCGCTCGTCGGCGCTCAGCTTCAATAGCTTTGCATCGAACAAGGGCGCTTCGGCCTGTGCGGCCGCATCCGCCGCGGCGCGGCTTGCGTGGGGTTCGAGCTGGTCGCCTATGTAGCCGAGCGCATCCATCACGTCTCCAACGGATTCTATCAGGCGAGCGCCCTCTTTTAGCAGCTTGTGAGTGCCCTGGCTCAATGGCGAATCAATCTTGCCGGGGACGGCCATCACCTCGCGGTTGTAGTCGAGGGCGGCTTTTGCGGTAATTAGCGCCCCGGAATTGAGGCCGGCCTCAATTACAATCGTGCCCAGCGACAGCCCCGCAATTATCCTGTTGCGCGGGGGGAAGTTTTCCGCCAGCGGCTCATAGCGCAGCGGCAGCTCGCTGATACACGCCCCGGATTCGGCAATAAGCTCGAACAACTTTTTGTTCTCCGGCGGAAAGATGTTTGCCAGCCCGCAGCCCTGCACCGCAATGGTTCGGCCAGCGGCGGCCAACGCGCCCTGATGGGCCAGGGTGTCTATGCCGCGGGCCATCCCGGAACATATAGTGAAGCCCGCTGAGGCGAGGAAGTGGGCGAACCGGGTGGATTGCTCCTGTCCGTACAGGCTGCATCGCCGGGAGCCGACTATCGAAATCGCAAGGTTGTCCTGCCGAGTCAGACTGCCCTTAACATAGAGCACCGGCGGCGGGTCGTAGATTTGCTTCAATACGGGCGGATAGCGCCGGTCCTCGAGAGTCACCAGATAGACGCCGAGCTTCTCGGCCAGGGCCAATTCGTCCGCGGAGTCGAATTTGTCATGCGTTGAGGCGATTCGCTCGGCGGTCTTGAAACCGATGCCATCGACTTTGGCCAGCTCGCTCACCGAAGCACCCAAGGCCCGGTCGGGCGAGCCGAAATGCCTGATGAACTTGGCGAAAGTGACCGGACCGACGCCGTCGGCGCGTATCAACTTTAGCCACTTTTCGATGTCGCTCGAATTGGACTGTGCTTTCGCCATAATCAGCCTGATGGAAGATTATTTTTCGGCAGAGTCACGGTGAACGTAGCGCCCTGGCCCTCCTGGCTTTGAACCGAGATTCTGCCGCCGTGCCTCTCGACTATCTGCTTGACTATAGAGAGCCCCAGCCCCGTGCCGTCTTTCTCGCTCTTTTTGGCGTTGCTGGCCCTGAAGAACTCGTCAAATACCTCCCCGATCTGGTCCGCAGGTATGCCGATTCCCGTGTCGATGATGCCTATCTCAACGCAATCGTCCCGGTCTTTGGCCTCGATGTGAACTGTCCCGTTGCGGGGGGTATATTTGACTGCGTTGAAGAGCAGGTTTGTTATCATTTCGTTTATCGAGAATTCATCGCCGACGATTTGGCCCACTGATGGGTGGACATTGGAAGTCACGGTGATCGATTTCTCCCTGGCTCCGGCGGCGATGCCGGCCAGGGCCTTCGATATGACATCAGGCAGCGAGAAGGCCGCCATTCTCAGCCGTCCGCTGAGCCTCATTTGCGTCAGGTCCAGCAGCTCCTTGACGAAGGTCGTAAGCTGGGTTGTCCGGTTCATCGCCCGGCCCATGAAGTCGGATTGCTTCTCGGTGAGCGGGCCGATCAATTTGTCCGATGATATGTAAAGACAGCTCTTTATTGCCGCCAGATGTCCTTTAATGTCGTGCGTGACGCGGGCAACGTATTCATCCTTTATGTGGTCCTTCTCCTTGAGCTGGATGTTGGCCTGCCTCAGGGCCTTTTCCTGCTTTTTCAGCTCATTGAAGAAAAGGGTCTTTTGTGTAAGGTTGATCTGCTTAGCGACCGCCTCCACGAAGTCAAACATTTCCTTTGGCGACCTGTCTTGCAGAATGTCAACGTAAAGCGCATCGACCGTCTCACCCAGGTCGTTCACGCGGGCGGAAAATACGAGGTGCGGCTTGTGCGTATCAACCACCGTCAAAGCCATATCCGGGTCTGCAGACGGACCACTGCTCGCCATCACCGGAACATCCGTCGTGCGGACCGCGTCGAGCACCCGTTTGGAAAGGTGGAGGCAGGATGCCGGCGAGACGGATGTTTCCACCGTGCCCGCGCCCAAATTGCAGGCCAGAATCTCAGGCGATTCGGGCAGGCGTTCGGAACCGCAGGGCAGCCTCACGATAGCCACAAGCGTATCCAACATTCCCGCCAGGCTCCGGCACGCCTGGGAGTACAGCTCCGAGGGGCTGGACAGATGCAGCAGGTAATTCGTGAACTCATTTAGATGCCGCATCAGGTCCGGGGATAAAGCGGCCACCTGGCTTGGCCTGTACGATACGATGTCTTCTTCCAGACCTTTGTGAACAACCGCCAGTGCCGTCCGGATCGATGCTCCCGAACCGGTCTGCCGGTCAAGCTCCTCCGACAAGCGCAGCGTGAAGGGACGTATGCTGATCTCCTGGTCGGGCAAGACTGCTTGCGCCTTGACACGCTGCCCCTCGACCAGGATGCCGTTGTGACTATCGAGGTCCTCGACAATCCAGCGGCCGAAGGGGTCTTGCGAAATTCTTGCATGCTGCCGTGAGACATTGGCATGATCGAGCGTAACATCACAATTCTCACTTCGGCCCAAAATCGCGCCCCTGGGATCGAGCGGCATTTCTGTGGTCCCAGCGGGTCCGGATATAATCAGCTTAGCCTTTGCCATATCGCATTTCACCTATTCAATCCCCTGACCAGCGACACGGCGAGCGTGCACTACTTGGGACAACTTGCCGGGCGTTTCTCAGTGCCAGCTCGTCGTTTTCAGCCAGGCGTCGAGCAGCGCTGCGATGTCTTCCATATCAACGGCGCCGTTTCTATTGAGGTCTCCTGGAATGGCCATACCGGCTGGGTATCCATTTTTTGTCTGACACGCATAGTCTTTCGCGTCAACGATACCGTCGTTCGTCAAATCCGCCAGCAGACTCCACCCAAACGGCGTCTTACTCGCTTTGGCAGTTCCCCCGTAAGCCCCGATATTGATACGTCTGTTGAACACGCCGACCGCCTCACCTTCCAAAGAACTACCCGGGTTCCCCGCATCAACACACCGACTGGTTACAGCATCGAGCACCCAGCTTCCCCTGTCGGGGTCCCATCTTCCGGTCCGCGACCTCAGGTGATAGTCGCCGCGTATAGGGTCCACAAAGCATGGGTCCGCTTCGATATTGCCGGGACCCAGATTAAGCTCAGACGGCGAACCCTGCACATGCACAGGAGGCTCCCACCGAGTATAGGACATATTCACTACTGCCCCGGCGCCGAGTGTAATTCCGTCGTTGTATAGAATACAGTTTTCTATGGTGGTTGTTCCGTCAAGGACTCTTATTCCCAATCCATCCCTGCTGTTTGCAATCGTGCAGTTCTTGATCAGGCCGTGACAGCCGTCAATCACAGGGTAGAGTCCGGCGCAGTACATGTAGTTATTGTCTGCAAACAGGCAATTGATAATCAGACCATCGCAGAATTGGAGCACCGTGCCGCAGGCGCCGCCATTTTCCTGGAAAACGCAGCGGCTGATTGTGGCGCGAGCGTGAGCTGCAATGGGTGGTTCAAGAGAACCATCATTGCCCCTGACATAGCCGTTAATGTTGAATCCCGCAAGCAGGCAGTTTGAATCCTCAGTCCCGCGAAACATCACCGCCGGACAGTGCGAATCGTCGAAGTCGATGGATGTGGAGGCAACGACACTTGAATCTGAGGGATCGGTGCTTGCTACAGTTATGTTCTTGCCTGAGAAATTGATGCGTTCCTCATAGCGTCCCGGATAGACTACTACGCTATCCCCATCGTATGCCGAATCTATGGCCTTCTGGATAGTTGCAAAGGCCTCGTCCAGCGTCAGGCCGGTATTCCCATCGCTGCCTGTATTCGCATCGACGTAGTAAGTATAGCAAAAGGCCGTTTGATGAATGGCGATAGTGTAGTCCGGGTAAACCGGCACTGGGTCGTCGCTCTGGAGAGTCAGCAGGACATCGCCCGCAGCCTCACAACGAAATTGTATTCCACCAATAAGCAGTCCCTCAAGCGGTCTCGCCGGGAACCTGTTGTCCGCCAAGACAAACCTGCTCAAGTCACTAAGGTCCCTGCTGGTTGAGTCGCTGCGCGCGGCCAAGATCTCCTCCGGCGTCTTTCCGATAGCCACAGCCAATTCTTCGAGGTCCCAGTACCCGGACGCATTGCCCTTGTACTGGAGTGTATGGCCGTCAATCGCAGCGGGGCCTTCAATAAAGATAAATCCTTCCAGAGGCACCGGCGTCATACCGTCGCCCCGGACCTCAAGTGTTGCTGTATCGCCGTGATTCAACCATACCTCGCCGCCGGGCAAGGCGATTTCGCTATTTACCCAAATCTCCAGTTGGGCCTCTGCTGCCGAGACCAGGTAAAGAGCTACCGTCAGGACGAGCACTTTCTGCATCATTTCTCGCCTCCCACGGGGTAATCACATAATCGGCCGGTCATTCCCTCCGCCACCCTTCGTGCGCGGAAGAATCCGCATCGTTCACAAGACCTGACGCCGCCATTACCCGTACACAAATCAGTCGCCCTCGCACCTTGAGGTCATCCTTGTCTCAATCGCAACTATTAAGGACGAGGGTATTGTACGCCGGGCTCGACCCGTGAATCAAGAAAAAATGGAGCAATCCGCCGCGGATTACCGAAAAACAGCGTTTGACGGGTATCAACCGGGAAAAGACCCGCCATTTTCGCCGAAGCACAGAGAGAATCACTCCCAAAGACCCCGTTCGTCCCGAATTTCGTAGGCAGTCCGTGACAAGAAAAAAAACGGCAGAATTCCTCGGACGAATTTGATAGGATAGCTCACCCCACGGCATCCGTTCGTCTGTGGGAATGGACAGCAAAGCATAAGAAAGTGAGGAATCGTTCATGTCGATCATTCATCGTACACCGACGCTTTATCGAGTGCTTAGAGGCCTAGCGTTGGCGGGGTTGGTCCTATCGCCCGGTGCGCTCGCGCAGCCGCCTTCGGATGGCCGGCTTGATACCGGGTCCGTGACGAGTAGCATCGACCTTCGGCCTGCCTTTGAGAGATGGGGGCTTGGACCTCGCGTTCAGGGCGGGCGGAAGACCTGCTCGGTGCTTACAGTGGCGGGAGCCATGGAGTATGCACTGGCGAGCAAGAGGGGTGGGGGGACACGATTGAGCGCGGAGTTTCTCAACTGGGCTTCCAACCAGGCCCTCGGCACAACGGATGACGGCAGCTTTTTTTCAGATTTGTGGAAGGGGTTCACGATCCACGGCGTATGTCCCGAAGAGGATATGCCCTATCAGGACGAGTTCGATGCCGGGCTAAAACCCAGTCAGAATGCGGCGAATCACGCGCGGGAATTGCTCGACGCCGGGCTGCGCCTGCATTGGATCAAGCCGTGGAATCCGAAAACGGGATTGACCGAGGAGGAGTTTCTTGCAGTCAAACACACGCTCAGCGGGCAATGGCCGGTCTGCGGGGGCTTCCGCTGGCCCAAAAACGTGCGGTGGAAAGACGACATCCTCGAAATGGCGCCGCCGGACGGTGTTGTCGATGGGCACAGCGTATTGATTGTCGGCTATCGAGATAATGCCGAGCAGCCGGGCGGGGGCGCGTTCATTTTCCGCAATTCCAACAACAACGGGCGCGACGGCTATATGACATACGAGTACGCCCGCGCTTATATGAATGACGCTGTGTGGATTGACTATGAAAACGACGCCCCCCTGCAAGCCGCCGCACTGTCCGCCGGGGATTTGCTTGGGCCACTGAGCTTGTGGCCGAAGGGGAGAAACCGGCGGGTTTCAAGCAACCAACAGCCCGATTGGCACAGCGAAAACCTCGATATGAACTGGCTCATGCCCGGCCAATCGGTCGATATGCCGGTGCTCAAAGGCCCTGGCGTCGTCACACACATCTGGTTCACGAGCCATTCCGGCTGGGTGGGTGAGCTGAACTGCCTGATGCTGCGCATCTACTACGACGATGACAATGAGGCGGGCGTGGAGGTCCCGGTGGGCGATTTCTTCGCAGTCGGACACGGCAAGCCCGCCGTGGTCAACAGCATACCCGTCCAGGTCTCGCCCACCGGGTCATTGACCTGTTATTGGCGGATGCCTTTTCGCAAGAAGGCCCGGATCGTGGTGACCAATGACAACCCGGACCGCTCGACCGGGCTTTACTGGCAGGTCGATTGGGTGCAGTTGGAAGAGCTGCCCGCCGAAACGCCCTATTTCTATGCGCGTTATCGCCAGGAATACCCGGCCATCGAGGGCCGCGACTACCTGCTGGCCGACCTGAAAGGCAGCGGGTGCTACGTCGGAACGGTCATGTCCGTCACGATGGGGCAGGACGGCTGGTTCGGCGAAGGCGACGACTTCTTCTATATCGACGGCGAGGAGGTCCCCAGTCTGCAGGGAACCGGCAGCGAGGACTACTTCAACGACGCCTGGGGGTTTCGAGCTCGAACCGGCCCGTGGTTCGGCCAGCCCCAATGGCAAGGCTATGCAGCGGGCGACAGCGGGGTCTGCTACCGCTGGCATTTGCTCGACCCGGTGCATTTCACAGAGTCACTCAAAGTCGCCATCGAACACAAGGGCAACCGGGATGAGTCGGAAGACGGTTTCTTCCTCGAGCGGCCCGATTTTCTCAGCAGCGTGGCGTATTGGTATCAGACCGGCAAGCCGAAGACCACCTTCCCGCCCCTGCCGTCCTGGCACGAGCGACGCGTTCCCTGGCAACATCACCACCTCGTAAAGGCATACCGCTATGCAAAGACCTCGGGCAAGACCAGCGTGGAAGTGCAAACGCAGGGCTTCTTCGGCGCTCGGCCCGTGCTCGCCTGGCCCAACAAGAAGCCCGGTGCAGTGCTCACTCTGCCGTTCGAGCTGCCCGAAGACGGCCGCTTCGCCGTGCGTCTGACCGCCGCCAACGGTCCGGGCAACGGCGCGTACGACGTGGAATTGGACGGCAGGAAGGTCCTCACCGCGGACTTCCGCGCGCCGGAAGATGCCGAGGCGGACTTGGCGCTTGGGACCCACGAGCTCAAGAAGGGCAACCACACACTTGCCTTCCGCGCGACCAAAAATGCCGACCAGGTTGGACCGTTAGGCGTCGAGGTCTTACGGCTGTTGAAGCTGCCGCCCGAGGCAAAACGCACCGAGCGCACACACCACGAAGCCCACTTCATCCGGCTGGGCATCGGACGGGCGCTTTATGCGTATCGGCTGGCATTCGGTACGCTGCCAGATTCGCTGGAAACGCTAGTCGAAAAGGGCTTGATGTCGGCTCGTTATCTTCGTGACGAGAACAACCTGCCGTTGAAATGCTGGCGCGACGGCGACGCGATGGTTGTGGAAAGCCCCGGCAAGGACCTCTGGAGACATAGCTGGAAGGGCCTTGACCCCCGACGATAGGGCTGTTCAGCGCAGTTTAATGCTGCAAAAGACCTTTTTCGCCTGAAAATCCGAAGCACTAAGCACGAAATCCTAAACAATGTCAAATGACCAAGATGCCAAATATGAGCGAAAGTGTTCATATAACAAAGACTTATGTTTCTCAGCAGAATCTGATTTGCGCTGCAGTGCTAATCTCAGATCACAATTTCCAGCCCTCTCGATACGGCGGATTGATGAATTGATTCGCCTCGTCGCTATTCGTGAATCGCACGGCCTCGGCGTCCCACTCTAATTTTGTGCCCGGCATCTTCAGGGCAATGACGCCTAACATGGCGATTTCGGTCAGGGGCCCGCCGTAGGAGAAATCGGACCCCGCCTTACGGCCTTCGCGGATGGCCCGGAGCCAGTCCTCGTGATGCTCGTTTACCCTGGGGATTTTCTTTTCGGGCAACGTGTATGCCTTCATCGCCGTCTCGGGGATGATCCGGACGCCGCCGGCGCCGTGTGAGCCGTACATAATGACGCCCTTGTCGCCATAGACGTAGGCCCCCGTATCGGTGTCCTTGCGCTCCGGCTCCAGCTCCTTGGCCCGCGGAATCTTCTCGGCGCCGCTGTGCCAGACGAGGGTGACGGGTCCGCGTTTGTCCTTGGCGGGGAACTCGAAGGTTATGACGTCGCCTTTTGGGTAGGCGTCGCCCTGCGTCTTGGGGTCGTAGTCTTTGACTTGGGCTTGGATGGTCTTCGGGGCGCCCAAGTCGAGTGCCCAGAATACAGGATCGACTACATGGCAGACCCAGTCGCCGAGCGTGCCGTTGCCGAACGGCGTCCAGCCGCGCCAGCGCCCCGGCAGGTAGGCGGGATGGTACGGCCGCTCCTTCGCCGGGCCGAGCCAGAGGTCCCACTCCAGTTCGGGCGGAACATCGTGCTTCTCGCTGAGGCGCGGCAGTGCGTCGATGCCGGAGTTGACGGCCCCGCAGCCGCAGTGAATCGTGTGGACGTTGCCGATGGCGCCGTCCCAGATCCACTCACAAAACAGGCGGATGGTCTCGTAGGAGTGGCCCTGGTTGCCTAATTGGGTCACCACCTTGTGCTCCTGGGCGGCCTTCATAAGGGCGCGGACCTCGCCGACGGAGTGGGCCAGCGGCTTCTCGCAGTAAACGTGCTTGCCCCGCTTGATGGCGGCCATGGCCGCCACTGCGTGGGTATGGTCGGGCGTGCCGACGACCACCGCATCGATCTTATTCTCCATCTCGTCGAACATCTTGCGGAAATCGCGGTACACCTTCGCATCGGGAAACTTCTGGATTGCGGAGGCGCGCCGCAGGTCAACGTCGCAGAGGGCGACGATGTTGTTGCCGCCGGATACGGCGTCGATGTCGCCGCCCCCCATCCCGCCGGCGCCGATGCCGGCGATATTCAGTTTTTCACTCGGCGGGGTCTGGCCCGCGCCCAGCACATGACGCGGCACAATTGTGAACGTCGCAACCGCCCCCAAACCCCCACGCAGAAACTCACGCCTTGAGGTCCTCTTACTGCCCTTGCTCATAGCAAAAACCTCCGAATACTTCGGCGCGCCGCCGCAAATGTGCACGGCGAGACCCCCGGCAGCGCTGCAAGGCCTCGTCAGCCCGTTACCATACCACATCGGGGCGCCCGCCACAATAGCAGGGACGGCGACTACCTGCTGACCGATTATCGATCGCTGGAGTAGCGATTGCTGCGGTCGGCCCCGGTTCAAGAGAGGGCTGTGCAACTCTTGCGGGGCCGAATATGGGTTGCGGAGGCGCCGGCGGCCCATGCCCTATTGGGTGATATGGCACGGAACAGCCGAAAGCACGACTTGTCCCGACCGTACCATGCCGGCATAGTATGCGGCCACACCCTGACACAGATAAAATAGCTATACTGTCCCCAGATGTCACAGATTCATGTCTAATGCCTCTGGAGCGTCTTGTCAGGCTGAGTATTACGTCTTATTTTCACCGATGAAGCGATAAGCGATCGCGCCCAGCACAGCACCGATAATCGGAGCAACCCAGAACAGCCACAGCTGTGCGATTGCCCAATTGCCGACAAACAAAGCGACGGCAGTACTGCGTGCGGGGTTTACCGACGTGTTGGTGACCGGGATGCTGATCAGATGAATCAAGGTAAGCCCCAGGCCTATGGCCAGCGGGGCGAAGCCCTGTGGCGCCCGCTTGTCGGTCGCTCCGAGAATGATCAGAAGGAACATCATGGTCATGACAATCTCGGTAATCAGTGCTGCAAGCAACGAGTAATTACCGGGCGAATGGGCACCGTAGCCATTTGACGCAAAGCCAGCGGACACTTTGAATCCGGCCTTGCCGGTGGCGATGAGGTAGAGAACACCGCCAGCGACAATGCCTCCGAGGACTTGCGCAATGATGTACGGCAGCAGCTTGTCCGCGGGAAAGCGCCCGCCCGCCCAAAGCCCGATGGAGACGGCCGGGTTGAGGTGACAGCCCGAAATGTGGCCAATCGCGTAGGCCATGGTCAAAACCGTTAGGCCGAACGCAAGGGAAACGCCAAGCAGCCCAATGCCAACGCCCGGAAACGCCGCAGCCAAAACCGCACTACCGCAACCTCCAAGAACCAACCAAAATGTTCCGAAGAACTCAGCACCATACTGTCTCATGTGTAGCTCCTTTTTTTGAACCTGGTGATTTGTATCCGTACTATCTTATTTCAACAATTTTATGTAACTATCCTTTCGCAAAATCACAGCCTCAGGTAAATCTGCTTCTTCTCCAAATACCTGAGCATAAACCACGTTATCCAGAAGAATACCAAAAACCCTGCACCAACATACCACAGCGGCGCATCTTTTGGAACAAATTCAGATACTGCATCTCCCACACTACCGTGAATAATGTATCCTGCAAGCGCATTTTGACCCAGCGTCCTGAATATACCAATCTCTACCCCTTTGATGTCACTGAGAATTATGCATATCACATATACCGCCAGCGAAAATCCTGCTGCAAAAATCAGGTATGAAATACTCCCTGTCTGCTGACTCATCGTCCATACGTCTATCGGTCTGCCTGGCGGCACAAACGGCGGCTCCATTAGATATCCTGATATCGAACTGATACCCATCGCAAGGCTGTGTTTTATCGCCGTCAAACACGAAATACCATAACCTGCCGCCATTAACACAACAGACCATACCCCAAGCCGTTTAATCGATCCCTTCGGGCCCCTCGCCAGGAATACATCATACGCAAGAGAGCCAACCAGCGTCGGTATCGTCCACGTCATAAAACCAAGCTGGCCGCCATCTATCACATTTGTCGCCCTCGCCCATTCAAAATAGAACACCTGCGACAGTATTAAATGCGCCGCTCCTGATATGCACAAAAACAATATGCGAATCAATGGTCTTGCGCCTATCACCGGCAATATCCATATACACGTCAATCCGATGTGCACAAGCGCCTGAAAAATATTCCTCCTAAACGCCGTCGAAAGAAATCCATCTATTCCAAGCTCACTGAGCTGCTTCCAACTCAGCCCCCCTCCGTCAAGATGATATATCACAAGACCCACAAGAATCAGGCCAAGCGACCGCATTATTGCCTTTTTGCTCGCTTTCCATCTCCCCAACCTTTCTACGTTCTTCAAGAATGTCAGCCGAAAGGCAAAGCCCACCGCAAAAAAGAACTGCGGCATTATCGTATCCGCATAGCTGCAATATATTTTGTGGTGCTTGAATATCGCAGGCACCAGTAAATAGCCGCCAACAAAATTTAGGAAAAACATTCCGGCTACCGTATAACCCCGAAATTGATCGAGCGACGCTATCCTTGAACTTCCTGTCCCTGTGCCCATATATCCTCATCAACTATTGACCGGGATTTCCTGTATGACATTGTATATTCCTGCTCGGTAAGCAACCGCGCATTTCGATTCCACAATTGGCAATATGGCAAGGCCATAATATCAAAATCTTCCTCAAATTACAATCGTTAAGATGACAGGGCCATAATTTGAGTCTTAGAGGAATTTTACGCCAGCCCGGCGAAATTTGGCCGATGTGCTGCCGAGATTGCCGCCTGCGGGCTGTCATAGAGCGAGGAGCACTCCGAGGGAGCCGCAATGAAGGGCGCTGGATAACGCACCTACGGAGTCCACAGCCAGTTCTTGATGAATATCTCAAGATCGGGGTAGCCGACAGCATCGGACAAATCAAAATTCGCGGGCAGCTCCGCGCCGCTCTGAAGCCAATAATCTGCGAAGTATGCGAAATCAACTATGGTCACGCCATCGTCATCGTTCAGGTCGCAAACGTTACGAGCGGTATAGTCTTGGTTGCTCAGAATGTTGGTAACATTGCTGTAGCTCAATGCGTCAGGATCGAAGCTCAATGAGAACTCGATACTGCCTGGCGTGACGGTGCCGGACCATCCTTGAGGAACCACAAGCTCATAATATCCGGCTGCATCTGTTAGACTTGAGCCTCCACCGTTGGCAGCGAAAAGCAGCACTCCGTCAAGTCCCGCTGCCCGGGGCGTCCGTACAAAACCGGTGATCTTTGGCGGCACCGACCTACTGCCCAGAGAAATATCGTCCCAATCGACCACGCCGCGTCCCCATGCGGCAACTCCTGTGCTGCTCGGTGATAGAGAAAAAGTGACCGATGGCAGCGCGGCATCCGCACGCATCCGTATCACCGCGACTCGCGCCCACTGCGGAGCAACGCCAACGCCGGGCGACAATTGGGAGCCGCCCAGCTCGTCGATTACTCCCGCAGCAACCGACCCGCTTGGAAACAGCGTAAAGAGGTTTCCATGAGAGACGTTCGTGACACTGGCGGCTGCGGCGGGAAAATGCAAATCCACGTATGCCGAAGTGATGCCGGTGCTAATATCGCCCACATCGCTCACCCAAACTTCAACGTAGTAGGTTTGTCCTTGAGCGATTGACCCGATCGAAGCGGGCAACAGAGTGGTTGTGCCAGACGCGGAAGGAGCATTGAGAACGACAAGCTCAAACGCCACATCGACATCAACCGGTCCGCTGCTCATCTTTGCCATTGGGCGAAGCGATGTCAATGTGAATCCCCTCGGTGTCATTCCGCGCATCGAGGCCGCTTCTCCGCAGCTTCCGCCGCCGGGACAGGGAGGGTAAAGTATGGTTGGGTCAGCCGGGCTTTTTGCCCAGCCAGTGGCAAACCAGCTAAGATCGCCCACGCCCACAAAGCAATCGCAATCGAAATCGTGTGCATTCTGGGCAGGCGGCACGCTGCGCTGCCACGACAGCGCAAAAATGCTCAGGTCGCCAACCCCGATTACCGAATCACCGTCCAGGTTGTACGACCGTGCCGGCGGCAGGATTTGCAGGTCAACTGATTCAAGGTCAATGAACGCCCAGGGAACCAGCCCTTGACCGTATGCCGCCACGCCGGTGGTGCTTGGAAGAAGGGAAATCAAGCATGTCTCAGCGTCAACATCAGCGCTCATTTCTATCCACCCCACCCTGACCCAATTCGGCTCGGTGCCTACACCTGCAGAAAACGTCGAGCCGCCGAACTCATCAACACCGCCGGGCTGAATATCTCCGCCGGGGAACGTTGTAAAGGTCGTGCCATGCTCGAGACTGGATGCACTCGTACGGTCACAAAATGAAATATCAACATAGACGCCTGTGAAACCGGGATTGTCCGTACCGATATCGCTCGCCCATACCTCCAGATAATATTTGCCGCCCCGCACCACGGCCTCGATGGAATCCGGCAGTGTCGTGCGGACTTCGGTCGTCGAGGCAGGGTCAATCAGTACTGCAACGGGGACTATCCTGACGTCTGTGTACGGCCACAGCCACATAGGGGGGATAATCCGCTTGGATGTAGAGGGACTTGACCATCGCAGATATGCAGCGGCAGCACCCTTGTTTTCATACTGTTCCATTACAATGTCATACTTCTGCCCGGCGACGAGTGGGATAGGCGCGCTAGCGTACTCGGGCGCTGCACCATCGACCCACTGGTTGATGACTATACCCATCCTGAATGAGATTTCGGCAAACGACTGAAGTGTTTATAGGTCGTTGGCCGACATCTATGGGTATGCGTGATTTCGCGTTGACCATCGAAGAAGTACGCTCGCTTAGGGCGT
>Ga0315288_10002281_pt1 | contig 24818 bp, 22 predicted proteins | sample YL17G11_20_MG_FD_203454 | JGI IMG/M metagenome (GOLD analysis project Ga0315288, IMG submission 203454) | Sediment microbial communities from Yellowstone Lake, YNP, Wyoming, USA - YL17G11_20 | ecosystem: Environmental > Aquatic > Freshwater > Lake > Sediment | place: USA: Wyoming | collected... | reverse complement strand
GATGCTCTCTTCCCCAATCTGTACCGATTCTCCAATGTAAACGCCCGGGTGGATAACGACTCGGTCAGCAATCTGGCATCCATCGCCGATGTACGTGAAAGGGTAGATGGAAACATCCCGGCCCATTTTAACTTTTTGTCCGATGTAGGCCCGGGGATCGATTCCTTTGGGAGAGTGAGGTTGGAAGGTGAAGAAAGTCTGAACCTTAGCGTAAGCCAGGTAAGGGTTGGCTGTCCGGATTAGCGGTTTGGCAAAAGAAGGCAACGAGACCGGGACAATGGCCGCCGAGGCCTTCGTTTTCTCCAGCCGGGCCAATTGCTTGAGCTCGGCCAGAAAGGTGATCTCCCCATCGCTGGCTTCTTCCAAGCTGGCAATCCCCGTGACCTCAAGGAGAGGATTCCCCTCCACCTCGCCTCCGACTAAAGCCGCCAGTTCTTCCAGCGTGGCCTTTCTCTTCACTGATTCTCCCTTTTTCAGACTCATCTTTGCTTCTGGTCAGCAAGCTTGATCACTTCTTCGGTCAAGTCCAGGGCGCCAGAAATATAGATAATCGTGGGTTGGTTTTTTTCCAGGATGACGGTGTATTTCCCTTCTTCCCCCATTTTTTTGACAATCGTTTCTAAGCTTTTTAGGAGGCGCTCGGTCAACTCTCGATCCTTACGCCGCAGGTCCTCCTCGTAATCCCGCTGCAGCCGTTGCAGGTCACGTAACTTAGCCTGGTAATCTCTCTCTTTATCGCGCCGGAGGTTCTCATTCAAGACCAACCCGCGCTTTTCCAAGTCTTCCTTGAGTTTTTCCATCTCTTTTTGTTTACCGGCAAAGGTTTTTTGCATTTTTTCCACTTCCTGAGTCATCTGTTTCTGCGCTTCCTTCCCGGCTTCGCAACTGTTCAAAGCCCTTTGCATGTCCACATAGGCAATCTTCACCGGTTCTGCCCCAAAGGCCAGGGAAACGAAGACCATCAGGACGCCCGCCGACAGGAAAATAATTCTGCTTTTTTTCATTCCTTTCTCCTTGGCAAAAGATTTTACCACAAATATGCCCAAAGGCATTTTAAATTTTATTCCCATGCCCTTCCACTCTACTCTCCCCATCTAAAACCACCCTCCGATCGTAAAATCCCATCCACTGCGATTTTCTCCTTCTCTGGGACTCAGGTTGTACCCCCATTCCAGTCTCAGGGGTCCTACAGGAGAAATCCATCGAAATCCCACTCCTACGCTGGTGCGCAGGTCCCCAAAGCTATAGGGCTGCGCTACATCCCAGGCGTTCCCGGCATCGAAGAAGACTAGCCCTTTAATCTTGAGTGCCGGAATGAGGGGGAAAGTCGCCTCAAAATTGAAGATCAAATCTTTATCGCCGCCGATGACCTCTCCGTTAGGGGCCTTGGGGCCGATCGTGAAAGCCTTGAACCCTCGGACGGTGTTGATTCCTCCAATGAGGTAACGTTCATACAAAGGGATTGTCCGCCCTTCTCTCGCCTGGATGTACCCAATGCGGCCACGGGCCATAAAGGTAATTTCCCACAAAGTGGTAAACCAGGCGGAGTCGGCTCCGTACTTGGTGAAATAATTGCTTCCCCCCAAAGGCCCTCCGGCATACTCCAGGGAGAGCAAGTTGTCCGACCCCTTACTGGGATCAAAAAAATGATCCCGAGTATCCCGGCGCAAGGCACCGCTGATGCTGCTGGTGGTGGAAAGTCCTTTTTGTTCCTGGATGATAAAAGAAGCCGTATCCTTTACATCGCCGATTTCAATCTGTTCAACCTTATACGTTGTATAACCGCGTACGGCCTCGAACAAGGGAAACCCCAAACGGACTCCCCCTCCCGTCCTCCAGATCGTGTAGTCGTCGTAATCTCTCCGCGTGTTATATAAGTCAACCCCCGCAGATATGCGAGTGTCGAAGAGCCAGGGTTCAGTGAATCCCAAATTGTAGTAATGCGAGATGGCGCCGAATTGCGCGGAAAGCATGAGCTTCTGTCCGCGGCCAAAGAGGTTGTTCTGGGAAACTGAAACTGTACCAATAAACTTGTCGAGGGTGCTGTATCCACCCCCCACGCTGAACGCCCCAGTGGGCCCTTCCTGTATTTGGGCGGTTAGGTCCATTTTATCATCGCCGCTTCCCTTCTTGGTGTTTAAATTTACTTCTTTAAAAAACCCCAGGCGGTTCAGGTTCTCGCGGCTGGTCTTCAAGGCCCCCAAACTATATAACTCTCCTTCTACAGCGCCGAGCTCCCGGCGGATGACTTTGTCGCGGGTTTTGGTGTTCCCCAGGATATTAATCCGCTCGAAATAAACCTTGCTGCCCTGCTGGATTTCGAAGGTCAAATCCACCAGGTTACTCTCTTGATGGATGGTAGTTTGGGGAGAGACATCCACAAAGGCATACCCTTTATCGGCGTACCGATCGGTAAGCCTGGAGACGCTCTCCCGCACTCTATCTCGGTTGAGGATTTCACCTACGTAAATATTCACCAGCCTGAACAATTCCTCTTTCGGAGCAATCAGATCACCCCGAATGTCCATCTTGCCCACTTTAAACTGGCGCCCCTCCTCCACCGGGATGTTGATCGTAATCCCCTGTTGATCATGGGCTACCTGGGGCTTCCCTACCTTCACCTGCACGAAGCCTTTTTGGAGGTAAAAAGCGAGGATGGCGTCTAAGTCTCTCTCCAAGATATCTTCTTTATAGGTCCCTGACTTGGTAACCAACGAGAAGAAGCCCTTCTCCTTCGTTTCCGGTAGAAGCTCCTTCAGGATCTCATCCGAAAAATGGAGGTTGCCTGAAAAAGTAATGCCTTTAATTCGGATCTTTTTATGCTCTTGAATCTTGAAATGGACGATCACGTCCCCCTTCTTGGGAGTCTCTAATTCATATTTCACTTCTGCGGCGAAATAAGCCTCATCATGGTATTTTTTAATGATTTTATTAACATTTTCCTTCAGGGCATTCAGATCTAGGATGGTCCGAGGTTTGAGGGTTATAACTTCTTGAAGGTCGCTGCTCTTGAGGGCCTTATTCCCAGAAAATTTGATTTCCTTAATGATCGGCTTTTCCTCTACGATTAAAACGAGCGCTTTCCCTCGGTCCCAATCGCGTTTCTCTGCCCGGACATCCTGAAAATATCCCATTTGGTAGATGGATTTTAAATCTTCCCGCAAAGCTCGGGAAGAAAAGACGTCTCCCTCTTTGATTTTGATTTGGGACCGAATGGCATTTTCCTCTATGGCCCTGTTCCCTTCAATCAAAATTCTAGAGATCAACTCCTTTCTAAAAATTTTGATATTGACTTCCTGGCTTAATTTGCGAGTAATGGAGCCCAGGTCTTCCGGTCCCTTACCAACCGCAAAAGCTGAGGCCAGCACCCCTTGCAGATGAATGTCCAGGATTCGGGCATCCAGGCTGATGGAGCCGTCAATTTGGGTGATGGAACCGATGATCATATAATCCGCGTCGAGCTTTCGGCCAATCTCCCGGGCCAATGGTTCATCCTCTTCCATCGGGCCTGCCTGGGCCAAAGCCTCTTGGATTTTTTCCTCTTCCACCAGAATAATCCGCTCATCTTTAGCCAGTTCTTGGGAGAGGAATTGGACCGCCTGTTTCGACCAGGCTTCACGCTTCCCCACATCTGTCGCATATACCCGAAAGGGTAAGATACCTACCTTCACCAATTCTTGCCCTATGGCTTTTCCCGCCAGTAGTCCGGTATGCAAAAGGAGAAAGAAAAAAATTCCGGCCAGAATTCGCCTGTCCATCGACACCTATTTTCCCCAGCGTCTCTTCGGCAAAGGTTTTAGTTTCCCGCGCGTCGTTTTTCAGAAAATCCATCGCCTCTCCCTTCCGTCGGGGGCCAACTCCAAACGGGGGGATCAGCCATTTGCAAACAATTTTCCGTCCACCAGCATTAACCTGCGGGTCATCCGGGTGGACAGTTCAGGATTGTGCGTAACGACTACAATCGTAATCCCCTGCTCCCGGTTGATATTTACCAATAGGTTATGCACTTCCTCTCCTGTTTTGGAATCCAGGTTTCCCGTTGGCTCATCGGCCAAGATCACTCGCGGATTCAGCATCAGGGCCCGGGCCACGGCGACCCGTTGCTGTTCGCCCCCGGAAAGTTCCCCGGGCTTGTGCTGCAGCCGGCTCCCCAGTCCCAACTGGCTTAGGATTCTCTCCGCGTTCTTCATCGCCTCTCTCTGCCCCAGACCCTGAATCAACCCGGGCATCATGGTGTTCTCCAAAGCGCTGAATTCCGGAAGTAGGTGGTGAAATTGAAAAACGAACCCGAGGTGGCGGTTGCGAAACTCGGCCAATTCGCCATCACTGCGTTGAAAAAGGTCCATATCTCGGAAATAGACTTTCCCCTCGGTGGGCCGATCTAACGCCCCCAGAATGTGCAGCAGGGTGCTTTTCCCGGCGCCCGAAGCACCCTCCACAGCCAGCATCTCTCCGGGCAGGATCGTGAGTTCGACCCCCTTCAAGACTTCGATGATTTTACCGCTGCCTCCGAAGACAAAGGATTTTCTCAGCCCTTGGATTTGGAAGAGCGGATGGTTCCCGGACTCGGTAAACGGAATCAGACCATTCCCTCCTTGGCTGGGCTATCCTGAAAGACCCCCAGCGCTTTAAGCTTGTTTCCCAATCGGAGATGTAGGGATTCCTCGAGAACTTTCAGCACCTCCGGATGGTTAGCCGTGATTTGATCGAAATCCTTTTTGGTCAGGCGAACCAATTCCGCTGGCTGCAAAACTTTTACCGAGGCCGTACGCGGCCTCCCAGTGAGCAAAGAGATCTCCCCGAAAAAATCTCCTTCCTTCAACTGGGCTAAGGTCATTTTAGCTCCTTGGGCATTCGAAGTAAAAACCTCAACTTCCCCCTTCTTGATGATGTACATCGAATCCCCCGGGGCCCCTTCTTCCAGGACCATCGCTCCCGCCAAAAATTTTTCCAGGGTAAAATTGTCCAAGATTTTTCTCCGCTCCTGCGGGGAAAAAGACTGAAAGAGGGAGGAGGTGGCTAAAAGGGTATCCAGGACGCGTTCCTTGTAGAACTTGAAGAGCACCTGAGATACGCTGGGAAACTCCTGGATGATCTCTTGCAAGTCCTGCTTGGCGATCTCTAAAGCCGTCGTATCCTCAAGGGCTTCCACGGTGGCCTGCCGTTTCGCCTCGGCAAAGAACCCGAATTCTCCGAAAAAGTCTCCTTCTTTCAATGCATTGAGGGAGATTTTGCCCCCGCTCTTATTATGCCGGAAGATGCCCACTTTTCCATGGCTGATGATAAAAATCGAATCGCCCGGTTCCCCTTCCTTACAGATTGCCGTACCTCGGGGGAATTCCTTAGCCTGGATCTTCTCCATTACCCGGCTGAGTTCTGCTTTTTTCAGGTCTGAAAAAAGCGGAATCACCGGCACCGCCTCTTTCCGAATTTCTGCTGGCGCTTCTCCACCGGCTCGGCGTTCTATTCTTTCCTCCACGATCATGCCCCGTTTCGCGTAGAGTTCGGCCAAATGATCGTGAATTTCCGACTGTGAGGGATCCAGGCGCAGGATGACTTTATTGATGGCGATGGCCTGGATTAAAAATCCACCTTGAGTATACCGTTCGGAGGCTTTGCGATAGGCGTCCAAAGCCTCCTGTCTCTTTCCCATTTTCTCCAGCAGGTCCCCGACTTTAACTTGGAGATAGAGGTTCTTCGGGTCTTGGGCCGACTTCTTCTGCAATTCCTTTAATTCTTTTTCAGATTTCCGCCCGGACAGCAAGCCGTCTAAAAATCCAGATCCCGCCATTGAATCCTCCTTTGATGGAAAGCGCGTCGAAAGATTTCCAGAGGGCACAATTCTTTGCGCCCCACCCCCCTATTCATAGCGTAACGCTTCTGCTGGATCGAGCTTGGAAGCCTGCCAGGAAGGGTAGAGAGTGGCCAAGAAAGTGATCCCGATCGCCGAAAGGGCTACGAGGAAAAAATCGATGCCGTTCAATTTCACGGGGAGACGGGATATATAATAGATATCGCTGGGAAGAGAAATAAACTGGTACTTGGCCAGGAGCATACAAATCCCATATCCGCCGATGAGGCCCAAAATTGTTCCCGCAACCCCAATGATCAGACCCTCGAAGATGAAGATCCTCATGATGGATTTGGCCGTGGCTCCCATGGATTTGAGAATGGCGATGTCTTTGGTCTTTTCCATCACCACCATGATTAAGGTACTGACAATTCCAAATGCCGCCACTAGGACGATGAGGACCAGGATGATAAACATCACCGTTCTCTCCAGCTTTAACGCAGCAAAAAGACTTCGGTTCATCTGCATCCAGTCTTTCGTCCAGAATGGGAACCCCAATTCTTTCTGGACTTGCTGGGCCACTTTTTTCACGCCATAAATATCCCGAACTTTCACCTCCACTCCCGATACTTTATCATCCATGGCCAGGAATTTTTGAGCGCTCTTCAGGGAAATGTACGCTAAGGATGTGTCGTACTCGTACATCCCTGAATCAAAAATGCCGGTGACGCGAAATTTTTTCATCGGGGGACCTGTCCCCATGGGGGCCAACGTATCCCGGGGAGAAACGACGACCACAGTGTCGTTAAGCATGCTGCCCAGAGTCTGGGCGAGCTCTTTCCCGATGAAAATCCCCGGTGGGCCACTCGATCCTTCCTCCTGTAAGCCACCCATGGATCCTTTTTTGAGTGTTTTCTCAATATTGATGACCCGCCCGGCCGTGTTAGGATCGATTCCCCTCAAGATAATCCCGTGGACGTTGGTTTCCGAAGTTATCATTGCCTGGGTAAAAATAAAGGGGGTCGCGGCTACCACTCCTTTGATCCCCTCAACTTTCCGAGCCACCTCCCCATAATCACGCATGGGAGAACCATGCTGCAAGATGACCAAATGAGCGTTGGTCCCCAGGATTTTGGTCTTCAAATCATCCTCAAACCCACTCATTACGGATAAAACGACCACCAGGGCCATCACCCCCAGGCCGACCCCAGCCATGGAAAGAATCGAGATCAGCGAGATGAAAATTTGCTTCCGCTTGGCCTTCAGGTATCGAAGGCTGATGTAGACCTCGTAACGCATAAAGAATCACTTTCACCGCTTTCGGACTTAGAATTATCCTTTGCCTGCTTGCGGAATGCTTATCTTTCCTGACTCTCCGGGCGCATTTGGGGAAAGAGGATTACGTCGCGAATGGAGGGAGAATCCGTCAAAAGCATGACTAGACGGTCCACTCCGATCCCCTCCCCACCAGCCGGGGGCATCCCATACTCCAGGGCCCGAAGAAAATCTTCATCGATGGGGCTCGTCCCCTCCTCACCCCCGGCTTTGGCCTTAGCCTGGTCCTCAAATCGCTCCCGCTGATCCTGGGGGTCGTTAAGCTCCGAAAAAGCATTGGCGATTTCCCGGCCGGAGATATAAAGCTCAAAGCGGTCCGCCAGTTCTGGATTCTGATCGTTTTTCCGGGCCAACGGAGAATCCTGGATCGGGTACTCGGTAACGAAGGTTGGTTGAACCAGGTGGGATTCAACTTCTTTTTCGAAAATATCCACCAAAACTTTCCCCAGCGGTTCCCTCCCGGTAAGCGGTATTCCCAACCGTCTGGCATAACTGAAGACTTTCCCGGGATCCTTTAATTCCGGTTCTCTCAAGTCTCCATACCTCAGCAGCCCCTCGCGGATGCGGATCCGTTTCCACGGAGGTGCGAAGTCAATCCGAGTTCCCTGATACTCCAAGGCCATTTCTCCCTTGAGTTCCTCGACCAAGGATGAGAACATGATTTCCGTCATCTCCATCAGATCCCAGTAGGTGACGTAGGCTTGGTAGAATTCCAGCATGGTGAATTCCGGGTTATGCTGAGTAGAGAGGCCCTCGTTCCGGAAGTTGCGGTTGATTTCGAAGACTCGCTCAAAACCGCCCACTAAGAGGCGTTTCAGATAGAGTTCGGGGGCCACGCGAAGATAAAGCCTCATGTCCAAGGCGTTATGGTGAGTCTTGAATGGGCGGGCTGTGGCGCCTCCGGGAACTGGCTGCATCATTGGGGTCTCCACTTCTAAAAACCCCCGGGAGACTAAGTAATTCCTGAGGTACGCGATGGTCCGGCTTCTGGTGACGAAGACTTCGCGGGAGCGGGGGGTGACGATGAGATCCAAATAACGCTGCCGGTACCGGGTTTCTTGGTCGGTCAGGCCATGCCACTTTTCCGGCAAAGGCCGGAGGGATTTGGCCAGAAGCTCCAGTTTCTCCACCATGAGGGTAAGTTCGCCCGTCTTCGTCCGGAAAAGTCTTCCCTTGGCCCCTACGATGTCTCCAATATCTAACCGACGAAACATCTCCAGGCTTTGGCGATCCATCTGGTCCCGACGGAGGTATCCCTGAATCCTTCCCGTGCGGTCTTGGAGGTGGAAAAACGCCGCCTTCCCAAAATTGCTCAGGCGCATCAGCCGCCCCGCCAGGGCGAAGTTCTCTTGAAGGGCGTGTAAATCTTCTTCGCTCCAGCTGCCGTAAGAGGAAAGGATCTCTTCGATGGAATGGTTCACCCGGAAAGTATTGGGATAAAGGGGAATTCCCTCCCTCTTCAACTCTTCAGCTTTCTTTCTTCGCTGTGAAAAAAGCTCTTTAGGCTCTTCCACGTTTCCCTCAGTCGACCTATGAATTTCCACGCCTTATTGCCCCCCATCTATAAAACCCAGGAAAGAAGGGTCAAGAAGAAGGGGCCATAACATATTTGGGTTCAAACGGCAAATGACATTGAAGCCTAAAATATCTCAATTTCTTCCCCGAGTCAAGCCCAGAGTTGGCGATTTTCTTGCGTTTCTACTCAGGTTTGGTAAAAAAGCTTCGGAGAAATTAAAGATCTCTGGAAAAAACCGGATCGGAGGGGTTTGAACGGCGAAAAGCCTTTTCAGCAGCGTTGGACTTTTTGCGGGGAGAGGTGGCGGGTTTCTCGACTGGCTCTGGCCTGCTGGCAGGGGAAATCAGTTTTCCAGAAAATCTCGCCGAGTGAACAGAGATTCCAGGTTATATCCGAGTTTTTTCAGGTTGTCTCTTCCTCCCTCTTCCCGATCCACCAGAGCCAACACCTTGACCACCTTCAGACCTTCTTCTTTGGCCCGCTCGATAGCCCTTATCGTGCTTCCCCCGGTGGTCACTACATCTTCCACAATGGCCACCGCAGTCCCTTCCGGGAGGTTGCTGATTCCCTCAATCCAAAGCCCCCGGCCGTGCTGTTTGGGCTCCTTGCGGATGATAAAAGCCGGAACCGGTTTCCCTTCTAAAAAGCTAGTCAGGGATACGGCCGTCGCAATCGGGTCCGCCCCCATGGTCATGCCGCCTACACCCTGGACAATTTCTTGAGAATCCTGCAGACATTCAAAAAGCAATTTCCCGACCAAGTAAGCCCCCTCGGGGTGTAAAGTCACCGGCCGGCAGTCGATATAAAAATCACTCTCCTTCCCCGAGGTCAAAATAACTTTTCCCCGGGTGTAAGCCTTTTTTTTCAGTAAGTCAAGAAGTCTTTCCCGCAAGTTCATCGTTCTCTCCCTCCTTCACTCTTGTTTTCGCCGCCGAGATCGCCGAGACGGAAACCTAATTTAAAACTAAAATTAAAAGCAAAATCGAAAAAATAATAAAGGATAAATTTAATGTCCCTATCGGATTTTTTTACTCTGCGGTCTCCGCGACCTCTGCGGTGAAGGGTTTTTTCCCCGGAAAACTCGGCGAAAGATTGCATCCACGTACCGCAGGGAATGCGATAGGTCAAAACACTTCTGGACTTCCCTTGGTTTCAGATGCCTGAGGATGGACTGATCTTCCAGGAGAATGACCCGGAATTCTTTCCCTCCCCGGAGTGCCCGGAAGGCCGCTCTTTGCACCAGGGCATAGGCCTCCTCCCGGCTCAATCCCTTCTGGATTAACCTCAGCATGATCCCCTCTGAAAAGATCAACCCTCCCGTTCTCCCCAGGTTGACCTTCATCGCTTCTGGGTAGACAACCAAATGATCAACCAGTTGAGTGATTCGGTCAAGCATGTAATCGAGGAGGATGGTGCTGTCTGGGGCAATGATCCGCTCCACAGAGGAATGGCTGATGTCCCGTTGGTGCCAGAGGGCAACATCCTCCAGGGCGGCAAAGCCATTGGACCGCACCAACCGGGATAGACCCATAAGATTCTCCGATGAAATTGGATTTCTCTTGTGGGGCATAGCCGAAGACCCCTTTTGTCCTTCGCTAAACGGTTCTTCCGCCTCAGCCACCTCAGTCCTTTGCAGATGTCTAATTTCGAGGGCAATCTTCTCGATGGAGGTGGCAATCAGACCCAAGGTGGTGAAAAATTCTGCATGTCGGTCTCGCTGGATGATCTGGCTGGAGATTGGGGCTGGCTTAAGACCGCATTTTTTGCAAACATAAGCCTCCACCTCGGGGGAAAGGTGGGCATACGTCCCCACAGCCCCCGAGATCTTCCCATAGGATATCCTTTCTTTCGCCCGCCCAAGGCGCTCCAGGTTTCGCACCATCTCTGCGTACCACAAGGCCAAAGTAAGGCCGAAAGTAATCGGCTCGGCGTGCATCCCATGGGTGCGTCCTATCATTGGGGTCCGGCGGTGCTCATAGGCTCGTCGTTTCAGAATTCGCAGGAAGGCTTGCAAGTCTTCTTCTAGAATATTTGCCGCCTCCACCAAGAGCATGGCCAAGGAAGTGTCTAAAATATCCGAAGAAGTCAAGCCCAGATGCAGGTATCGCGCCTCGGGTCCGACACGTTCACCCACGGCGGTCAGGAAGGCAATGACATCATGCTTGACCACTTTTTCAATGGCCCCAATCCGCTCTATATCGAAGCCGGCCTTCCTCTGAATAGTCCTTAGGGCGGCGGCCGGAATTTTTCCTCTTTTGGCCATTGCCTCGCAGGCCCAAACTTCAATCTGCAGCCATTTGCGGAAGCGATTTTCGGGTTCCCAAACCGCCGCCATGGCCCTTCTAGAGTAACGGGGGATCATCTTCGTCTCCTGCTTTCATATCCGGATGTTTGCAGAGAAAATTAACAGGTCCCACCTCCAATGTCAAGGCCAGGTTGCAATTGCCCCCCTTCATTTTTCATTTCTGTTCCTGAATTCACAATGATGAAACAGAACCAAGCAGGGAGACGCTGAGTCCCGCCGTTGGCGGGACAAATGGGCGGGATGAACCTTTCTCCCTTTTTCCTCCTTTTTATCTGCAGAATGAGAGTCATAAAAAGATTGTGAGCCTGCCGAAACGAGAGAAGCAAAACTTCCGGCGATGCGAGAACGACTGATATATTCGCCAATCCCGCCAAGGGCTGGTTTCGCCGTCCTGGGATACAAATCATACCCAGGCTCATTTTAAATTTCATTTTAAATTTCTTGACGAAAGAATCTTTTTTAAGTATTTTTAATCGCCAAGGAACAATCGCTTCGGGAGGCGGGGAAAAAATGCCCCGCCAGGCTAATTTGCTTCGGCGCGTTCAGCCCGTGGAAGTACGAATGGAAAGCAGGGTCTCCGACCCGCTGCCAGAGATGCGCCAGACTGCCTTTCAGGGGAAAAACCTTTCGTTGGCCGTTCGAGTTTGGGTCGAAATGCTCAAGCAGGATGTGACCATTTTATTGGCCGGTGCTGGGAGATTCCTCCATCGGAATTTCCCCCGCCCAGAAAGTAAAAGGACCAGATTTCCTATTCGATATTGTAGCCGAGGTTCGAGAGACGGTCTATATCCTGGCTCAATCCAAGGCCATCGGCGTCATTTTCTTAGAGGGGGAACCCTGAAAGAATTCATTCAACAAACCAAAGTGACCGCCAATAGGATGGGTCTGAAAGTTCAAGGATATCGCCACGCCATTCAGGCGACCACCGATGCCCCTCATTGGGGAGGGGCTGGCGGTTGCACCTTCGAAGAAGCTCATTCTTGGGGAAAAATTTCTGGAGACGCCAAGAAGATAAACCTCTATTGCGATTCCAGCACCGCTTTTCGGCTCATGGTTACCGCAGTGGTCCAGGAGAGGGCAGTTTTCCTGTATCATCGCATCCGGCCGGAGATGAAAAAATCGTGGTCTTGGCCCCCAAAAACAAAATTTCCCCTGAAAGCAAAAATGAGCCATAATAAATAATGCCGAAAACCCAAGTCATCCCCCTCAACTTTGGCGGGCTTCCCCGGGAAGAATGTCTCTGGGAAAAATCCCGAGTGGTCTTTTTGCCTGTTCCTTACGACCTGACCAGTACATACCTGCCGGGGGCGCGCCGCGGACCGCTGGCCATCTTAGAAGCTTCCACCCATTTGGAGCTCTTTGATGAAGAGCTGGGATTGGAACCTTACCGGATCGGATTTCACACCCTCGAGCCCTTGGAAGCCGTGGCCTCCGGGCCTGAACAAATGGTCCATCAAATTCAAAGTTATGCTGAGCCGATCGTTCAGGCGAATAAATTTCCCGTGCTCATCGGGGGAGAACACACGGTTGCTCTAGGGATGGTTAAGGCCCTTAAAAAAAAATACCCCCGGCTTTCTTTTCTCCAGCTGGATGCTCATGCTGACCTGCGTGATGAATATGAAGGGACCCGGTTCAGCCACGCCTGCGTAGGCCGTCGCCTTGCAGAAATTGGACCTCTGGTTCAAGTGGGTGTACGTAGCCTGAGCCTGGAGGAAAACCTTTATTTAAGAAACGCTTCCGTAAAGTGCTTCTTGTGGCATCAGCTTCCTGAATTTCCTGATTGGGTAGAGGAGGTATGCCAGACCTTTTCTACGGAGGTCTACGTGACCATCGACCTGGATGTCCTGGACCCTGCTATTATGCCCTCTGTGGGGACGCCGGAGCCCGGCGGTTTGAATTGGAAGATCCTCACTTATTTCTTGCGCCGCCTGGTCCAGAAAAGCACGGTGGTGGGGTTCGATGTGGTAGAGCTGGCTCCCATTCCGGGATTGATCGCCCCGGATTTTTTGGCCGCCAAACTGATCCATCGGTTTTTAGGCTATATTTTTGCTCGCTCCCTGGACAGCGGTACGGATCACCCCGCAGGAAAGGAGATTTGAAGTGGAACCCTGGGTTCCTCGGAAACTTTTTTTTACCAAAGGGGTCGGGGTTCACAAAGAAGAGCTTCGCTCCTTTGAGTTGGCCTTGCGCGATGCGGGCATTGAAAAATGTAACCTGGTGACCGTCTCCAGCATCCTGCCTCCCCGCTGTAAGATCATCTCCCGTACGCAAGGACTTCGAGAGCTGGTTCCGGGAGGCATAACCTTCTGCGTGTTGGCCAAGTGCAGCACAAATGAACCTCGGCGCCTGATCGCGGCCTCCATCGGATGCGCCATTCCCTCCGAAAAATCACTGTATGGATACCTCAGCGAGCATCATGCATTTGGCCAAACCGAAAAAGAAGCCGGAGATTACGCGGAGGATTTGGCGGCGGCTATGTTGGCTTCTACGCTGGGTATCGAATTCGACGAAGACAAGAGTTGGGACGAGAAAAAAGAATTTTACCGCATCAGTGATAAGATTGTGCGCACCACAACTATCACTCAGTCTAGCATCGTTAAGACCGGCTGGGCAACCGTGGTGGCCGCCGCTGTTTTCCTCTTTTAAGAGAGATTGGAGTTCTCATGAAGGTCGGGGTATGCTTTAACCTAAAGAGGCCCATGGAGGAATCCTCCTCCGCAGACTTATATGCCGAATGGGACGATGAGGAGACGATTGCCGCCGTGCGCTCCGCCCTTTCCCGCAAGCACCTGGTTATTCCCGTCGAGGGCAACGAGGAAGCTTTTGAAAACTTCCGGAAGTTGCGGCCGGACATCGTCTTCAACATGGCCGAAGGGCTCTATGGTGGTAGCCGGGAAGCGCAAATCCCGGCTATGCTGGATATGCTGCGCATCCCTTATACGGGTTCCGACCCTCTTACTTTAGCCCTCTGTTTGGATAAGTCTCTGGCCAAGGAGGTACTCTCTTACCACAGGATTCCAACGGCTCCTTTCGTAGTCGTCCACGACCTGAAAAAAAAGCTGGAATTTCCCCCTTTTCCGTTGATCGTAAAGCCTCTCTCCGAGGGGTCCAGTAAAGGCATCGGTAACAGTGCCTTGGTTCGCACCCCGAAGAAGCTGAAGCAACAAGTTACCAAGGTCTTAACCGAGTATCGTCAGCCGGCGTTGGTGGAAAAATATCTTCCGGGTCGCGAATTCACGGTGGCCCTTTTGGGGAATGGAGCTAAGGTACAAGTGCTCCCCATCGTGGAGATCCAGTTTGAGCAACTGCCCGCGAACATCAACCCCATCTATTCCTACGAAGCCAAGTGGATTTGGGATACGGTGGAAAAACCCCTGGAAATTTTCGCCTGCCCGGCGAAAATTTCCTCCCAACTGAAAAAAAGAATTCAGGAAGTATGTAAAAGAGCTTTTGGGGCCTTGCGCTGCCAGGACTGGTGCCGCATCGATGTACGCCTGGATGCTAAGGGGGAACCGAATATTCTAGAATTAAACCCCCTGCCCGGAATCCTGCCCAGCCCCGACGCCAACTCTTGTTTCCCCAAAGCCGCGAGAACCGCCGGAATTACCTATGATGCCCTCATCAGCCGGGTATTGGAAATTGCTTGCCAGAGGGTAGGGTTGAAGCCGTGAAAAGAACATCCGTTCTCATCCTCTACAGCCTTCCAGCGCCTTTCTTTCCCACCGGGACCCCGGACATCATCGGCCAAGAGTCGGTCTTATCCCGCATCCACGCTGTGCAAGAGGCTCTTCGTTCTCTGGGTTATCCTGTGCAAACCCTCGAAGCCAGGGGAGAACTTTCTTTGCTCCTGAGAAAAATACGGTCCGCCAAAGCGGATGTAGTCTTCAATCTCTGCGAAGAATTTCTCGGGCGAACTCGACTCGAGATGAACATCGCTGCCCTCCTCGAACTTTTGGACATCCCCTTCACAGGTTCATCCGCGCTGGTCCTGGGACTATCCCAGGATAAGGGAAAGACGAAATCCATTCTCGCCCAACATGGCATTCCGACCCCCGCCTACCGGGTGTGGCAGCCCGGGCTGGATGGACTCCTCCATGGCCTGCAATTTCCCTTGATAATCAAACCTCTACGGGAGGACGCCAGTCTGGGCATCGACAACGATGCTTTTATTTGCGATGAGAAGGCCCTCAGGCAGCAGGTTCAAAAAATTTTTCAAGGATATGGGCAACCCGCCTTGGTCGAGGAATACATTGAGGGCCGCGAGCTTAACGTATCCATCCTCGGAAATGAAGACCCGCAAGTTTTACCCATTTCCGAGATTGACTTTTCCGGTATGCCTTCGGGACTGCCCAAGATTTGCGGCTATGCCGCCAAATGGGTGGAGAGCAGTCAGGAATTTAGCTTCACCGTTCCTCGCTGTCCTGCGCCGCTTTCCCGGAAGATCGAAAAAAAAGTTAAGGGACTATCCCTGCTCTCATACCGGGTCATGGAATGCCGCGATTATGCCCGGGTGGACATTCGCCTCAGCCCCCAAGGGATCCCCTATGTTCTGGAGATCAATGCCAACCCCGATATTTCCCCGGATGCCGGGATGACCCGCTCCGCCAAAATAGCGGGATTTACTTATCCTGACTTTATCGGCTATATCGTCGAGCTGGGAAGGGCTCGAAGCGACTCTCCCCGCTCCCACGGCCGACACGCCAGGGTCCCCCCGCGAAGGAAATCCCGTGTCTGAAAAAATGAATCCAGACCGGATAACTCTCGGAGAAGTAGATTTGAACTGGAATGATGAGGACGTCCTTCCTGCTGAACTCTCCCGGGACACAGAATTTGTCTTTCAGCGCATGACTGATGAAACGCTCCGAGCCGCCCAGACCGGAAACGGCCTCCGCGTTTTGGATGTAGGTTGCGGTCGGGCGATCGATGCCGCCTCCATGGCTAAGAACGGGGGCATTCTTTTTGGTTGCGAACCTTCACGGGTTATGCTCCGTAAGGCCCAGGAGTGGGTAAGGGGGGGAGGGGGAAGAGTCAGACTCGTGAGCAGCTTGGCGGAGGAGCTCCCTTTCATGAACAATACTTTTACCCGCGTGGTCTGCAAGGGAGCCATTGATCATTTCCAAGACCCGCAACGGGCGGTCTCTGAAATGTGCCGGGTTACCTCCGCGGAGGGAAAGGTAGTTATTTCCGTGGCCAACTTCGAGAGCCTGAGTTGCGTTCTGGCCAGGAACTTAAACCTTCTCTCCCAGCGCATTTTCGGGAGCGAAATCCCCCGTCCCCGCATCTGGGAGGTACCTGCGGACCATACTTTCAAATTCGATTATCCATCGATCACTGCGCTGGCCAGGCGGCATTTACAGGTGGATTTAATCCAGGGAGTTTCTCTTCTCTGGGGTTTTCCTAGATGGCCAAATGCCTTGAAAATTATCCCCCGTTCCTGGGGCTTGATCCTGCTTCGATTTTTAGATAAAATCGCTTCCTGGCATCCCGCCTGGAGCGACGTGCTCATCATTTCCGGAAGGCCCCTAAAAGACCTTCCGGAAAGGGAGAGGAGTGAAAAAGATGGTTGATACTTCTCGCGTTTGGGGCGCTTTACTCTGCGTAGCGATCATCGTTGTGGCCGTTTTTTTCGGGTGGGGGATTTCCCTCCAGAGTTACTGGGCTGTGGCGATCCCAGTGATCATCGGTTTCCTGGGAATCCTGGCCCTCGGATTTTGGATTGGCTGGACTATTTTGACCATCAAGACCACCCCGCCGACTACGGAAACCGCCCCCGAAATCCCGGCTCAAAAGAAGGAAAATCCAAGCTCTGAGGGCAAATAACCGTCAGTGCAACTGGCACCTTAAAGCCGAAAGATGAAGATCTGCCTCCTCTGCTACAGAGGGAACCCCTATTGCGGCGGACAGGGCGTATATCTCTATTTCCTTTCCCGCGAACTGGCCAAAATGGGGCATTCCCCGACCATCCTGGTGGGCTTCCCAGAACCCTGGCCCATGCCCTGGGCAAAAACCATTCTCGTGGAAAACCTGAACCTCTGGGGGGTGCGCCGAAATTTTATTTCCCCATCCGCTCCCTGGCAAATCCTTCGGCCTCTGAATTTTTTTGAATTTGCCGCGACCCGCTTTGGATTCTTCCCCGAAATGCTCATCTTTAGCCTCCGAGCACTCCAGATCCTCAAGAAAATCCCATCCGGGAGCTCCTTCGACATTCTCCACGACGTACAATCCCTCGGGTACGGGATGTTGCTGATGAGAGGTTTCCGGCGGCCCCTGGTCACCACGGTCCATCACCCACTGACCATTGACTTTCAAGCCAGCGCGGAGCGCGCCCGGAATTTCAAGCAGAGATATTACACCGTGGCCTTCTTTCCGCTCGGCATGCAAAGAAGGGTCATTCAGCGCTGTGATCGGGTCCTGACTTCTTCCCATGAGACAGCCCTGGAGATCCAACGCGCCTTCGGTGTCCCGGCAGAGAGAATCCGCATGGTCTACAACGGGCTGGACGCTGACTTCTTCCGGCCCGTTAACGGAGAACCCAAAAGACCGTACAGCCTGCTTTTTGTGGGGAATACGGATGACCCGAAAAAAGGGATTTTGTACCTCCTTCAAGCCCTCCGGCTTCTCCCCGAAAAGGTTACTCTAACCATCGTTGATCAAGGGGCGCCCCATAAAACCTACGCCCCGAGGCTGGCCCAAAAACTTGGGGTGGTCTCCCGGATTACTTTTACCGGCAAGGTTTCAGCTGAAGCTCTCCGTCAACTGTACATTTCTTCGCAGGCCGTCGTCCTTCCCTCTCTCTATGAAGGGTTCGGGCTTCCGGCGGCCGAATCCATGGCCTGCGGAACCCCGGTCATTGCTACCCGCGCCGGGGCCTTGCCGGAGGTGGTGGGGGAAGATGGGGCCGGCATATTGGTTCCAACCCGAGACCCCCGGGCTTTAGCCGATGCCATTCAGCAGGTTCTCCGCGATGGTAGAGAGATTGCAAAAATGGGGGCTGTGGGCCGGCAGCGAGTGGAGCAGCTTTTTACGTGGAAAAGAGTAGCCGAACGTACCGTGGAGGTTTATAAAGAGCTATTATGAAAATCAGAACGCCTAGCGCAAAGACCCGAGAGGGTCAGAGTTTATAATTTAGGATCATCTCCCAGTCATGACCTCCGGCAGAGCCGGAGGCTTGAAAAACCGTGAACCGCTCAAAGCGGATTAGAATTGGCACCACCTAAAGGTGGTGACTCACTCTTGGAACAGATTCATCTGGTCGAGCCGACGATCCTCTTTTCCCTGGGCCCTTATATACGCCCGGATCGTCTCCTCATTCATCCCAATGGTGGAAACAAAATACCCTCTGGCCCAAAAATGATGACCCACAAAATTCTTTCTCTTTCCAAGATATACCCGGGCAATTTGAATGGCACTCTTGCCCTTGAGAAACCCTACCACCTGAGAAACCGAATACTTGGGAGGAATCGAGATCAACATATGAACATGGTCGGGCTTGAGGTGCCCTTCTAAAATCTGACTTTCCTTTTGAGAGGCGAGGTCTTTGAACCATGGCCCCAGGTATTTCCGCAACCCCCCATAGAGCTCTTTTTTTCGGTACTTTGGAATCCAAACCAAATGGTACTTGCATTCCCATTTCGTATGGCTTAAACTCTGCTTGTCGTCCATTGAAAGCCTCCTGGCTCCTGAACTTTGAGCGGTTCACAGCTGGGAGGCTTTCTTATTTTTCCCGGTTTGTCAATTCCCGGAAATGTCAAACTCTGGGAGTCCCCCGGCAGAGCCGGGGGTTTACCTAAAGGAAATTAGTTGAAGCCGAAAGAGCAGGCATATGTAAAATGTTCAGTTATTTCAGGGGCCCGGAAGGAAAGTCATATTGCTTGCAATCATAAGGCGCGTACCTCTTCTTAGCTGGGGCGGGGGTGTTCTATGATTCCTTTGATCCTTATCTATTCCTGCCCCCGCTGCGCTTTGCGGAAGGCCAGCAGGGGGGGATAGAACGCGAAATCCCGCCGATGCTTGCGGCGCAATCTGCCTTTCCTTCCGGGCCCTTGCCAGGTTTTTATTGAATATTCGATCACCTAATTGGGAGATGATCCATAATTTATAATTTATAGTTTTTATTTTGAGGGTTGTAGCTCTCAGGGAGATTGCTTTGAAGATCGGACTTTTGAGTTATCGGGGAAATCCCTACTGCGGAGGACAGGGAATCTACCTGACTTATTTAGCCAACGAACTCATAAAGCTTGGCCATGAGGTACATGTTATCGTCGGCCCCCCTTGGCCTTTGTTCTTAAAGGGAGCTACCGTCCACCAAGTGGAAAATTTCAACTTTTTCGGTAAGAAAAGAGATTTCCTTCCCCCCGGGAATCCCTTCAAGATTTTCTCTCCCCTTCATTTCTACGAATTCGGCGCCTCTCGCTTGGGCGTCTTCCCCGAGATTAAAGCTTTCAGCTTTCGGGCCTTCTTCAAGCTTCTGCATTTAGCCCGGACCCACCGCTTTGACATCCTCCATGACAACCAATGTCTGGGCTACGGGATGCTCCTCTGGAAATTGCTGGGGGTTCCCGTAGTCTCTACCCTCCACCATCCCCTATCCATCGACCGGGCCACCTGGTTTGAGCAGCCCTCGACCCTGAAGCAGAAGGTGAAGCGGGTTCTTTACTACCCCTTGCTCATGCAAAAGATCGTCAGCAATCGCTTAGACCGGATCATTACTGTCTCCCATGATTCCGCTCGGGAGATCCACCAGGCTTTTGGCATTCCGCCGGAAAAGATCCGCGTGGTTTATAATGGCCTGGACAGTCGGGAATTTGCCCCCATCCCCGGTTTGGCCAAAAAACCCAACAGCCTAATCTTCGTGGGAAACTCCGAGGATCGGAAAAAGGGGTTGCTCTACCTTCTGCAAGCTCTGGCCTACCTTCCCGAAAACGTCTCCCTAACCGTCGTGGACGGTGGCGCTCCCCAACGTTCCTTTGCTCCTATGCTCGCGGAGAAGTACCAGGTTGGCCGTCGAGTCTTTTTCACCGGGAAAATTGGTCCCGGGGAGCTGGTGCGCCTTTATGGCAGCGCCGAGATTGCTGTGGTTCCATCGCTCTACGAGGGGTTTGGGTTCCCGGCGGCGGAGGCCATGTCCTGCGAACTCCCGGTCGTTTCCAGTACCGCCGGGGCCCTTCCAGAGGTGGTGGGAAACGATGGAGCCGGAATCCTTGTCCCCGCAAGGGATGGGCCCGCTTTGGCGAAAGCCATCCGCCGCCTTTTGGAAGATCCAGAGCTGCGCCGGCAAATGGGCCAGGCCGGGCGCCGTCGGGTCGTCAACCTTTTCACCTGGGAGAACGCAGCCCGCCAGATGGTGGAAGTCTACCGGGAGGCCATCGATGCTCACGGTTAATTTCCACACGCTGCCTCTGAGCAAAGGGGACTTCATTCTGGATGCTGGCTGCGGGGAAGGGCGGCACGTCTTCGAGTGCTTTCGGCATGCCTGTTCTGTCCTGGGGATGGACCTCAGCCGGCAGAGCCTTCTAAAGGCCCGGTATGTTCTGGGACAAATGAAAAAGCGCCGGGAAGCGAATGGGCGGGTACTTCTCCTCCGGGGGGATGCTCTGCGCTTCCCCTTCCAGGACGGCACCTTCGACAAGATCATCTGCGCTGAAGTCATGGAGCACGTCGATGATGACCGGCTGGGAATGGCTGAGTTAGGCCGAATCCTCAAGCCCGGAGGAAAGATCGCCGTTACCGTGCCCACCCTTTTCACAGAGCATATTTACGATAAACTTTCCAAAGAATACTTCCGCACCCCGGGCGGACACGTGCGCAAGGTGGTGCCCCAGGCATTGGCTCGCTCCATGGAGGTGAATGGCCTGCGCGTTTATGCTGTAGGGTTCGCCCATGCCTTTCACTCTCCCTACTGGATGCTCCGCTGCATCTTCGGGCTCCATGACGAAAAAGCCGTCATTCCCTTTCTTTATCGCAAATTCCTGCACCTCTCCCTCTTTTCCAGGCCCCTGCGATTCTTGGAAAAAGTCTGCAATTTCTTCTTTCCCAAATCCATTATTCTCTACGCTCAAAAGGTCAGAAAGGCTTAGATGTTTCCCCGCGGAGAAAATAGAAATCGCCTCTCTTCGCTGGCAATGACGGGGTGGGCATTCCTCGCGCGAATTTCATTTTCCATTTTAACACTTGCTTTTTGACTGAAAGAATTCCTCAGCGCTCTCTGCGGCCAATGGGCTTTATGAAGCCAACCAGGGACAGATGGCCTTGATTTCTGGAAGGTGTTTGAGGGGAGAAAAAGTTTTTTCTTTCGAGGCCATGTCCAGTTTGCTGGGTGTCCCAATTTCTTCCCCGCCCCCGGCTGTGGGGGTCACTGTGGAGATTTGGAGGCGGTCGGAAAAGGACAATCCCCTTTCCATCCGGACCAGTCCTTCTTCCGCTAAGTCCTCAAGGAAAGCGTGAAAAACCTCTTTGGCCATCGCATCCAACCCTTTTACCTTTCCGGTGCTCCGGAGGGCGCTGTGTTTGTGGTCCATCTCTCCCATGAAGACTTGGATTACATGGTTCAGGTCGTTGCCGTTGGAGCGAAGATTCACTTTGTTCAGGGCCAGTGAGGTTAAGATCTTCATCTCAATTCCGAAGTTTTGTTTGAAGGGAACGGAGAGCCAAAAATTCAACGTCCCGGCAATCTCCCCGGAAAGAAGGTAAAGTAATTTCTTCAGGGGATTGATAGCCGGATGGTCGAAGACCGAAATGAAGGGCGTGATAAAGGCGTTGAGCCTTCCACCGAAAGGCCGGTGGTAGACGAGTTTGGCGACTTCGATCTCTTCAAACCAGAGAACAGCTCCCACGGGGTCAATGACCCAACGGGGGCTGAAGTAACCTTCTCGGATGTCCGCATCGATGAACTCGATGATGGCTCTGGGGTTATTCAGTCCCTTTACAGTACAAAGGTGGTAAAGGAGTCCTCGCATGGACAGGCCCTTGCCCGCATCTCCCCGGGAGGCGTCGTTCATCCCATTCCACTGGGCATAAAAAACCTGGGTCCCATATTTTTTGGCCATCAGCGGAACATCATCGTGTTCGCTCCCCCCGAAAGCGATCCAGGTTTCGTCGATGATTCGCCCCATTAACGGCTGCAGGATCTGAATCTCGCGCTCCAGGGTCAACAGCTCCTCATCCCCGCGCGTGGGAAATACAACGATCACGGGAATATTCTCTGTCGTCTTAATCTCCTCCACCCGCTCCCGGTCCATAGAATGCATCATTAAAAGCGATAGGGGTGGCAGGATTTCTTTTCTTCCGATCCTTTCTGGATCAATCGCCTCCATGATCTCAACCATCGGCATGGCGAAGCTGGGCCCCCCTTTTCCTAGAAGCGTTCAGCAATCAGCTTTCCAGAGTCAGCGATTTCGAAAAAATCAGCGTTTGGCGGATCGCCAATAGAATTCTTTTCAGCTCTCCCAGATTTCGCGCAATTTATCCCGGCTGTAAAGAAGATACTTCCGGTCCGGGGAGAAGATCTCCAAGGTGATCGTGCCATCATACCCAAAACCCTTCAACAACCGGATGATTTTTTTCCAGTCGATGCTCCCTACCCCCAAAGGAAGGTGTAAGTCTTCTTTTTTTCCGAAGTTATCTGAAAGATGGACATGGGCTAGACGGTCATGGAAGGCCTGCAAAAATTCTTCAGTCCGGTTCCGCTCCGCATTCAGGTTGGCGTGGCCGACATCCAGATGAAAGCCCAATTGGGGTATTTGGGAAAGGGCGTGGCGGATTTGGTCCACGGTGTTAAAGGTACGATCCATGTTCTCGATCAGGACTTGGATGCCCAATGGCTTGGCCAACCCGTTGATCTGCCCGAAAGACTGAACATTCTTCTGGAGGACACCCTTCGGACCCAGAGAAAAGGCAATGGATCGATCAGGGTGAACGGTCATTTTCGAGACTTTCAGCTCGGCAAAAACCTCAAGTGCCCAGCGTATCTCTTCCACGGCGGCTCGGCGTAGGCTTTCGAAAGGGGAAGCCAAAGGGAGGTAGTAAGCAGTATGACCAACGATTCCTAAATTCGAGCCTTCCAGGGCCTTTCGGGTTTCTGGTAAATCGATCTGCCCCCGGTAAGCTGCAATGGGTTCCAAAGTTAAATCTAAGAAATCGAAGCTATTCTTTATGGCCCAGGTGATTTCGGCTAAGAGGTCTACCCGGGGGTTGTTCATCATCCCTACCTTCACAAAGCCCTTCCTCGACCAACGCTCGTGCTAAGTTGCAAAAATTGGAGTAATAAAATGAGTTCAGAGCTCCGGAGGCCTATGCGCTTCACTTGGCATCCTAAGGCGCCGGTTCTTCCATGCCTAGGGCCACAAAATACACCCGGCCCCCGCTTGCGGACCCCAATCCGCATCTATGGGCAGACTATTTCGCGGTCGATGCTGTCCCGCCATGGCGGGACTCATCGCCCTGGCCTCCGGACATCGACCTGGACAGTCTTAAAGAAATGATCGATCATCCACACTTTTTATGGCGCCAATTTCTGCCAAGGAGTAGTCGTTACCATTTGGGCCCGAATTCGACAACCCCCAAAAACAAAAAGCTTCCCCTTGGCAAACGCTTAATTTGGTGCCGTGATATATAAAGGACCTTTCAAAAGGCAAAAAAAGGGTATCCGAAAAGGATTAGAATAGTCAATCAAAAACTGCAGAACACCCCTTTACCCATATGCCGGTCAACCATGGTTTCAATTCGAGGTTGACAGAATGATTAAAAAAAATCATGATAAATGAAAATATTTTCATTATTTGCCAAAAGATCAATCATTCATCGGTTACGGACATAACGCCATGGCTGAAGTTTTAACGAACTGATTCCCGGCGAGTAATCACGATTAAGGATTGCCTTACATGGAGACGAAAACTTTAAAAATTTCACCGAAAAAAGAAATCTTTTCTCTCTGCATTGCAATCATCCTGGTCTTTTTCTTGCTCCGGCCTTCTTTTGGGCAGCCTCACCCCAAGCTTAAAGTCATGGCCAGCCTCTTCCCCCTGCAAGAATTCGCCAGTGCTGTCGGGGGAGATCGGGTCCAAGCCACTTTGCTTCTCCCCCCCGGCGCTGAGGCGCACACCTGGGAGCCCAGGCCCAGTGATGTGGCGAAAATTGCCCAGGCGGATATTTTCATTTATATCGGCCCTTCCATGGAACCCTGGGTGGATAAGGTTTTGCAGGCGGCGAAGGGAAAGCGGTTGTTGGTCGTGGAGGTCAGTCGGGGAATCCCCCTCTTGAAAGCAGAACAAGGGGAAGAAGGAAGGATAAGGTCTGGCCGCGGTCGTTCCTTCCCGGAGAAAATAGATCCCCATATCTGGTTAGACTTCTCCCTGGATCTGCGGATTTTGGATGCCCTTGCCAATTCCTTTTCAGAAAAGGATCCCGCCCAAGCCTCTCTCTATAAAAATAACGCCGGAATTTATGGAGCCAAGCTTAAAGATCTGGATAAAAAATACCGTGAATCATTGGCTAATTGCCGTTTTCGCCAGATCTTGCTGAGCGGACATGCGGCTTTTGCTTATTTGGCCAAAAGGTATGACTTGCAACAAATTCCCCTTTCCGGAATCAGCCCCGATGCCGAACCGACCCCCAAAAAAATGGCGGAGGTGATCGAGGCCACCCGAAAGAGCGGAATTCATTTCATTTACGCCGAAGAATTGGTAAATCCGAAACTAACCCAGGCGCTGGCCAAAGAAGCGGGGGTTGGCATTTTGACTCTTAACCCGGGACATAACCTGACTCCGGAGCAGGTGAGGCAAAAGATGACTTTCTTGGGGCTCATGGAGAAAAACCTTCAGAATTTGAAGCAAGGGTTGGAGTGTGGAAAGCAATAGGTTTGGGGAAGGATCTTC
>Ga0315288_10002279_pt1 | contig 24825 bp, 15 predicted proteins | sample YL17G11_20_MG_FD_203454 | JGI IMG/M metagenome (GOLD analysis project Ga0315288, IMG submission 203454) | Sediment microbial communities from Yellowstone Lake, YNP, Wyoming, USA - YL17G11_20 | ecosystem: Environmental > Aquatic > Freshwater > Lake > Sediment | place: USA: Wyoming | collected... | reverse complement strand
TACTCATAGTGGTGGTACAGTTGGAAAATCTGGTCTTGTATTTGATGGAACAAATTATCACTATATATGGCATTGTTCGTATGATTATTATAACTATTTTGATGATTCTGCAGTTGCTTTAGTTAGTAGCGTTTATGCTAGTGAGGATAGTAGTAGAGGTGTAACTGGTGCATTATTAGGTGCCAAAGTTTATGTTCCATACCCACCATCAGGAGAATCATATTGGAAAGTAAAGATATATAACACCAGTACATCTCAGTGGAGTGGTCCTTTTACATTAAGTTGGTCAATGACCGGAGGTTCTCTTAAAGATCATAATATATATGAGTATTCACATAATCATGAGCATCAATCAGGAAGGATAAATGTAATCTATGCACAAGGTGATACAGTTTATTATGACTATCTTATAGATTACTCAAGTGTAAGTGGCTCTAAATCTGCTTATATTAGAGGTCTTTCTACAGGTTCTTCTAGTAAATCCGCTAATGTTCAATCTGGAACAATGCCTAGAAGTTCAAAGTCTTGCTATATATTTGCGGTTGGAGAAGATCTTGTTCCTGATAGTGATATAGCTAATCAAACAGGATGGCAGAACGAGGCAAGTGGTTCAACCCTATATGCTTCATTAGCTGATTCTAGTGATTCTACCTATGTATGGAAACAACCCGCAGCTGCCAACGATTACTTTGAAGTAAGTCTTTCTAATCTTCAATATGGTGCTCTTTCAACTGCAGGACACCTAATTATATGGAGAGTAGAAAATTTATCAGGACAAACTGTTGTAGTCAAAATAGAACTTCGTAAAGGCACAAGTACTGTTATTGCTTCTGATCAACAAACTCTTACTGGTAGCGTTATTGAATATATTAAGAAACTTACTCAATCTGAGGTCAACAATATTGGAGGTGACTATTCGGATTTGAGACTTAGATGTAGTGTAGTTTCAGTTACATAGGAGAAGAAATGTTTACTAGACAAGGTTCATGCAATCGCTGTGGAGAATGTTGTGGTTATCCACGTTCAACAAATGGTGGACAGAATAATCCATGGCCTAATGACTGGCCCGAATCCATTCGCAACTGGTCGCCTGAGTCTATACAAACACATCTTCCTATACTTCAGTTTGTTGATAATATGGTAAATACTCCTAATGGGAACTTTACTATTCAAGGACACCGATGTTACTGGATATGGATACCCGGGCATGGATTGTGTATAGATCTTCCTGCTTACGGTGATCCAGTATCTTATGACCAACGTTGTCCATGTTTAGGTGATAAACAAGCTGGCAATGATGTTCCTTGTAGATTATATGGAACACGTTATCAACCCATTTGGCAAGCTATGTGCGAGGCTACACCACCAGTAACCTATGAAAGACAATCTCAAGTAGACAATTGGTTTATCAATTGCCCAAGTTGTAGCTATATTTACGTGGAAGGATAACAATGGCATCGGTTAGTCTTGGATCTGGATATAGAACAGGAGTCAAAGTACTTGTAACAACAAGTTCTGGAAATATCTATGCTTTCTTTGTTGGTACAGATTACTATACTTTAGAGATAAGAAAATCTACTAATGGTGGTGTTTCGTTTTCTTCTCTATCATCTGTAAGTGATGATACTGTTTTCGGAACAGGTGCTTATCCATTCTATGGAGTAGCAGTTGCGATAGATAGTTCTGATATTATTCATGTGGCTTGTCAGAGTCAGTTTACTGCTGCAACTCGTGATATTTCCTATGCGACTCTTACTACTTCCAATGATTCGTGGAGTTCTTGGGAACAAGCTGCTGCCATGGCTATAGATCTATCAAATCCATATGCTTGTTCAATTGCAGTAGACTCGAATGATAAACCACATATTGTGTATATATATCTAGCATCTAACATGGGGAATGATTACTCAAGAATATATTACACCAACAAAGTTAGTGGTTGGCTTACACCAGAAATGGTAAGTACAGGAACACAAACAAATTATGCATCTCCTAATATTGTTGTAAGGGGAAGCAATATAGTAGAAGTTACTTACGATACTGCTGGTGTGAGCTATTATCGAGTTCGTACAAGTGGTTCGTGGGGAAGTGAAACTAGCTTTACAGGACATTATCAATATCCATTTACTGCAACTACTGGAGGAACCGTATATCGTTATAGCGGTGCATTTTCTACTCCTTATGGTGTCTATGAAAATGGAACGCAGTTTGGCTCTGGTACTATAGATGCTAAATATGGGCTTCAAGCTGCTACTAGTTGTCTTGTTGGTTCTACTCGTTTCTTCCTTTATGTTGATCAAAGCGATAATGATCTAAAGTATTCAAAGAACGATGGTAGTGGATGGATAGCTCCTGTAACACTATATATAGGTACCTTCACTGTTCCAGCAGCAGAATGGGCTTACTATAATGAGCATCAAGGACAAAGAGTCAACTATCTATATCTTTCTAGTGGTACTGTTTATTATGATTATATTTCTCTTGAAGTTACATCAACTAAAACTGTATACACGAAAGGTAAAGTTAGTTCGAGTAGTAATAAATCTTCTTATATGTATGGTCTTGGAAATAAACCTACATTTACTAAGATACTATTTCGTGTTCCTTCTCAAAGTGGTACACCGTGTACTGGCTCTAAGCCAACTTATCTCAAGGGTAGGATATTAAATTATCCTGGATCGAAATCAGCTTTTCTTTTAGCACAAGGGAAAGAAGGCATAATACCAGATGGATATATCTCTAGTAGTGGTATTTGGAAAGATAGTTCTGACGGTAATACAACCATATATCAAAAGATAGACGAATATCCTCAAGCTATTGATACTGATTGGATTAAATACTATGGTACGACTGATGGCGATTACGTAGAGTTTTCTCTAAATAGTCCTGTTCATACACCAAGTGGTGGAGATGTACTTGTATTCTTTAGAGCTAAAGATATGTCAGGTTCCTCAGCAGAGGTAACCATACAACTTAGACAAGATAGCACAGTAATCGCTTCTATAGACAAGACACTTACCATACAAGCACAAACTTATAGCTTTACCCTTACTTCAGGAGAGAAGTCTAATATTACAAACTGGAATAATTTGCGTATCCGTATTATTGCAAAGGACGTACCATAATGAGTATCACAGTTGTTACTTTACCTACTGAGGGTTTGGGCTATCGTGGTGGTGGTATTTATACAGTTAGTAATGGCAATATCTATATTATTAGTTATGCCATGAGAAGTTTCTATGCCTATCTAGTTATCTGGAAATCAACTAATGGTGGTACTAGTTTCACAGAAATAGAAACCGTTATTGAATATAATATCCAGGGTCAGGGTAGTGGTCCATATGCTATTTATTCAATCAATCCAATGCTTGATGCAAATGATGTAATCCATATATACGTACGAACTGGTTCTGGTGATAATTTAATACGTTACAACCGTTTTGATACCGATAACGATAGTTGGCTTGATAGTTATGATCCATGGCCTAGTTCTGGTTTAGTCGGAGCAACGTTTAGAGCACAAATGGATTCTAACGATAAAATCCATATAGTTTATATTTATGGTGGTACAGGAGTTAGGTATTGTAATAATACTTCTGGTAGTTGGTCAACTCCTCAAGATGTACTTACTGCCAATGACTCTATTCATTTTGTCGGTATTCTTATCGTAAGCTCGACAGTAATCGAGGCATTTGCAGGCTGTGGATATAACAGAAGTCTTGGAAACTACTATAGAAATACTCGTACAAATGGTACCTGGGGAACACAAACAAACTATACGAACCAAGGAGAAGGATTTCCTTGGAACTCAATGGCTTATTATAGTAGTAGCACAAAAGCTCTTCATGGTCAAAATACAACCTCTTATAATATATGGACTGATCTATATATTAATGATGCAGCAATTGATATAGACCAGTGGAACATGGAAGATCTTGGCTGGAAATCAAGCATTGTATGTCACCCTATTACTGGCTATTTAATTACAGTATGGAACTATAAAGTAGATAATACACAATATGGTGTGTTTAGATGCGAAATTCCTGGTAGAGGAATTATTCAGCCAATAATCTTTTATACAGGTGGGGCTGTAGGTATAACATTTCCAATCATAGAATACAATCCATATCATCATTATGCTGGCAATACCTTCGGTGTCCTATTCGCAAATGATTATTGGAATAACCTATATTATGTAAAGATAAATGTTACTTTTACTGATAACAATAAATCTGCTTATCTTAAAGGAGGATGTAATCCTGAAATAGAATGGGTTGCAGTAACTTACGATGATACCATATTGTATACTCTTTCGTCTTGTCCACCAGCTTACTTACGTGGTATTGCCAATATTACTACAAACCACTTAGTATTTCTTAGAGGTAAGCTAAATGCTAATAGCTCTAAATCAATCTATCTATTAGGGCAAGGAGCACAACAACCACCAGCCTCGGATGTTACGGTTGGGGGTTGGGTAAATGAAGTAAGTGGATCTGTACTTTATGCTTCTATTGATGAAGTAGATGAGGCTAATGATACAGATTATGCTATCAAGACAAATACACAAGTAAATGACTACTTCGAGATTGCCTGTTCTACGTTTACAGCTGGATGGGTTCCAACTGGCGATCACTATATTGAATTTAGAGGCTCTGGATTTGAAGGCACGATTACAGTAAAGATTGAGCTTCGTCTAAGTACTGTAGTTATTATGAGTAGAACCCAGGTATTGACCGAAACTATTACTGGTTATTCGTTTAAGTTAACTAATCAAGAAGTAGATTCAATTATAGATGCTTGGAACAGTCTAACCATTAGAGTTACTATAATGAGTATAGCGTAATGGCACAAACGGTTATTACTCAGATAAAGTTCAAACATACCGGAAATCCACAGAAGATTGAGCGTGGATATGGTGTTGGCTATTTGAGAGGTAGTATCAATATAACTGCTAGTAAGACCGCCTATATAAAAGGCTGGTCCACTGCCATTGGATCAAAATCATCCTATACAAGTGGACTAGTAAGAACGACTAAGGTATCTTATCTTAAAGGTAGTATCAATCCTACTTCTTCTAAAGCTGTATATCTAAAAGGTTGGAATATTGGTCTTACTAATCACTCTGCTTATATTGAAGGTTGGTCACCAAGTGCTGATACAGATACTTTCCATTATGCTTACCTAAGAGGAACCGGGCAAGAGTTACTTCCAGTTCAAGATATAACAATAGATGGATTTATAAACGAAGCATCTGGAACAACACTTTATCCATCTTTAGCTGATAGTAGTGATTCGACTTATATTTGGAAAGACAATGTTCAGACAGGAGATTACTTTGAAGTTCTACTTGATGTTCCTACTCCACTTGAAGCTGGCAACTACTATCTACGCTTTAGAATATATCGCAAGGATGGTACAGCCCAAGCTAATCTAAAGTTTGAGTTACGACAAGGTTTAGATACCTCTATATGCTTTGATACTCAAACTACTTCTGGAAGTATTATTGAATATAGCCATCAACTTACATCAGATGAAATAGCTAACATCACTGATTGGGATGACCTTCGTATTCGTGTCACTATGATGGGGATCACCTAGTGGCATATAGACTTTATCTTCCTTCTAGTGGTTCTGCTCCTGCCTCTCCTGCCTATAATGCAGGTTGGGAGAATCAGACTCTAGGTGCTCGTCTACCAATATTCAAACGTAAGACAAGCACATCAATGACCACTGTTTCTCTTAGTGGTGATAGCAATAAGATTCTTCAAGATATTCTTTATCGTCAATATGTATCTGAACCACTATCAGCACAGACTATTGCAGCTCAAGCAGTAAAGTTTGTCATATGTGCTTCTCAAACAGATATAGATAATAATCTATTCACTTCGATTAGTATTCGCTCATGGAATGGTTCTACCTTCCAAGATTTACTATCTACAACTATTACTCTTGATGATACTGAAGCAGCCATTACCTTAGTCAACCGTTCACATGCTATTGCAGCTACTACAGCTAGAACAGTTGCAGCAGGAGATAGACTTGTAATTGAAATAGGTATGTCAGGAGACCCCGCATCTTCTGGTGCTGATGGGCATAACAGTAGTATGCGTATTGGAGATACAGGTGCCAATGACCTTGTAGACAATGATACTGGTACTGATGATTATTGTCCTTGGGTAGAGTTTACCAATGCTCTTTACTTCTATGTAACTCCATCTAGTAAAACTGCATATCTAAAAGGTGCTAATTCTGCAACACCAAGTAGTAAAACAGCCTACCTCAAAGGTGGTACTGCTGCAACTCCCTCAAGCAAAACAGTTTATCTCAAGGGTAGAAATACTACAGTAGCAAATAAGGCTTCTTACCTCAAAGGTAGTAGTACTTCTACAGCCTCCCATGCTTCTTATCTAAAAGGTAGAATAGGAGTTACTTCTAGTAAGGCATCATATCTCAAAGGGCGTGTTGTAGATTACCTTGGTTCACATGCAGCTTACCTAAAAGGTAGTATCACTCCTTCGCCATCAAGCAAGTCTGCATATCTCAAAGGAAATGCAGTTCTTATAGGGAATAAATCTGCCTATACCAAGGGTTTATCTATAGCTCAGGGTTCTCATTTTGCATACCTTGAAGGACTACTCATTGGTGAGGTTGATCCTGCTATTGGCCGTGTATCCTTTATAACTCCTGGTAAACCAGGCACTAAGACTACATCTCTTGCTCATGGTTTCTTGAAGGGTGGTATCGTATCGACTTCAAGTAAAACAGTATTTACTAAAGGTGGTATCACATCCACTGGTTCAAAGTCCTCCTATCTAAGAGGGCAGATAGGCATACCTTCAAGCCAATATGCTTATATCAGAGGTAAAGATAGCACGCTTGTATCTAGATCATCATATATTAGAGGTAGATTACTTACTCAAGATAACGAGGCTGTATTCCTTGTTGGTGGTCTAGTAACCTCTAAGTCTGTATTTATATCTGGTGGTATTGTAGTAACAGGTTCCAAAAACGCTTGGTTGTGTGGCTCAAATCAAGCGTTATCAGCCCAAAACGCTTGGTTACAGGGTGGAATATTAGTGTCTAGTTCTAAACCATCGTTCCTAAAAGGTGGTATTCAATCTTCTAGCAACTCGCCAGCATTACTACGCGGCGGTATTATCCAGACCTCAAATAAGTCTGCATATTTGCGTGGACAGACTTCTAGTACGGGCAATCTACAAAGTTATTTACATGGACAAAGTTCCCATATAAGTAATAAGTCTGTTTTCTTAATGGGAAAGGATACAACCCTTACATCTCATCAGGCAATGTTAGGTGGGAAGTCTAATACCCTAACATCTAAATCAGCATTTATGGCTGTAGATGACCATATACAATCATCTAAGAGTGCCTATACTAATGCCTATATTTCTAATCAATCTGGTGTTATTGCTTTCCTAAGAGGTTGGGCGATAACAATCGGTAGTAAATCAGCTTTTATCAAAGGTCAAATTACCTCCACGGTGTGGAGCTTCTTGCGTGGTTCTATCAACTTACTATCTCAGCATACAGTATATCTTCGTGGCATATCAACTACTGTAAATAATAAACCTACCTACATAAGAGGACAAAATGGAAGCACTACTACAACAACTGCGTTCTTATGTGGAGGCATTAGAGTTAGCTCCAACATACCTACTAATCTCCATGGTCAAAGCAGCTCTAATAGAAGCCAATCTGTTTATGTTGTGGGTGCTTCACAGATCAATGCGTCACATGCTGGATACCTTAGAGGATCAACCCCAGGGCAAACAAGCAAGGTAGTCTATTTGCATGGTGGTGTTACAGGTGTAAATAACAAGTCGGCTTATTTACATGGCTGGAATACTGAGCTGGACAATCAACCTGTATATACAAAGGGCAAGAATACTCTTGTAGAAAATAAATTAGCTTACCTTCGTGGCTCATTTATTGGAGAAGATGTTGCACAAGCTTATTTGTGTGGCTCAAGCGTCACACAAGCTATTGTACATTCGTATATAAATGGTAAGCCCTCATCATCTGAAGCATCCAGTTTAGTACCAGCTTTGATAACTGGTAGTCAGGTTGTATATGACAACCAGTTCATATATCTATCTGGTGGCATCAAGATAACATCTTCTAGGCCTGCATACATTATTGGAGGTGTAGTTTCTAGTAAGGGAGCTTATCTAAAAGGTGGAATAAATCTTGTTAGCTCTAAGTTTGTCTATATAAAGGGATGGAATACTACTCTTTCTGGTAAACCAAGCTATTTATGTGGTTTCAGTTCTACACAATCAACAAAAGCTGTCTATCTCAAAGGTAAGGATACTGCCACAAATCTTACCAGTTCCTACGTGAATGGTAAAGTTCTCACTAGCTCCAATAAGTCTGCATATACAAAAGGTTGTGTAACAGTATCTAAACCAGCCTATATTTGTGGTGGTATTACAGCAACCACTAAGGCTTTTCTACATGGTGGAGTTACTTCATCTACCTCAAAATCTGCTTACTTAGGAGGTCTTAATTATGGACAAGCAAGTAAGCAAGCCTTCACGAGTGGGTTGGCTTTTGGAGTATCGGTTCTACACAGTTATATTTCTGGTTGCTCACAAAATCAGGACCATCAATCATCATACTTACAAGGTAAAGCGTTTGGTATTGACAGTTGCCCAGGATACCTCCGGGGTCAAACTCAAACTCAAACTTCAAAGTTTGCATACATCAAAGGACAATCCTTCACAGTAAATAGAATTTCAGTATTTGTCACTGGTGGCATTATAGTGACGAGTTCCCATGCTACATTTATTCATGGGAAGTTTTCACTATTAGTATCGGTTTCAGCATTTGCTAAAGGTGCCAATACTAGTGAAAGTGTTGTACTAGGTTACCTAAAAGGGCAACTAACTACAGTTAATTCTATACCGTCTTATATGGCAACGCGGGGCGTTGCACAGATTGCTAAACCAGCTTATCTCAAAGGCTATTCTGCTAATAGTAGCTCCGCTAGAGTTTATTTGGTTGGTAAGAATACTAGCCAGACTGGTACTACTGCATTTATTCAAGGACAGATAGTATCATCCAAGACCGTATATCTTGAAGGTACTGGTCAATTCTTGGTTCCTATTAGTGATACCTATACTGATAGTTGGAAGAATGAGCTAGACGGTTCTGAATTATATCCATCTTTAGCTGATCAAAGTGACTCTAGCTATGCCTGGTACGACAATGCAGAAGTAGGCAAGTATTTTGAAGTCAAACTAACACTACCATCTACTATTACTTTAGGAAACCATTATCTAAAGTGGAGAGCATATCGTAAGGCTGGTACCTATTCCATAACGCTAAAGTGTGAAGTAAAGCAAGGTTCTACGGTAATTGCAACGGACTCTCATGTATTGACCGATGATGTTGCTGAATACACTTATCAGCTTACACCAGGAGAAATAGTTCTAATCACAGACTACATGGATCTTCGTGTACGAGTAACCATTATTGGAGTAACTTAGGAGAATTATTATGTCACTTATTGCTGGTATGAATTACGACCCTTCTGGTGCTGTCTCAAAATCTACTGCATCTCGTCTAGTTATGACCGCATTTGACACCACTAATCTTAGACTAACATTCACTGCTCCAAGCAATGGCTATGTTTTATGTAGGATGCGTACTAATCTATCGGGTGCTACTACCTTTCCAACTATTCTGCTTGGTATTCTGGAAAGTACTACTGTTGTTGCACGTATAGCCCCTATGGGTGGTATGCCTGGTACGGTATTGGCTACGACTAACGTTACTCAAGAAGCCTTATTTGTTGTTCCTGATGTATCATCGGGAAGCCATACGTGGGATGCGGCTTATGGAGTAGAAATATTACTAGCTTCAACTAATATTCATTATGGTGGACCTGATGATATAACTGCTAACAATGCTTGGGGTGGTTTCCAGTACGAGTTATGGACTTGTCCTAATATTCTAGGTGCTAAGCTATATGACCCTGCTAGTGCTGTATCTAAAGTCACGACTTCTGCTTTAGCTATGACAGCTTTTGATACTACTAATCTACGTATCACGTTTACAGCCCCTAGTTCTGGTAATGTGTTAGTTAGAATTAGATGCCCTGTGCATGGTGCAACTACCTTTCCACAAGTGCTATTTGGGGTACTAGATGGCTCAACAGTTAGAGCTAGAACAACTCCTATTGGTGGTCTAAAGACTACTGCGATAGCCACAGCACTACTTACATTAGAAAGCGAGGCAATCGTTACTGGTCTTACTCCTGACGCTAGTTATACATGGGATGCAGCTTACGGAGTTGAGACAGTTGTGGCTTCCACAGGTCTAAAATATGGTGGTCCTAACAACACTACTACCGATGATGCTAGGGGCGCCATAAGTTATGAGATTTGGGCTATCTAGGAGGATTAGATGCCTGTTGGCGAGCTTGTTCTACTTCAGCTAAATGATACGGCAGTTGCCAGTCGCAAGTCTGGTTATATTGCTGGTCTTTCTACTCATGTAGGAAGTAGACTCGCCTATTTATGTGGTGATATTGTACCTACGCCCTCTAGTAAGGCTGCATATCTAAAGGGTTCATCTACAACACTAGAGAGTAAAGCGTCATATCTCAGCGGTAGCAGTACAACAGTAGCCAATAAATTCGCTTTTCTAAAGGGTGGTATCACTTCTACTTCAAGCAAATCAGCATATCTAAAAGGTAGTTCTACAGTAGTTGCACAAACCCTTGCTTATTTGCAAGGGCAATCTAGTGGAGTTAGTTCTAAGCCCACATACCTAAATGGGAAGGCAGATATAGTAATAAGCAATGCTGTATATCTGAAAGGGCAATCCACCTTACTAGACAGTAGATCAGTGTACCTCAATGGATTGTCTACTGATCTTGTTTCCAAACCCGCTTATCTACGTGGCAGTATTCAAGTTGCTAACTCCTCTTCTGCTTTTATACAAGGGAAGTCATCTGATCTTTCCAGTAATCCCACATATTTATTAGGAGGTGCGGGTTATGGGCAATCAAATCATACCTCATACATTCACGGATGGCTATCAACAATCTCTTCTATACTTGGATACATCAAAGGGTGGTTATCTACTGCTGACTCTAAACCAGCATACATTAGGGGATCAACAGTCGCCAGTTCTAATAAGTCTGGTTATCTTGCGGGTATTCCATCAGGAACAGAAATATCATCCCAGGTTCCAGTCTATCTTGTAGCTACAGGAAATGCAGATCCAGCAGTTACTTTTATTACCTTTATTGTTCCTGGTGAATTAGGTACTTTATCAACAACAAATACTCATGCTTACCTAGTTGGAGAGAGTTCTACTATTTCTAGTAACACTGCTTTCCTACAGGGAAGGGAAATCTCATCCGGTTATTTACCCTCTTACCTAAAAGGACAAGACTATGGACAATCTACTATCCACGCCCTTGCAAGTGGGTTGGATACTAACTTATCGAACCTACACGCTTTTACTAAAGGTAACTCGGAAACAACTCATAGCATTGGATCATACCTTCGAGGTCAGAGTATTGTCATTGACAATCAGCAAGGATACCTCCGGGGCTCTTCTTCCATTCAGAACTCAACGCCTGCTAGCACTCACGGTCAAGCATTAGCCAATACATCTACTAATGGTTTCTTGGTTGGTGGGATAACTCAAACTTCAACAAGGTCTGCCTTCCTAAAAGGACATAATACTACAGCTAGTCAAATTCCTGTTTATGTTCAAGGTTATTTGACTAATGTAAGCTCAGTAATAGCCTTCCTAACTGGTAGGGCTAATGTAGTAAGCAATAAAACTGCGTTTATTATTGGGCAGATACTCTCAAATATTAGTGTTTATATTAGAGGTAGTACAGATGTCAATATACTTCAAAGCGCCTATACCAAAGGGCTTGATTATGCAATATCGTACATATACGCTTATAGTAGAGGTAGTCAAGAAATACAAGACTCTCTATGGGCATTTATTTCAGGTAGACAGTCTGCACTTCACAGTTTGCAAGGATATATCAAGGGGCAAGAAGAAGTTCAAGATACAACGTCTGTCTACTTACGAGGGCGAGATAGTACAGTAACTAGTAAAACAGCTTTTATTAGTGGTAAGTCTGGCCAGACTATAACTCAACAACCTGTATATTTACATGGTCAAACTAGTGGTATCTCAAGTCATATAGCCTTTATAGTTGGTAAAGCTTATGCACTAGCACAACAGATAGTATACATTTTAGGTCGATTATTCGATATAAATAGTAAATCTGCATTTATACAAGGGAAGGATAATAGCCTATCAAGAGTTGGTGTATATCTTTACGGTGATGGCAAAGCTAGATTAGTAGTTACAGCTTACATAAAGGGCTATCTCCCAAATGCTAGTAGTGCTCGGGCATATCTTGTAGGCAAATCGTTAGGTAATTCCTTACAATCTGCATACTTAAGTGGTGGTATTAGATCTTCTTCTAGTGCCCATCTTAAAGGTAGTATCAATCCTATTGCTTCACACCAAGCATACACTAAAGGTAAAGCTTATGCTAATGCTCAAACATCATCCTTCCTTCGAGGCTCTAATGTATCATCTTCTTCCCATCCCGGATACCTGAGAGGGTCAAACCACCTGGTCAGTGTGGTCCACGGATACATGGCTGGAAGGAACATATCAAGTAGTTCCTTGGCCTCCTATCTACAAGCCTCCTCCAAGGCAATCAGTAGTAAGGGAGCTTTCCTACAAGGAACAGAAGTACGCTCTTCACAAACAGCATACATTAGAGGTGCGATCACTGCAGAAAGCTCTAAGTCAGTCTACATGCGCTGCGAGGACGTTGCACAAAGCTCGCAATCAGCTTATACACAAGGCTTAGGAGAAGAAGCACGTTCATCTTCTAGTGTATATCTTAGGGGTGAATATGACAACCTTATCTATTTCAATGGCTCATTCTTGTTATACTATACTATCAATGGTGAGCATCGTTTCCAAAGCAATTTCAATGGCACATTCCTCGAAGAATACCACCTTTCTGGCCTCCACAATGTGGAGGTTTATGTTGCAGGAGAGTGGAAAATAGTATATAATAAGGATGGTTGATCTAAAACAGTTATTACAACGGGGAAACTATTACTATTTCTATGTAGATTGACCACTCCCATCCAATTCCAATAACAATGACCATGAGGCGCAACTGTTTAGGTTCGCGCTTTATCCTTTCTCATATTCACAGGAGGTCATTATGTCTCTGACAGCAGGGCAACCTAAGATCCGCTATGCAGGACATTTCAATCCAGGTGATATTTCGGGTCTATCCTATGTTCCGAAAGTGATTACAGTAGAGAAAGCTCTAAGTGGCTCGGCAGCTGAGACCTTCATGGCTATGCCTGCTCAAGCCTTTCTGAGCAAAATCACTGCTGTAATTACTGAAGTGTCGGCATCGACAGACGCGACAATCGTCATCGGACTTGACGGTGATACTAGTGAGTTTGTTACTGGAACAGATTTTACTGCTGATACCGTAGGCAATTTTGCGATATTCAACACGGGTTACTTCTTCACTCAGGCAGATAACATGGCCTTTGAAGTAACTGGTCACACTGTAACCAATGGCGAACTCAAAATTATCGTTGAGTATTATGAACTAGCCGAAATGTTCCAAGTCGGTGGGGTTCACGTTTCACTATAAATCTTCTAATATGGAGTAATTAAAATGACAGACCAAACGGACCTTGAGAAGAAAGATACTCCGACCCCTGATCCCAAAGACCAGGTTACGGACTCTAAATCTCAACAGTCATCTACCTCTGGCGGGGAGGATTGGGAAGCCCGTTATAAAGGGTTGCAAAAGACAGCCGCGAAGAAAGACTCAACAATTGTGGAACTCCAAGAGAAACTTGACAAAGCAATAGTAGACATTGAAGAAGTACGTACATCTAGTACGACTACAGCTGCACAGAAAGCTGTTGCTGAGAAAGCCAAGACTGACTTGGAAGCACAGTTGAACCAAGTTAAATCTGAGCGAGATGCAATGCAGAAAACCCTTTCCCAACAAGCAATTATTGTCAACGAGTTTTCTCACCTGGGTAAGCTTTCGAAGTACATTCCTAAAGCGGAGGACGACGAAACTTTCAAACAAAATGCGACAATCTTTGCAACGGACATTGAAGAAGCTGTCCAAGCAAGAGTCAAAACCGTTATGTCTGGTGCGACTCCACCGCAGCCGAAAGGCAAACAGGAAATGGCTACTGAATCTGAAGAAGAAGCTTTATACCACAGGGTGACTAGCCTCGCTGGTATAGCAGGTAAGGAAGCCGAGTTCGAAGAAGCACGTAAGAAATACGTGACTCTTATGCAAAACAAATCTTAGTATTGAGGTGAAATATGGCAACAGGTGATTTCGATCTTTATTACACCGATAATCCTTGGGAAGCCATCGACAAGAATCAGCGCACCTGGTACGACCCCGATCTAATTGCGCTATTCCGTCAAAAAGCACTGTTTACCCCTACCATCCAGTTCACCAAGAACCTGGGTGACGTACGAGCTACCAAGATGGTGCTCTCACAGTTGCTTGATCCCCATCCCGATTACACAGCTTTAGCTGTGCGCCAAATCTGGATGCCAGCTTCCCATATCGACTCCCGCCAATGCGAGATTACGTTCTCTCGTTATGGTGGAAAGGTCGCCTATACCGTCTATGACGATATGGTGACTTACTGGAAGCAGAACGGTTCAGAAGGTATCAGACGTATCATGAAGGGTGCTCTCGGGCAACACATGATTGACGTTATGGACCTCTTGGCTCGTAATGCTTATATCAAAGGTGCTCTTGACTCAGGCTATGTCCTGTATCAAGGTTCCTCTAATGTATCTTTTGGAGATCTGGCATCGACTGATCTATTTGATATTAAAGTTGCTATGGAAATCTGGCTTGGTATGTCATTACGTGGTGTTGCAAGCGCCATGGGTGAGTCCGGTGCAGCCAATAGCATTGTCTGCTATACCAGTCCTTCAGTTATCTATGACATTCAATCTGCCACAGGTGGCGAGTGGATTTCCGTCAATCAGTATCAAGGTCTACCTTCTCTAATCAAGTACGAAGTTGGATCCTATAAGAACGTACGCTTTGTCCAATCACCTAAGCTGGTGCTTTGGAACTGTGGCGAACTTATTGCTCAGGCTCCAATTGCTGTAGCTGTTCATGCTGGTGATGGTGCTCCTGATCCTTCAACAACTAAAGTTGATGGTGTCTGGCAGGTTGGTCAGGAAAGTAATGGTATCGTGAACTACATCACTCCTGGCGCCTTTGGTACTGGCTCAATCGCCAATATCGCAGTTAACGATATTGTCAGTATCCATCTTGGTCGTACGAGCGCATACGATGTTACGAATGGAGTTAATCCCTTCGAAGGCACTATGTGCAACCGCCGTATCGTACAGAAGCTAACAACCCCCGATCGTTTGGTCTTAGACCAACCCATCATGATTGATATGGCAACTGCCGTATCACCTGGTGTGTTCGGTTATATCTCCAAAGGCACCAATGTACATGCGTCTATCTTTGTTGGTGGACCTAATGGCATTGTGTCCGGTGTTGCAGCTCCTCCTCGCTTCCATGCGCCACCCCCGGTTGATGACTTCGAGATGGTTCAACGGTTCTCATGGGATGCTTACATGGGATACCAAGACTATGCTCCTGAAGTATTCGAAGTCGTATTCTCGGCTGGTACAACCCGCGTGAAGGGCAATAAGGTAAATCAGTAATGGCTACCTTGGAAGAACTTCGCAATCAGATATATAGGCTCTTGGGAAGCCCTGATGGAACTGGTTATACAAACGAACTGGTGATAGATTCTATCAACATGGCGTTTGATGCCATTCTTCCTTGGGTACCTAAGACAGAAACAGTCACGATCGTAGGCAGTGAAAACTCAGTAACCTTTACTCTTCCTGAGCATACCTATGAGGTTGAGGCTGTTATAAATAATGATGGCGAGGTTCTACCAAGATCATTTCTATTACCTGGACAACATATAGGAATACGGTCCGAGAATATCAATGACTGGATGGAATACCCTGAAGGCTCAATAACATTTTCCAAAGCATTGAATACAGGGCAAATCTATACGGTCTACTACTTGGCGCATTGGAATAAGCCAACAACCTCTACTGAAAAGACAACCATTATGGAACCTCCTGAGAGGGCTACTATTGGTATCGCTCTTTATGGTGCTGCTTATTGTTTACTCCCTAGTGCTGTAGGGGCATCAGAGATAAGACAATTTGGTACTCGTATCGACAGTGGCACTCCGGAACATAACCCAATGCAGAAAACAATGTTGTACTTGCTGGACTTATTCCAGCGTGAAATGAGTCGTCACCCCAAACATCAGAAGGCGGTTAAGTAATGACCGACCAACAGATTTTCAACGAGGATGTTCCCACACAGATAGTGCCTATGATACTAATGGCTCTAAGGCTGCACCTTGATACCACAATGGTAGAAGAAGTGCCAGACACAAATCCAACACAGGCGATTCTGGTAAAAGTGGGCCGATTTCAGGATAATCCTCTAAATAAGAACGTGTCAGTATCAATATCTGGCGGTGACTACGAAGATCCAAAATACATTGATGCTCGCATTGACAATCCAAATCAAGAGAACTTCGGTATCAAGAACCTTCCTGTAGGTGAACTTGGTGGTGGTTCTTATTGGTGGAGGCGTGGAACAATAAACTTTCAAGCCTTCTTTGTGCGCCAAAACTTCAACGAAGAAGTAGCTATGCAATATGCCTATGACTTTTACGGTAGGTTACTCAAGAATGTAGAAGATTACAATTTGGGTAACCTCCAAGACGACTATGGAGAGGGTGTTGCGTCAACCCTAATACTTGAAGGTGCCACATTCTTTGAGAGTGGTGGTAAAGACAAGTTTATTTGGCGTGGCAAACTCTACTGGCGTATCTTAACTTGGCGACCCTAGGAGGTTTGTATGGCTATTACTGCTCAAGCTGGTGTTTTCGCTTTTGGGCCTCAGGAAGCTAAGGGTACAATTGCAACCGATTTCTTCAAGCATCGTGCATCTGATGTTGATCTAGCAACTGTTTCAGATGACCGTTTGGGTCCACCCGAAGTGGGTGGTATTCCAACACCTACCATTCCCTACCGCGCTGGCGTGATGGCAACTGGTGGTGCTCTAATTAATCCCCGCTTGGAAAGTACTCTCGGGTGGCTACTCTATGGTGCTTTGGGTGCTGTGAATACTTCCAGCAACAAAGACGTATTAGGTGCGACTGTTACTGGTATGTACGCTCACCAGTTCCTTTTCGCAACCGATGCAGGTTATGTACCATGGATGAGTTTCCGTAAATATACCCCAGGTGGTGGAGATGACGCAAACTCTTTAGGTGAAACCTTTAGAGATTGTAAAATCGTTGCTTTGACCCTTGCATTGCCCAATGACGGGCTTATCAATGCTCGTGTCGATGTTCTCGGTCTTGGTGGTACAGACGAGACTACTTTCACGCAATTCGAAAGTGATCCTGACTGGAATACTACCTACGAAAATACCGAGTACGAAGATTACGAGTCCATCCCAATCGGCTCCGTGGCTGGTGGGTATTTACAGGTACCAGGCTTAGGCTCTGGTGATCTTCCTGTTGTTCAAGCAACCGTAACCCTGCAGAACGCTCCACTCGATATTCGGCAGGAAAAGGTATTCGGTAGTCCTTTCCTTGAGGATGTTACTATCATTGGTCGACAGATGACTGTTGATATGGTTCTCAAGTGGCGTGACCCTGAACTATACCGCGCTATCTTAACCGGAACGACTACAGGCACGAAATGGGTGCCAACGCCCTTTGTTGATGATCTTGACATTGTGGCACAATCCAGTGTTCTTTGTGGAACGACCACAAAACCCTATGGTATCCGTATCAAGGCAGCTAACGTTATGTACCAAGTTCAGGGTGGTATTCGTTTAGCTGGTGGACAGGCTGTGATGCTCCGTGTAACTGGCACTGCTATTGCGGGTACTGGTACGTATGCGGAGATTTGGATTGGTAACAACACTACAGCATATACCTGGCCTACCTAAGTCCAGTAGTAGTGTCAACCTAAACCACATCGAGGTGATAGGGTGGGAGTTACCTCTCACCCTCACCTCCACAGTGTGGAGGTTATTGAGTGAAACATGGAATATATCGAAGTTTATATAACCACTTGCTCTTGCGGTTTCATCTACATAACTATCTTAGACGCGACTACAGGCGCGGTCATATCCTGTATAAATACCATTTAGGAGATGCTATGCCTATTAAATTACTCTCACCTATTTATAAAACATTTGAACTCACTCGTGCTGATTTGAAATATGGTAATGAAGGTGAAACAACAACCGTTACTATTAAACAGGCACGACAACATGAACACCAAAGACGACAAGACTTATTCAAACGTCTTGAGCGTCAATGGAATACAGCAGATGATCCTAATGATATTCATCTTGTCCAAGAAGTTTCAATGGTTGAGGTATATCGAGAAGAAGCTCGTATGACAATGGTAGAGTGCAATATCATGGGTCCAGATGATAAGATTTTATTCACAAGCCGATCTGGTAAGGAGGGTCATCCTGAACTTGCTATGAGCAAGCAACAATTTGACGAAGCCTGGGGTCAATTATTTCCAGATATTGCAGAAGAGATTGTTGAGAAGATACATGATGTAAATCTCTTGTGGGGTGGACCACAGGGGGAAGCAGTGTAGCTCAGGGAATAGAGGCATTGCGGGAGGCACTATATGAATATTATGGTGCTATCTCTGAGCTAAAGATGCTGAGTGAGTCTCAGCCACATCTCGCCTCAACAGTCAAGATACCGGATAAGCCAGAGGCATTAGTCCTTTGGGAGAAATGCCAGGCACTAAATCTACCCTTGGTAGCAGGAGGTCTGATAGATCAGCCTCATCTATGGCTTGAAGAAATTTCTATTGTGCGTGAAGTTGTCAATACTTTTAGTATGGTGAAATGAGGCTATTATGGTAGATGAAACCAATTTTGCTAACATGCCTTTGGGTGACTTAGAGGCATTATTCAAAGTTGCACAAGCTTCTATGCAGAGCATAGGGTTTACTTCTAGCAACGATCCGGCGTTATTCAAAAGATACCAAGATATATCCACTGAGCTACAAAGACGCAATCAATTAACTGCTGACCAGAATGTAGTTGCAACCAAAGGCGCAACAATACCTATCCAGGGATGGAAATCACCTAATAAACCTGGCGAAATTCCACAGACAACCTCTCCTGCTGTAACTGGTTCTGCTATAAAGTCGAAGCTTGAATTAACTGGAAAGCCAACCAATCCAGCTCTAGTGGGTAGGGGTCCAACTACGGGGCATGGAATACCCCCAGATAGTAATCAGCCCCCGAATAATCCAACTGGAGGAAATTGGGTATATCCAACCGCTCCAAGACGTGGCCGTAATCCTTATGCACCCCCAAGTATGGAGGCATTTCAAGCTAGTCTTGAAACATCTCTAAGAACTACACTTGGTGGCCCCAATAGATATGCCATAGACTATACTCAAACTGAAGCTGGTGCTCTACGTCTGTCTATTTCTCAGGTTGGTAGAAAAGGAGCTAAAGGTCCAGCCTTAGTAACAGATCTAACTCCTGGTTACAATACTCCCTTTGGCGCCTCAGTCAATCTTTTTAATCCATCAGGATGGCATGGTGTTATTAGCCCTGAAATTATAGTTAATCAACTTGGGGTACCTGGGGGTACACAAATACGTTCTCCTATGGAAGCTTTCTCTCAATATGTTAGAGCAACCTTTAGTCCTGAAATGGCTAAATATGAGAGAAATCCTAGTAATAGATTTACTGCATTACTTGCAAAGGGAAATCGTATCGGATCGCCCGGGACTCCCTTCGGTGAAGCAATGCAACAATATCCTATAGCTGGCGGTATGGAGTGGATAGGTCCCGAAGAAACTGAATATGGACAGGCTGCTTTTGCTAATCGTATTGCTGTTAGTATCAACCCTGCTCTAAAAGATCAGGGAGCAGTTTTGCAGAACATCTACAATCAAATTGTTGGTGGACGAGCTGCAACCAAAATGGGTATAGCTACTTCTGAGCAAATGCAATGGGCTAAAGGATATGGTTACGCTCCTATTCTTGATGAACAAAGCCGTATGCGTTTAGCTCTATTTGGGTATGAAGGTCCAGATGAAACTATTGTTGCTCCTGGTAAAGATGCTGGAAACATAATCAAACGTTTACGTATTAGACCAGTTGCTCGACCAGAAGCAGATATGATACGACTAAATGATGAAGGCCGACCAATAAAGGCTGCACCACTTCCATTAGGTGTAAATTATGAAACTGGCAAAATAGATACCGAAAGTATGAAAGCTCCCTACAGAGCTGGTTATCGTATCCTTGGCGCTCCTCCTGGTACCAATCAGCCTCTAGTTGGTTATGTTCAACCAGCAACTTTGTTTAGAGAAGGACCTTATTCTGGTGGCAATTTTACTTATGTAGATTTTCTCAAGAAACAAGGAATAATAGCTGCCGGGGCTGCTACAAGAATAGAACCTGATATTCCCAATCTATCTATGAGTCAATTAGCTAATGCTGAGTGGGAGTTTGGACAATACAAAGAGACTCCAGGCGAGGCTGGCGCACCGTCTACATTTGAAAGAACTAGTAACGAGCTACCTGCAGGAATGGAAGCACATTCTTCAGCTATATTAGGTTTATTGAAATACACTAATGCGGAGAACATTCCACAAACTGTACCTTTGAGATATTCTACCGAGCGTCCTATCTTCTTTACAGGGAAACCACAACTTTCTGTTGCTAGTTTTTGGAGTCCAAGCACAGGTGTAGGATTATCTGGTATGCATGAGGGAGGTAAACAACCAACTGATATTCAACAAAATGTACTTGCTGGTCAAATTGCACAAAAATTTATGCAGGGTGGTGGTGGAGTTGTAAATACTGGTACATCAGGTGAGACTCAATTTCAAATTCCTATTACGACTGAAACCGCTGTATCTGCTAAAGGTATAGTAAAAGGGCCTCTGCTTCCAATAACCACTCAGAAGAAAGGTGATTATGATCAGCGTATCCGTATTATGCTTGACCAACAAACTGAGGTAGAACGACAGATATACGGTATAACTAACTCGCTAAAACTTCCTGATGATCGGATGATGGGTCACTTCCTAGCTGCTACACCAACTGTAAGAGAGAAACTTGTATCTACTTTTGGGGAAACAAACCCACAACTAGCAGAAGGATTGCGCCGATACTTACGCTTCAACCAGACACAAGGAACAGCTTTTAATTATCATGGTCAAGCACTTGCAGCTACAGGGTTACCACAATCTGAAATGATGGGGCAGATATATGCTAAGTGGACAAATCAACCATATCAATGGGAAGTATCTGCTAATCAAATGTATGGTGCTATGCGTCAAAATGTTGAGGCATTACCACCGAGAGAACAACTACAAAGGTTCGAGTATTTAGGTAAGGTTCCAGAACGGCCCGATGCTCCCAATATGGTCAATCAGGGTCTAATGGGTTGGGGTGATCGTTATAGCTGGCAGCGTTCTATTATGCAAAGTCTTATCCAGCAACAGCAAGAAACTAATCAGATTGATATTACCACATCAACTGGTCGAAGAGCTTTTCGACAAATCTATGGCAAGAGTCCTACGCAAATATCGGAACGATTTATGCAATGGGAACCAACTAATCTGCGTGGTCAAGTTAGCTCACAATTCCCCAAGGGTGAGCCTATCTACAACTGGAAAACAGGGGGGCCAGCTGCATTTGGTACAATGGTAGCCCCTTTAGTAGCTGAACACATGGGAAGAAATGTACGACTGAATTATGAAACAATTGCTGCTCTAAATGCTGTATATCCTCAAACCGCCGATATGCTTGGTCTCGGAGTAAAACAAAAATATATTGGTGGTGAGTCTCCTACAGGATACACACCCAAGGATATTCGAGCCTGGCGTGAGGTTGGAGAAGTTTCATCCTTATTGTCATCTGAGACTAACATAAATACACCACCCTTCAAATATACAGAGCTTGACGAAAACGTAAGAGGACAAATACTTGGATGGGGTGGTACAGATTTAGGAGAACTAGATAAACTTATTGGTGGCGAAGGCCCTCTTTACGACCCGAAATCTAAGGTTTGGTTAGAAAGACCAAGCACAATTCAGTCTATTAGTACTGTGGGTTTTCAAGGAGATATGGATGTAAAGACAGCTCTTTCAAGATGGGCTAGTTATTATCCTACAGCTATAAAGGGTATGGCGCAGGGTATGACACCAAATCTAGATCAAGGAGCAACTGAAGGAGAATATGCTCTTGGTCAAATCTACCAACATAGGGCTACTACATTTAGCTCAAAGCGTGGTGGTGTTATGCGTGATATTGCTTCAAGATATTTGGCTCAAGCTGAATATATGCGCTATGGTGCTATCACTGGCCTTCCCTATGGTGGTGTAGCTGTTAATCGTCAGACCATAGATAGCACTCTTAGGCAATTAGCTCGCTATTCTCCTGCTATGAAAGAAGCTGGTCTTGGACCAAATTCTAAAATAGAAGATCCAAATGACCCCAATAAACGTATTAGATGGATTGATCTTGCAAAACGCCAGCTATCAGAAAATAATTGGTTTCCTGGAATGGTAGCACGTTCACCAACAGATATACGTGAGGGTGGAGCACTAATGGCGCCTGTATTTACTCAGGAAGGTTTAGCTAAAATGGGTATCAATTACCCACAATCCACCATGATACGAGGTAACCAAATCTCACCAGGAAGTCCACTTACTACGGGTACATTCCAGATGGGTGCTGGACAAAGTGTATTTGGAGGCGACTTCGACTTTGATCCGGCCACAATCGCAGCTGTCATGAGTGCTGGACCTCAAGGACTAAACTTCCTTCAGGGTGGTGAAGCTGGCTTTACTGAGTTAACCAAATACTTTGCCATGACACCAAAACAACGTGTAAGAGAGTATGAAGCTCTTCAAGCAACGGTAGGAGGTAGGGGTATTATTCCCGGCAACGAGTTCAATCAAACTGCCAAAGAAGCTACAGACTCTATGAAGAATATACTCCTAGAAAGAGTGCTTGGTAGAAATCCTAATGCGCCAATTCCTGGTGGCTCTACTGGTATTGAGGCTGGTGCACCAGGTACGAGATCACGATACCAGGCTGCTGTTCCATATTCTGATTTATGGAATGAGGCCTCAACAGTACTTAAATCTGGTGTAAAGGGTTCATGGCAAGCATACTTACCAGCTGAATTATTCGAGTCTACTGCTGCTGGTTTAGGATGGAGTGATAAGGAAACTAATAAAGCTAAGTCTGAGCTTGGGTACTTCTATCGTGGCTACCTAGAGTCTAGTACAGGCAAATGGAAACAACGTGGTGGTCCAAATGCCATTGAAAGTATGCTACAAACTTCTATCTTCGGTGTTACTCCTTCTGGTGAATATAGATTGACAGGTAAAGAACGAGCATCAGCAGGTTGGTCAAACTTTTGGTATGGTGGCAAATCTTCTAAGGGTTGGGGGGAAGCTGGTCAAAGTTTACTTCGTAATTCAATAGGCAGACGTATGACTGGTGCCATAGCAGAAGATATTGCTAGTATGTCTACTCCATCTTATCACTTAGCCTCCTATCTAACAGCTAGTCGAGAAGAAGATGTTCCAGCTCTTCAGACGAAAATGGAGACCCTTGCTCAGCAACCAGGAATGAATCCTCAACGTGCTATTCAAACAGCACTATGGGGGCCTGGTAATGATATTGTAGGACCAGAAGCTTACTATAAGAATAACGACCCAACAATGTCGATCGGTGTAACTTCCCTTACTCTATCAATGCTTGGTAAGAGTATGGGCTGGCTAGGTCATGGTGCGCGTACTTGGACTAATCCAGAAACAGGTGTAACTTCCTTGAGTATGCAACAAATACAGAATGAACCTATATGGTTTCATGGAAAGGTGCAATCTGTACAAGGATTGTGGCAATCACCACCCATGCAAACATCACAGATACTCTATTCCATGCTTAGAAATCAACCATCCAGACTCGGTGAAAACTATCAGAGAATAAGTGCTAACTTTTCTCCTGAGCAAATTGCTGGTGTAGAAAACTTTAGAACTGGATTAGAAGGTCAGGGCAAAGAACCTTCTGGTTTATTGAACTACTTTTCTTCTCAATTTAGTGGCACACCATGGGCAGCAAATGAAGATATAGTAAAAGGTCAGCTTGAAGCCGATCCTCTACTCAATATAATACAAGGTCAGCTTGAAGCCGATCGGTTACTCAATATAATACAAGGTAAACGCGTAAGTACCAGAGAGCAACAAGAAAATCTTGATGCTTATATAGCTGGTCATCCAACTCTTCATACAGAAGATATAGCTATGCCTGCAAATCAAGCTAGTCGAGAGATATTGGCTAATACTGAAATTCCGCTTAAGAATCTAACCAGTATACGTAGACAGAGAAGACGTGAAGTAACGATACTCAAGAAACAAGCTTCAGCAGCACCTATTGTCGAACCTGAACCTTATAAGCCATCACCTACAATATTGCAAATGGAACAAGAAACAAAAGGTATTAGAGAGGCATGGAGTGTTGCTCCGGAAAACTCACAACAACGTGCAGACCTACTAGAAGAATATAAAATAAAGAGTCGGGCTACGGTTGAAGCACGTAGGGTTGAATACACAGCCTCAGCTCAGGGTAAATCTGATATTGAAATTGCTAATCGAGTT
>Ga0315288_10002278_pt1 | contig 24827 bp, 12 predicted proteins | sample YL17G11_20_MG_FD_203454 | JGI IMG/M metagenome (GOLD analysis project Ga0315288, IMG submission 203454) | Sediment microbial communities from Yellowstone Lake, YNP, Wyoming, USA - YL17G11_20 | ecosystem: Environmental > Aquatic > Freshwater > Lake > Sediment | place: USA: Wyoming | collected... | reverse complement strand
ACACCCGTTATTAAGGGATTGGACTTCGTAGGGACAGGGCTTGTCCCTGTCCTAACTTTAAGGCGGACAGCCACAAGGGCTGTCCCTACGAAAATCGTTTCTTTTCAACCAAACGCCATGAGACACTTTTCAACAGTCCCTGAAGGTCGTGGCAATAAATAGTCAAGCACGCTTCGGTATGAACCATGTGGTTCATACCTTCGCCATGCTTGACCTACAAGACTACAATCTCAAAAAGTTGGGACAGGGGTTCAACCCCTGTCCCAACCGAGCATAACATTAAAAAAAACCAGCGCCTAAGATTAAGTTAGGCGCTGGCAAATTCTAAACAATTGTAATGCTGAAGTAGGTAGGTCGCGAGCACATTAATGAGAACAAGGTGCCGGTCCGTTCTTATACACATAGTCTATCAGATAAACCACATCAGAAATATTCACCAGATCATCGCAATTTACGTCTCCCAGGAATAGGGGAGAGGGTGCTCGTCCACTCCGGTAAAGATAGTCGATAAGAAAGACAACGTCGGAGAGATTGATTTCTCCATCGTTGGTGACGTCTCCGGTAAGATAGAAGCTATGCTGGGTAGCAGTTAGAATATCCGGAATACCCCAGCCATAAGTATTATCCGGAGAGGATGAATGATTTCCGCTGGATATCATGGCTTCTCTCACCTGCATGGGTGTCCAATCGGGATGGACCGAAAGAATCACTGCTGCCGCACCTCCAATGAGAGGGGTGGAAAGGGAGGTTCCGCTGGCATAAGTATAGCCGGTCACATTATTCGGGTCAGCACAGCGGGTGGAGGATCCTCGGGCGCACACTTCCGGTTTTATTCTACCATCATACGTTGGACCCCATGAGCTGAAGTAGGAGATATTTCCACTGGCATCCACTGCTCCACAGGCAATAATGCTGTCTGCATCTGCCGGAGCGATCAAGGTTCCACTGCCCGGTCCTTCATTTCCCATGGCGTTGCAGACCACTATCCCACGCTGAGCCGCATCGTCTGCGGCGATGGTGGTGACCGCAGTATTTCCATCCAGATCCGCATAAGTATACCAATCAATATATCCCAAAGAGCTGGAGATGACGTCCGCTCCGATGCTATCCGCCCACTCCATACCTGCCACCCAGTTATCTTCCTCTATCGGTGTTTCTCCTGAAACATCCTCTGTTTTCGCTAAGATGAAGGACGCACCATAGGCTGGTCCATAAAGATTTCCATCCGCGGCTCCTCCCAAGGTGGACCAGGTCATGGTGCCATGATTATGCTGACTGGATGGGTCACCCGCCTCATTTTGTGTGTTGCCATCCTGGTTGATGAAATCCCACTCCGCCAAAACTCTGCCCTCGGAGTATGCCAGCTGGAAAGCTTGATGGTCTTTTCGAAAACCAGTGTCCATCATGCAGACTATCACTCCTTGACCATAATATCCCAGACTATGAACCGCAGGGACGTTTATCTGTTGGAGCTGGGAATAGGAGGCGCCATAGTTTAAAGCAAACTCACCTTTTCCCTGAAGAGGTCCCTCTGGAAGAGTCTTTGTACTTATAGGTTTTCTCTTTCCTCCCAAAACCGGTTGGATAGATCGAACGAAACTCAACTGCGATATTTGGTCTAACTCGCCGGCTGGAATCTCGAAGCTGGCGGCGTTTAACCATCTACTTCGCTGCCTCTCCTTAGCTTTGAATCTCAGTATCTGATCGATATAAACCTGATTAACCGGAAGATCACGAAAGTCCACCAAGCTATACTGCATGGTTTTAGATCTTCTCCAGGCCGCTTTGGAGGTTAAAGCTTTTTCTGCCCGGTTCAGCGCGGATTGGTAACCGGGCAGATCCTTAAACCCTTTATCCGTGAAGAATACCCACACCTTTACTTTTTCCTGTGGACTCAAATTTAACACATGTTGTTTAAATTTTTCAGGAATGATTGGATTCTCTTTAGGGAAAATCAATTCAGGCTGTGACGCTATTTGGCTACGAATGGGTGCGCTTAATCCCCAAACCAGACTGATGGTAAGAAAAAGTAAAGCATACTTTTTAAGACTTAAAGAGGTTAACATGAGCCCTGCTCCTTTGTTTTATGGTATGAACAAAACAGCCACCGAAGTTTAGCTGTACCGTTGAAAACATCGTTGAGCTTGGAGAAGTTTCGGCAACAACTCTTCCTTCTTTAATTTACGCAAAAATAACAATGTCAATTGTCCTTACAGGCGATAATATGGGAATTCCCCCATACTCTGTCGATTCGACTCTATGTTTCTTCTCCCCAATAAGTCGGTGAGTTGTTCTTTAAAAGAAGGGTGAGAATTTAAGGCTCAGAAGGCTTTCAATCTCAGCGGGTTGCATCATGAGAGAATGGGTGTGTAAAACAGATGGTTTGGCATAGAGTTTGCTGAAATAATAATTAAGGAAAATAATGTCTGATCGGTTGGAGTTTAATTCGGATGATTCATTCAAAAGGAGAAAAAACATGAAACGCAAAAGAGATTCCAAAGGTTTCACCTTGATTGAGCTGATTATTTCAGTGGTCGTCCTGGGACTCATCGTTGCCATGGCCGCTCCGCAATTCGATTCCATTGTGCCCAGACTTAAATTCAAAAGCGCCAGCCGGGATTTAGTCTCCGACATGCGACTGATCAGATCGTTGGCTATTGCTCAAAGGGCACAGTATGGAATTAATTTCACCAATTGCTTTGTGGAAGGTTTTGAGGAAGATTCTCCGGACTATTATATAGTGTTCAAAGACAATATTAATCTCCCCGCATTAACCTTCGATGGCGGCGATTCGGTGATTAAGACGGTCAACATAGATCCTAACCTATCCATCCCGTCGTGCAGTTTCACCAGCTACACCATAATTTTCAAGCCGGACGGAAGCGCTTCCTCTACCGGCAATGTGTCGGTAAAATTTAATCAGAGAAACGAGCTGGCGAATATCAACGTGTTGGCTTCAACCGGCAGAGTGAAACTTACCTATCCGTAAAAAATGAATCACCTTCATAAATCCTTTAACCCAAAAAATGCAATAGCATTTTTTCTGCTTCGCAGCGACTAAGCAACACTTTAGTTTTCACAGAATCATAAGAAACCATTTTGGTGAAAACCAAGTGTTGCTAAGTCGGGATTAAACCCAACTAATGCATGAGTTCGCTTCTAATGCATAATTTGGGTTTAAGAGTGCTCCGCTTTTGGGTGTCAACTATTAGGGATGCTGAACAAGATCATACCCCCGCTTAGTTGTTTAGTCAAGCTCGTATGAGTGCATACGCATTTTATTTTCAGTGGAGTTGCCCCATTTTTTCAATCACCACCCCGTCCATATGGACGGCTGCCAACCACTCCCTTCATTCTATGATTTGTATTTGGTATCTACAAAAATAATCAATTTTTTGCTTGACAGAGCAGATTTTATTAATTATCTAAAGAAAAACTGAAACGAGCATGAATGGGTAAAAGCCCAAGGGGAGTTATCATTTAAGGTTTTTTCTCGTGAAACTCTTAAGCTTAAAGGGTGAGCTGAAGAGTCCGATTTCAACCGATAGGTGTCATCAGTGGGTGATACACTGGCTGGGATTCACCGGTTGAAACGGGCAGAGGAAGAATCTTGGAAGATATAAGGATAGCAGGGGAATGGTTGGTGGCTTTACCAAGCCAAACCATGAAGAAGAACAATGTTATCTGTGGTTTAAACCATGGAAAAGGATAAAAAATCACCAGAAAAAAAGAGAAGCTTGAGTTTCTCTCAGTCAGAAGAGAAATTATACAAAATCAACCGAGCGCTGAAGGCGATAACCGGATGCAATCAAGCTCTCCTGCGGGCGAAGGATGAGATAAGCCTTTTAAAAGAGGTTTGCCGGATTGTGGTCGAGGTAGGGGGATACAAATTTGCGTGGATTGGATTTGCTGAGCCGGATGAAAACAAAACCGTTCGCCCCATCACGTTTTTAGGTTATGAGGAGGAGTATCTTAAAACTGCTAATATTACCTGGGCGGATACCCCTCAAGGTCGAGGTCCCACCGGCATCGCCATAAGGACCGGAAAGACCTCAATATGTAGAAATACTTCGACAGATCCAAACTACGCCCCCTGGCGTTCCGAAGCGCGAAAGAGAGGTTACGCTTCTTCAATTGCTCTTCCTTTGATTGGTGAAGATAGGACTTTTGGATCATTGAACATCTATGCCACTAAGCCAGACGCTTTCGATGAGGAGGAGATAAAGCTGTTGGAAGGGCTTTCAGGTGATCTTTCTTATGGTCTCATGACTTTGTGTGATCGTGCTGAACGCAAACGGACAGAACAATCATTGAGGGAGAGTGAGGAACGGTTCAAAGACCTATTTGAGAATTCTCCCATCGGAATCTACCGCACCACTCCGGATGGTCGCATCCTTATGGCGAATCCCACTCTGCTTCAAATGCTGGGTTACTCCTCTTTCCAAGAGTTAGCGTCGCGGAATCTGGAGGAGGAAGGATATGCTCCAGATTATCCACGCAACCGATTTAAAGCTGAAATGGAATCTAATGGCGAGATCAAAGGGCTGGAATCTGCCTGGATGAGGAAAGACGGAAAAGTGCTCTTTATACGAGAGAATGCCAAAGCTATTCGAGACGACGACGGAGTCATTCTTTATTACGAGGGGACCGTCGAAGACATAACCGAGCGGAAAAAGATGGAGGAAGTTTTACGATCCTCGGAGGAGCGTTACCGGCTGCTTTTTGAGCGGAATTTAGCCGGCGTCCTTCGAACAACTTATGAAGGGAAGATTTTAGATTGCAACGAGTCATTTGCCCAAATGCTCGGATATGAATCAAGAGAGGAAGTCCTCTCTAAAGACGCACGGGATTTACATCCCAGTGACAAAGATCGGTTGGAAATACTGGAGCTAATTGGAAAACGAAAGTTACTCACCAATCATGAGATCCGGATGAAGAGAAAAGATGGGTCGCTTCTTTGGGGCATTGCCAACGTGAGTATTTTACCAGAAAAACATGAGGGCTCTTTGATAATAGAAGGTATACTGATAAACATCACCGAACGCAAGCAGGCGGAGGAAGCGTTAAGAAAAGAGAGGGACCGGACACAAAAGTATCTGGATGTTGCAGGTGTTATGATGATCGCCATTGATCCTAACCACAAAGTCATTCTTATCAACAAGAAGGGATGCGAAGTTCTGGGCTATGACGAAGATGAGATCCTGGGAAAAGAGTGGTTTGATTCTTTTGTCCCAGAGACTAAGCGAGCTCAAATTAAGGAAGTTTTCGATAAGCTGATGTCAGGGAGAATTAGACCGGCTGAATATTTCGAAAACCCTATTCTAACCAAGAAGGGAGAGGAGCGAGTCATCGCTTGGCACAATACGGTGCTTACCGATGAATCGGGCAATATTATGGGCACACTTAGCTCAGGTGAGGACGTCACCGAAAAAAGGAAATTAGAAGCTTCTTTGATCCAAGCCGAGAAATTAGCGGCAGTGGGGACGTTATCCTACGGAATCGCTCACGAGTTCAACAACATCTTAGCTGGAATGATGGTCAACGCTGAATTAGGTTTATCCTTGAACAACCCCAAACAGATGCAGGAATGTTTTCTGGCCATTGCAGAGAATTGTCAAAGAGGCTCCAGCATTACCCATAGCCTTTTAGCCATCGCCGGAGAGAAAAGAGGGAGAAAAGAATTGATCGACATCACTCATCCATTAGAGAACATTTTAGCTTTTATCCGTAGAGAATTGGAAAAACGCAACGTAAAGATAGTCGAAAACTTCAAACCTATTCCCGAAATTTTCTGCGATCCCGGACAGTTCTCCGAGGTCTTCCTAAATATGATCAACAATGCCAGAGATGCCATGTATCCCAAGGGAGGAACTTTAACCATCGAGGTTGAGCCTTTAAAAGACAATATATGGATTACATTCAAAGATACCGGATGCGGAATCCCGGATGAGATCAAGACAAAAATCTTCGAGCCATTTGTGACCACCAAAGGAGCTTTGGGAAAAAGTGAGATTCCTGGAACCGGACTGGGGCTTTTCCTTGTTTATGGAATAATAGACAGCTATCAGGGTAAAATAGAAGTGGAATCCAAGGTAGGAAAAGGAGCCACGTTTGCGATATTGATTCCAGTCTCCAAGAACCTTCCCCCGAAGTCTTTTCTGGAGAGGGAGATTAAACCGGCCAAAGACATTCAAAGAAAATTAAGCATCCTTCTAATTGATGATGAAGAGCCGATCTGCTCTATTTTAAAGAGATTTTTGGAATCCAAAGGTCACCAGGTAACTGCTTCATTAAAAGCCAAAGAAGGATGGGAGCATTTCAGAAAGGAAAAATTCGACGTGGTTTTATCCGATATCACCATGCCGGAGATGGATGGGATCGATTTGATCAAGAAAATGAAAAAGCAAGATCAAAAGACGAAAATCATTGTGCTCACCGGACACGTTCAGAAACGGAAAGAGGACGAAGCCAAAGATGCGGGAGCGGATGAGGTTCTGATTAAGCCGTTTAGAAATGAACTACTCTATCAGACCATCGCCAGAGTTGTCTCGGAATAATAGCATTATCGGGTGGGGGTATAATGTTCTAACTGACTTTAGTCAGGTTTGCTACTACGCTACTAAAGTGGCTTAGAACTCCCTGTGATAAAATTAGCAGGGAGAGGTTGTCGTAGGGACAGCCCTTGTGGCTGTCCGCTATGAAGTTAGGACAGGGACAAGTCCTGTCCCTACGATGTCCAATCCTTTACTAACGTGTTTTTCAACACCCCCTAAAGGTCGGGGCAATAAATAGTCAAGCAGACTTCGGTATGAACCACGCGGTTCAACACATTCGCAAAGTGAGAACGCCACTAAAGTGGCTGAGAACTCCTATGTTCGGGTGGGGGTTCCCAGACGGGCACGTCCGTGCAACCCCCACTCGATCTAAGAGGGAATAGCTGTCAACGGATTAAACGGATGTATTCATTTCCCATTGGTTTAAGATTGCAATGGAAACCTTAAGGTATGATAGATTTCTTAGAACCAATCCAGCATCCCTATGTAAAAGGATTTGCCGTAAACTTCATCAATTTCATCATCGCTTAATTTCTTTACCATCAATACGCTGTTGTCCCCCTTTTGAACTCGATATCCTTTGGATTTGTATATAGCCAGAAGCATTTCATCTGCGACCAGACGGTCGATCACCCCGTTTTTGGCAATCTCTTCAATTCCCTCCACCAGCTCTTCGTATGTGCTCTCATCGGATGCCACTAAATCTTTCACCTTGATCACGCTTTGATCCTCCGTCACCAAAGCATATCCTTTCTCCATGAGTATGGATTTCTGTTCATCGATTCTCTTGCGCCTGGCGAACATGGTGAAAAAATCTTTTTGTCTAATCACAAATCCAGTTTTGTCGTCCATTGACTTTTCGTAAATTTGGGAAATCTTTTGGGGATCAAGATTGGAACTTGCATTTTGGGTTACTGATTCGAGCTTATCTAATACTTTGTAAACCCCGGTGAATTGATTTACAACTTCGACTTCCGCATACCCTAGTTTTAAGTAAAATGCATAGGCGATTATGGTGCGACTGGTGCAGAGGAAAGAAAACCGGTATCTTTGTGAGCGAAAATAATCATGTGCTGTCTCCATCAGGGTCCTGCAGATTCCTTGCTTGGCAAAATCGGGATTGGTCGCCACGCTCCAGATACCCCCGACAATCTCTATGTTACCTTCGATAGTCCTTGTTGGAATATCCATTACTCCAACGAAACCGGCTAACTGGCTCTCTTTTACGGCACAAAATCCAACGGGACCGTTCTTCAGCCTTATATCCGAATTTATCCTTTCTTCAAGCTCTTTGGGTGAGATAGGCCACCAAAAGGCAAGATCCATCAACATCATGATATCATCTTTCCGTTCTAATTCTCTGTAAGTTACGATCTTCATGCTTACCTCCATTTTTTGTTAGCCAGCTTCTCTTTTAAGGGAAAAGTAAATCAGATCAACAATATGGAGTTCAACTTTGGTGAACTATCTTCCGGGTTAATGAAAGCTGAGGGAATCGTGCCCGATTATCCTACCAAGCTCAGTAATTTTCTGTAATCTTTGGGATTTCCGTGCTTGATTTTCTTATGCAGATTCATCGTTTCCAGCTCTGGCTCAATATCGAGATATCTTTTCAAATTGTCTTCACATACCTTGAACTGCCTTATGGCAGCTGTGCGGCTTCCTAAAAGAGCATAGGAGAGCATGATCATCCGATGTGCCTCCTCATTGGTGGGATCGGATAAAAGAAGAGACTGGAGATAGCGGATGCATTTTTCGTAATCAGATTTCTCCCAGACGGATTGAGCTAATCTCCCGAATACGAGGTTATATTTCTCTCGGTATTCGTCTCTGGTTTCCTCTGCCCACCGTTCATAGAAATCCTCCAACAGATTGGATGAATAAAGCTCAGCCGCTTTCTGATACTCCGTGTCCATCAGATACAGCTTTTCTTCCTTTTGTAAATGAAGTGCATGGTCCAGGCAAGAAAGAAACTCACTTACGTCCGACCAGATCTTGCCTTCCCAGTTTAATCGGTAAACCCCAGCTTGGTAAGTTATATACTCTCCTTTCTCTTTTTCCATATCGTCTTTGGTACGTCGCTCAATCGCTTTTCTCAGATGAGAAAGGGTTACGTGGAAGGTATTTCCCAGGCTTTGCGGATCAATTTCAGGCCAGATGGCATCCACCAGCTTATCCCGGGTAACTCCTATCTTTTTTGTATCCTTAACCACCAGGTTAGCCAATATCTGCTTGGCTTTGACCGAGCCCCATTCCTTAGCAGTTATCTCTTCTGACTCATAAGGTCGATATACCCTGAATCTCCCAAAACAGTAAATCCGCAGATAATCTATGTAATCTCCGCTTATTCCCACCAAAGCCGGGGATTTTAAGCATTCAGCGGATTCTTTTGTTACCGTGATATGGCTGGTCTTATTTTCGATTTCTTTTAGGACAAAGCTTAATTCAGATTCCAAGTGTCTTTCTTTTATCTTTTTTTCCAAACAGATCAGTCTTTTTTCAAAATCAAGCTCACCCAAAATCTCAACCGCTTGTTTCAACGTGTCGGTGCTTCTTTTCAAAAAGGTTTCTCTCTTTTCCAATGATTCTTTAATGGCCATCTGTGCCAAACATAGCCCCAGGCTCTCCTGAGTCTGCGCTAAATGGAAACGAGAACCCATCTCCTCAAAGATGATTTTGCTCTCCTGCAAAAATTTTTCTGCGCTCTCCCATTCCTTAAGATAAAGGTGAAATCTGCCCAGAGTCCTTTTAGCAATCCCCAGGGCTAATCTGGAGGATTGTTTGGTAGCTAAATCTAATGCTTCCTTAACTAAATCAAATCCTTTTTGATGCTGTTTTAGCTCGAAATAAATCTCCCCTAAGTCCGTTTGAATGGCAGGTAAGATGTCTTTGGCTCCGATCTGCTGACAGATGTTGAGACTCTGGCTCACATAATCCAAAGCTTTATCCAGCTGACCTTGAGATAGAAAGGTCACGCCCAAATTGTCGTAAGCTGAAACCATCCCACGCCTATCTCCATACTGCTCCCTGATCCTAAGGCTCTTCTCCAGAAAACCGAGCGCCTTCTCCCATTCTCCTTTGTCTTTATACAAAATTCCCAGGTTATTATAGATGATCGCCTTCAATCCCAGATTGCCCATCTCCTGAACCAGATTCAATCCTTTATGGTAATACTCCTCCGCCTTTTCATACTGTCCCAGATGGAGATGAATCACTCCCAGATTGATCTTCAATGCGGACAGTCTGGACTTATCCTGAACCTTCTGCTGAATCTCCAAACAGCGATTGAAGAACTCACCCGCTTTCTCATATTCTCCCTGACTGTAAGCCACCATCCCCAGATTCCTATAACTCTGCTCAATTAAGGGGAGATGTTTCTTCGTTTGTGAGAGTTTTATCCCTTTCTCGGACCAGTGCACGCACTTTTGGTGTTCTCCCTTCATAACATAAGTCAAACCCAGCGCATTACAGATGGTGACGTATTCCGTGCGTTTAAGCTCGGAGGAAACGTCTTTCAGCTGGTTTAGGGCACGCTCATAATGGGAAATGGCGGTGGAATAGTCGGCTATGGTATGATAAACGTTGCCCATCTTTCTATACATCTGAGCTTCTTTAAGTTGATCTGTAAGCCGATAGGTTTTTCCCAAACTCAAAGCCTCCCGATACGAGCGAATAGCCGAATCTGATTTGCCCACTCTGCTTTGAACTTCGCCCAAACACTCCAGAAGCTTAAGTAGTTTTGAAGATTTCTCATTAGAGCTGGGCATACTTTTCGCCACCTCCAGCGCTTGACGGAAATATTGCTCAGCTTTGCCCTCGGAATACTGTCTTTGCATCTTCTGTCCTGATAGGATCAAGTAATTTATGCTTTTCTTTACCGAGTTTCGATCTTTTTTCCCATGGCTATAGTGATATGCCAAATCTTCCACCTTGGAAGAAAGCTTGAGTTTTCCTCGATCCTTCTCCAAGAGTGAAGCTATTTGATGATGGGTTTTCTGTTTGAATTCAACACTTAAGCTCTGATAGATGTGGAGACGCACGATATGGTGGGCAAAACGATAGAATCCTTTTTCCTCTTCCTTGTCCGGGATTTTCTGAAGCAGGTCTTTTATAATCAGGTCCCCCACGATCCTTCTTAACGCAATAGGGGAGATGGTCAATAATTTCTGTAAAATCGGAAGATCAAATCTATCACCGATTACGGCCGATAGCGATAGCGCCTTCAAAGATAGTTTGTCCAGGCCGTTTAATCTCCGGTCGATCACGCTCTGGATGGTGGCCGGCTCCAAAATCCTTTCTAAGTATTCTTCTTTGATCTCCCAGCGGGATTCGACCGGATCAAAGAAGAAAGCATTCTGTTCGATACCTCCTCTCAAAGTCTCGTTGATAAATAAAGGATTGCCGGCCGTGTATCCCAAAATCCACTGGAAGAATTTGCTGGTCAACAGAGTGTTTCCGCCGGTGTCAGATCCACCCGGACGGGCGGTCGTCCGACCGCCTATGGCGGAGAAGAACGCCTCCACCAAATTTTTCACCTCTGCTGAAGCCAGACCCGTAAGTTTCAACCGATGAGCCAATCTTTGATCCTCCAAACCCACCAGCCACTTTTCGGTGAAAGATCCCGGCTCTGTGCCCCGGCTGGTGGCGACTACCAGGATGGGAGCTTTCCGGAAATTGCTAATCAGGTATCTTAAAAGCTCCAGGGTGTCCGGTTCCAGCCAGTGAAGGTCCTCGACATCTAAGATCAAAGGGAAACGATGGGAGAGCTTAAGGAATAAAAGCAAAAGCATGTCGTAAAATCTCTGTTTCTCCTCTTTAGGCGAGAGGGGAGGGGTGGAAAGAGAGGAGACGTCAAAGGGAATATGCTGCTTAAGCTCGGGAATTATTTTTTCTAAAAGAGCGATAGTCAAGTTATCCAGAACCGGAGCTAAATATCGAGTATCATAATTAATGGAGGAGAAGTAGTTACGAAGCATCTCAGAGAAAAGTCGATAGGGTGAGATCTCTCCGTGATATCCATGCCCTCGAATTACCGTAGCCCCTTTTGACTTTATCTGCTCTAGAAACTGATCCACCAATCTGGTTTTGCCGATTCCTGTTTCTCCCTCAATGAGAACAAAACTTCCCTGATTCTCAAGAATGGGATCGAAAAATCCTTCCAGAAGTGAGAGTTCCTTTTCCCTTCCCACAAAGAGCTCGTTTTTATCTTTAGAAAACTGTGGATGCATGTTTTGCTTTGCTTGTGTGTTTTACTAAATTCCGTATTCTCTGAATCAGCGTTACCGCTTATAAATAAAAGCTAATTTGAAAAAAATCAACAAAAATCTATACCTACTTTCGGTAGGGTAATGAGACACTTTATTCGTCATGGACGCTCTATCCGTGACGAAACGCTAATGATAACGGACGAGGGCATCCGCTACCAACGAGAACCCACCCTAACCTTCCCTGATCGAGTCTGTCTCAAAACTTCTGGTTTCTATGAAGGAAGGTAATTATAATAGAGCAACACCTAGGAGAAGGAGATAGAGATGAGCTACGAGATTCGAGCTAATTATACGGAGCAGTATTTGTTTCCACCGTCATTAGAAGATTTTGTTCCGTTGGATCATCCGGCTAGATTTATTCGAGAGCTCGTATGAGTGCATACGCATTTGTAGATTAGCTGGATTTGAGGGGGATGGGGTTTAAGGTGAGAGAATCGGAGGAGGGTAAAGAATACAGGCTGCCGGATAAGCTTGCCGAGAAGGAACGGCTTCGGGATTTTATTCGGGAAGGATTAGAACAGTTAGAGAAGGAAGGGGAATCGCATTTAAGTTTAACGGATAAGGATGCGCGGATGATGATAACTGGTGAAGGTATAAAGTTTGCCTATAATGCCCAGGCGGTGGTAGATGCGAAGACGGGGGTGATAGTTGGGGCGGAGGTGGTGGCGGAGGAGTCGGACAACTTTGAGTTGGTGGAGATGTTAGATGAAGTGAAGGATTCATCCTGAGGGATTCATCCTGAAGGAGAATGTGGGGAAGGTAGCGAAGGAGACGGTGGCAGATGCAGGATATTTTTCTGGGGAGGAATTAAAGAAGGCGGAGGATAACAGTTATGAGGTGTTGGTGGATACGACTATAGTTGAGAAAAAGGATAGCTCTGGTTCGGAGTTTGAGATATGGGATTTTCGATATGACCGTGAAGTGGATGTGTGGATCTGTCCCCAGGGAGGAGTATTGAGGTTCGAGAGAGAACAGAAGCATAAAGGCAAAGGATATATGGTAACGGTTTACCGGTGTCAAGGATACGAAAGTTGTGTGCATAGGTGGGAGTGTAGTAAGAGCAAGAAAGGGAGAACCATTGGGGTCTCTCCCTATCACTTGGCCATTGTTAACCAATTAGAGAAACAGAATCAGGCTGAAAATAAGGCATTGCTGAAGAGGAGGAAGACGATAGTGGAGCCTGTTTTTGGAATCGTAAAGAGTGTGCTGAACTTTAGGCGGTGGACGGTTAGGGGGGTGGAGAATGTTCGGGCTCAGTGGTTTTTGATCTGCACGGCTATAAATCTGAGGAAGATATACCTGAGATGGAAGAGTGTGTGTCTGGCTGATATGTGGGCATAAGGAGGTAAATGCTGGAGAAGGACTATCAAGTCCTATGGATACAAATTCGGACTGGCTTTTATAGTCTAATCAAGATTCAGGTCTAATAATCTTTACTCTCCCAGCAGGGATTCCATTACCTGGTGCTATAAATGAGGAATCTCTTCAAAAAAAACTAAAGTTTTGAGACACCCTCGATAAGGGAGGGTTAGGGTGGGTTCTTGTTCGCCAGCGAAATCACCCGCCTAGAAACCTACATGCACCAGGCAAAAGAATTCTGGTAAAGTGACCAACGGATTAAATAGTTCGACTGCGCTCACTATCTTCGACGGGTGTAGCAGATAAGAAACGCAGGCGGGGCTGGGAAACCCCACCTGCGTATATGGAAGTCGGTAATTCCCGTGAGATGATTTTAGGAACCAAACTTACATTAGTTGGCTCCTCTCATCTACCTATTTTGAAAGCCATGGCGGGTTGCAACAATTAGGATTGGGTGCTGGACCAGCTTTGTAGAGATAGGTGATCAGGTAGACCAAGTCACCAAGCTCAACTAAGTTATCGTTGTTGACATCCCCGACACACAGAGACGGCACAGGCGCCGGACCGGCTTTGTAAAGGTAGCTGATCAGGGAGACAACGTCACCCAGCTCGACTAAGCCGCTGTTGTTCACGTCACCGCATACCGCCGGTGGTATCCCCTCGTGTCCGGTGATTACAAACGCCAGATCCAGCGACGTCCCCACGCATTCGTGCCAGATCCACCCGTTAATGGTGACGTCCGTTGCTACAAAATCGACGGAAACCCATTCCGGGTTGTAGGGAAGCATATAGTCTATGGTGTTGGGACCGGGGACGACCGGAAAGACCTGTCGCCCTATATAGAGCATCTCGTTTTCCCCGGGAAGAGGCGGCCTGCCCATTTCCAGTGAATCCCAAGCGGGAGTTGACCAGTTAACGGCAAACTCGGTATAGGCTCCAGGACCGACGGGCTGGATGAAGAAATTAAGCCAGATATGTTTTGGATGAGTGTAAGTGAACGGATTATCGTAGAACCACATGTTCGTCCAGTACTCATATCTATACCATCCCTGACCATAGTAATTGGTTGACCCCATGTCTTGGGGATGACCTATCGAGCTAAAACCAACGTCAAACCAGTTACATCTTGGCGGCTCGATAATGGGGGTCCAGGGTCCCATGGGTACGCTATCCGTATACACTGCATCATCCATAAAATGATCCCGTGAATTCTTCCAACCCCATTGATATGGCGGAGGTATATTCACTGCGGAAACGTTTAGCCAGTAGATTCTATCCTTATACTGAAAGAATGAATCCGGCAGTTGCGCAAAGTCGTACCGCCAGTAGGGGGAATGGTCGTTACAATTATAGGAGCCAGTATTCGGATCATACCAGCCTTCCAACGAAGGTGGATCAACCGGTACGCCTGGAATCTCTCCTACCCAACCCCACACCTGTCTGCCCGGCCTGCTCCAGGGAGTATCGGGAGTCGCGGGGATATTCTCGTGGATGCTGAGGATGAACATGGGGTAAGGAGTATAAAAGTCGTCGGTGTTAGGATTACCGTCTAAGTCTTTCCATGAGCCCCAGAAGTGAATGTCTGTAACCCAGCCGGTTTGTGAACATTGCCAGTCATCCGCCAGAATTTTAGGCCAGGTGGCATTCACGTCCCAGCCGAGCGTATCGGGTAGTTGCGGGAAATGCATCTTGTGGTCTTGCCAGGGCAAACAGCTGGAATCCTGAGTATTACCGGTGGCTCGTAGAACGATGTTTCCCGGAACTGGTGGTGTCCAGGCATTATACCATTCATAATAGGTGCCGCTGTATAGAAACCAGTTATTACAAGTATCTGCAGGATCGCTGGTTGGGTTGGTGAAAAGAGGGCTGGGATAGGGAGACAAAGTTCCACCGGGGTAAATTATCTCCATGAAGAAAGGTCCGTTCACACAGCAGAGAGAACCAAGACTCAGATTCATCAAGCGAGGGTAGGCCGAGTCTGCCGGAATAGTAAAGGTTTGCGAACATAGGATACTGCCCGGACCATTACAGCTATCGCCTCCCACCAGATCTTTGATGTTCACTTGAATTTGAACCGGCCAGATGGCACCGGTAAAGTTATAAAGATATAAGTGGGCATCCGTAATCCTGAAAGGATAGGGGTTGGGTACTCCGCAGGTCATTGGATCCATATACACCGCAATCCCATCTCCAGCATGAAATAATCCGAAGTAGTAGGCTATAGCTCCATTATCGTTCTGCATAATACAGTAAGCTTTATCCCCTAGCATGGATGGAGGAGTTGGACCCAGCCTCTGGTCGAGCGGAATCGGCACTGCTGTGATGTTTGCAGCTAAGGCAGAAGAGCTGCACCAAAGGAACACTCCGATCACCATTAAAACTAAAAGAAATTTATTTTTCATCTCTTTACTCCTTATGGTCTTAAGTGTTGCTTCCTAATCGTAAGAACAAAAAAGACTCAGAACCGAATCATGGCTCTAACTTTTGATCTATCGACAGAAGAAGGTGTGTTTTTGAGAAAAAAATCCACCTTTCTCGTTCTTCGATTCTTCAAACGAGTAAACCTCTGATACGAACCACGCGGCTCATACCTCTGCTAAAGACTGTAAAGACTTTTGACCTTGTAACCTAGAGAGAAGATTTTAACGACTAACTATTTTCTCTTTTAGCCGAAAAAATCTGTAACTAACGAGACTGTGGTGAGGAGCAATAGCTCCCATAATATGGCAAATAAAGGTAATAATTATCCTCTCGTCAAATTTGAATTTAACGAAAAGATCATACTCCTCTTTTAACTTAAGTTTTCCCCTTCCGTTTATAAATATATACTTATTCAACAATTTGTCAAGAAGAAAATTTCGAGGAGTTACCCCATTTTTCGACCCCACCTGTGCAAGCTGAAGCCTGCGGTATGAACTAGACGGTTTATACCTGTGGTTACCTACCTCCCCTTTGTTGTAAAAACTCTACCAGTTAATACAATAACTTAGCATCTTGGAATATCATACGCCAAGCATAGACATCACAAAAGATTCGGACGGGGGCTCTACCCCTGTCCGCTCAGAGAATGTCTGGAATCCTTGGTTCCTTAAGTTCTTTTGATTAGTTTCGCATAAATAATGGCTCGTTGGTTCAGGGTGCCCTCCCAGACGGGTCTCCGTCACCCTGAACCCCCGACCAACATTGGTCCTTGCCATTACTTTTGCGAACTTCAATAATAAGCAGACAATAGGGAAATGTTCACATATATCTTCTGTACGGGGAACAAAGGTTTAATTTGATACATCCAGGTGAGAAACTCAAACGCAAGCGGGGCTATTTAGCCCCGCTTGCGTATCGAAGTCAGTATTTTTGGTGAGATGGCTTGAGGAATCCAACTGACCTTAGTTGACTTTTCTCATCTACCTATTTGGAAAGCCATGGTGGGTTGCAACAGTCAGGACTAGGTGCTGGACCGTTTTTGTAGAGGTAGGTGATCAGGTAGACTAAGTCACCAAGCTCAACTAAGTTATCGTTGTTGACATCCCCGACACACAGAGACGGCACAGGTGCCGGACCGGCTTTGTAAAGGTAGCTGATCAGGGAGACAACGTCACCCAGCTCGACTAAGCCGCTGTTGTTCACATCGCCGCATATCGCCGGTGGTACTCCCTCGTGTCCGGTGATCACAAACGCCAGATCCAGCGACGTCCCCACGCATTCGTGCCAGATCCAGCCGTTGATCATGACGTTTGTTGCTACAAAATCGACGGAAACCCACTCCGGGTTATAGGGAAGCGTGTAATCAAAGGTGTTTTGGCCGAGGAAGACCGGAAAGGTCTGTCGCCCTATATAGAGCGACTCAGGATGTTCCCCTGGCAAAGGTGGCCTGCCCATATCCAGCGAGTCCCACGCCGGAGTGGACCAGTTAACGGCAAACTGGGCAAAGGGATTGGGACCGGTTTGCTGAATGAAGAAATTAAGCCAGATATGTTTTGGGTGCGTGTAAGTGAACGGATTATCGTAGAACCACATATTCGTCCAGGTCTCGTATTGATACCATCCTTGGCCGTAGTAATTGGTTGACCCATAGTCTATGGGTATTCCCGTTGAGGGGAATAACACGTCAAACCAGTTGCATCTTGGCGGCTCGACAATGGGCAACCAAGGACCGACAGGACTGTCCGTATACACAGCATCATCCATAAAATGATCCCGCGAATTCTTCCATCCCCACTTGTATGGCGGAGGTATGTTCACTGCGGAGACGTTTAGCCAGTAGATTCTATCCTTATACTGAAAGAATGAATCCGGCAGATGCGCGAAGTCGTACCGCCAGTAGGGACTATGGTCGTTACAAATCATGGAGTCAGTGTTCGGATCATACCAGCCTTCCAACGAGGGCGGATCAATCGGGACACCCGGTATCTCCCCTGCCCAAACCCACACCTGTCTGCCAGGTCTGCTCCAGGGAGTATCAGGATCTGCAGGGATATTCTCGTGGATGCTGAGCATGAACATGGGGTAAGGAGTGTAAAAGTCGTCGGTGTTAGGATTGCCGTCTAAGTCTTTCCACGAGCCCCAGAAGTGAATGTCTGTGACCCAGCCGGTCTGTGAGCATTGCCAGTCATCCGCCAGAATTTTAGGCCAGGTGGCATTCACGTCCCAGCCGAGTGTATCGGGCAGTTGCGGGAAATGCATCTTGTGGTCGGGCCACTGCGGGCAATTGACTGTAGCGCAACTGGTCCCGGATCCCTGAGGAGTGCCACCTAAGGCTTGACACTGTCCCGGAGTGAGACCATCCACACAGCTGCCATCAAGGCGACAGCATGCTTCTGTGGGAGCCACATAGATCTCCATAGCATACATCTCGTCAATGGCGGGAGTAACCATCTGGGTGATACCTAAGAGTGTGACATTATTTCCTTTAATAGAGGGACCTCTCTCCAATACGCAAAGTCCGCCAGCAATTCCAGTAACCCCAGGGTCGTCATCTCCCCACCCAGAATAAACCACACCGGTGTAAACACCGGTCGTAGGGTTAAACTGGTGTATGTTGGTTGAATCCTGAACATGCGCCCAGAGATATGGACCGCCTGGCGTGGTGTTGTCATAAGCAAGCCCGTAAATCGCTTTGGTGTTAGCATATGTTCTCTTTATAGCGCCGGCGCGATTAAAAGCATAAATACTATTGCCAAAATCAGCAGTCCAGAACCAGTTGCTGTCCGGGTCATAAGCTACCGCCCGAATAATAAGTGTGCCGGGTAAGCCCACGACAATGTTGTTAGCTGGAACCTCAACCACTCCACCCGGGGTGACATAGAAGCAATTCAGAGTTTTACTGTAACTACCATATAGATAGTTCCCGTCACAAGCCAAATCCCTCCATCCCCATCCGGTGGATGCCGCAGGCTGGTTGACGCTGTAAAGATATTGGCACGTGCTTCCAGTCCTTAACCAGACGTGAACTCTATTGGGATCTAGTCCATTGTTTCCTCCGGTGGTGTAAATGGTATCCCGGAAGGTTTCTATTCCCACGATTTGATAATCTGAGTCTGGTGAAACCAGGTGCTGAACGTCGCAGTGCCACAGGATGTCACCGGCTGTCTTTGCTTCCATAGATGAGAATATGTTCTCTGCCTGGTCTGTTGCGGACTCGTCAGCCCATGTAAGTGAGCTCCAACCAAGCAGAGAGATTGTGACAACAAAAATCAAAACAGATTTCTTTAACATGTTTTACTCCTTTAAGTTAAAAGAGTAGTCTTTTAGCAGTTCTATATAATATTTTTGTAAGAACAGGGGAATTTTGGGTATAGTCTTCCCCCTTCTAATCGTAAATGTTTTTTACGAATTCTAAAGACTACCTGACTTTATAACCTAACCGCCAAAAAGCGGAACTCAAACAAATTTTAAAAAACTTGAAAATCAGTGTAGCAAAACTCATCAGGCGTTTCTTTTATTTTTATGTAATAAAATTCCCTCAACCAAGTTGTTTTCTTGGTTAAAAGAAAAAATAGATTTTCTCTTACATTCCCCTTCCTCAATAAATATAACTGTATCACTATCATTTGTCAAGCAAAAAAGTAGGGATAGTTTCTTTTTTTTCTACCGCACTCGGTTTCAGCAGATTCCGACAGACAATTTGGATTTGAATTTCCAAGAAGAGGATATGAGCTTGTAGTTATTCCTTTATATAATTGGACCCGATCCCATTGATTTATATAAAGTTAGATAAATCGCTTAGAAATTTCTTGAAACTACGATTTTTTAATTGACAACTGCACAGATGTGCAGTATATTACCTTCGGTAATAGTTATAGATTCATTGTTCATTGTTCATAGTTCATAGTTCATGGCTTATGGTAAAAAGGTTTCAGCTACGGACGGCGGATGGCGGACGATTAACAGAGGAGGTTGAAATGAAAATCGACAAGCTTTTAAGATACGGGATTCCCCAATCGGTGATCGAAAGCTGGAGGAAAATTCAGGGAGAAGAGCTTTTACCATTGCAGGCAGTTGCGGTTACCAAGCATGACCTTCTTAATGGCAAAAGCCTGATCATCTCTGCCCCCACCTCCTCCGGCAAAACCTTCTGTGGGGAAATGGCGGCGGTGGCAAGTCTGTTCAAAAGGAAAAAAGTCGTCTTTTTAGTTCCTTTGAAAGCCATTGCTGAGGAGAAATATGCTGACTTCTGTGATAAATATGGACAGCTGGGTATCCAGGTGTCTATTTCCACCAAAGACCGGCAGGAGGACGACCGGGACATAGAGAAAGGTGATTTTGATCTGGCTATCATGATCTACGAAAAGTTCAATCAGCTCCTGATCAAAAACTTAGACATCCTTAGTCTGATCAATCTCATTGTGGTGGATGAGCTTCAGATGGTCGCTGATCCTTCTCGCGGCGCCACACTTGAGTTGATTTTGACCAAGATCATCAGCTCCAAATATACTCCGCAAATTTTGGGATTGTCTGCGGTATTGAAAGACTCAGATCAGCTGGCATCCTGGCTGGGTGGTGAGCTTCTTTTGGATAAATCCAGACCGGTGGAGCTTCTGCAAGGGGTGCTTTTGAATGGGGAATTTCATTTTAGAAAACATAATTCCGGCGAAGAAGGGACACAAAAGCTAATAGATTTAGATTCGGAGGAATCGCATCTGATTCTTTTCGCCAACATAACGAAATTGCTCCAAGATGGAGAGCAGATACTGGTGTTTCTAAAAAGCAAAAAGACCTGCGAAGATTGTGCTCTTCTTTTTTCTGAATCCGGGTCCATGGGATCGGAGAGAGTGGAGCTTCCCTCCAGCCTAAATGCCATCCAGGCTCTATCCGAGCTGGAGAATACCACCCTCAAGCAGATGCTGATTTCGTGTCTGCAAAAAGGGGTGGCTTTTCACAACGCCGATTTGACCTTTGACGAAAGAAAAGTGGTGGAGCATTTCTACTTGAATGGAGAAATTAAGGTGATTTTCTCCACCACCACACTTTCTTTGGGGATAAATCTTCCGGCTAAAACCGTTTTCATAGAAACGCAAAAATATGAAGTAGGAGAGTATTCGGGCAAAACTGTGATGTCTCCTATAAGCTGGAGCGAATACGAGAACATGTCGGGAAGAGCGGGAAGATTTGGTTTAGAGAAAGATTTTGGCAGATCCATAATAATTGCTCAGAACAAATTCCAATTTGATGCACTGTGGGAAGGATACATCGAAGGAGAGGAGGAAAAGATAAACTCTCAGCTTTGTAGAAAAGAACTTGGTGATATAATCCTGGATCTGGTTACCTCCGGTGAAGTGAAAAACTTAACTCAGCTTAAACAGACCATAAAGTCCAGCCTGGGTGGGAAATTAATTCTCGAAAATGAACACAAGCTAAAAGAAAAACTAAAAGAATTGGTTAAAGAAAATATTCTCTTAGAAAATGAAGAAAATTACTCTCCCTCCAGAATGGGCAGTTTATGTGCATTCAAAGGCATCTCTGTTCAAACCGGGCTCTCTTTAAAGAAGAAACTGGAACAATCCCTGGATTTAGATTCTTTTAGCTGGTTTTATTCGATCTTGAAATCAAAGGAGGGAGAAGAGATATACATAAATGTGAGCTTTGGAGAAGAACAGAACCGGGTTTATGAGAAAGCTTTAAAAGAAAGATATAAGAATGCTTTGCCACCGGATAAAGAGATGAAAATCCTCCTTCAATCTGCGCAAACTTCAGGAAATGCTGATTCTCACAGGATCGGTTTTTCGAGCGGTGAATCCAAGCGGATAAAATTGTGTTTTCTTTTGTCTGAATGGATAACCTCCGAGTCTACTTTCGATCTGGAAAATAAATACTTCTGTCGCTCCGGACAGATTGATCAGATTGGCAAAAAGGTTAGCTGGCTTTTGGACTCCGCCTCTGGAATGGCAAAAGCTCTTAACTTGGACCAAAGAATGGCTCATTTTCTAAAGAGGCTTTCTTTGAAAGTGAATTTCGGAGTAGACGACACAGGAGTAAAGTTAGCTCGTTTAAGAGTGCCCGGATTGGGAAGGGATTATATCTGGGCGCTCACTCAAAAAGGCTTTGGCAGTTTGAAGCAAATTCAAGAGGTAAAACTTGAAGAGTTGGAGAAGGTAATCCCACGGCAAGTAGCAGAAAGGTTAAGGGAACGAATAGAAGAAAAATCAAAAGGTACAGAAAAAGAGGTTTTAAGGAGTGCCCATTTGGGCGGTTTTGAAAAAAATCTCAAAACTAAGGATCGAATTCAACCGAAAGATGAGATAACTTTAGTCCTTGATGGAACCCCGATAAAAGATAAGTTTTTGATTCTTGTGAATGGGAAAAAAGTGAATCTCCCCGCTAAGAGCTTTAAGTATCTTTTGAAATTATCCTGGTCTGCTTTCAAAAATGAAGGCGGGTGGATACATAAAAACGATTTCGAGCCGGGAGAAAATCAGACTAGATATCTGCATAGATTGAAAAAACAGCTAATGCATAATCTGGAATCTGGGCAGTCTTTTATAGAAAACAACCGTATGGGAGGTTATTGTCTTTGTGTTCCCAAAGATAAGATCAAAATCAACCTGTCTCTTCTTATGAAGAATCCTGATACGGAAATAAAAAAGATGGCGGAGGAGTTGGATGAGTGTATAAATGTATCTCAGAAGTATGCCCTCTCCCCGCTGGGGAGAGGGTAGGGAGAGGGAGTCTTTCAAAATGTAAATAATGTAATTAAAAGTTGACAAGGTTGCATATATGATTATAATGTGTCATATAGACAGAATAGCTGTGAGACACCCGACACTGAAATGAAAGGAGTTAAAAAAAACACTTGAAGAGACGGGAGCTTCTTGAATAGAAAGAGATGGTATGCGTTTCCAGTTTTATACAGACTGAATAATCATTATTACCCAAAAAGATAGATTAAAAATGAAGACACAACTGACATTGTTTGAAGAAACAATGAAGCCGCCATCTGATTTTGATGTGGCTCGATCGTGTACTTTCGCAGACAATATGGCCTTACCCATTCATCGGTGGTTTCGTTATTCTGCTGGCTTTGCCGCGCAATGGGTTGAGCAGGTATTATCAGAATGGAAAATCGGAGAAGGTTATATCGTTCTTGATCCTTTCGCTGGGTCCGGAACCGTTCCTGTTGTGTGTGACACTCTCGGAGTTAAGAGCATCGGGGTTGAAGCGCATCCGGTTGTAGCCCGCATCTGTAAGGCAAAACTCATGTGGACAACATCACCCGATCGCATCGCTGACTTCGCATCCCAAGTACTGAAAACCGCACGGAACCGGAAAACTAACACAATAGATTATCCACCATTGATACAACGCAGTTTTGACGCAGATACACTTTCTATCTTGGACAGTCTAAAATCATCATGGTTGTCTTTGCAGGACAAATCACCTGAATCTGAATTGGTTTGGCTTGCTTTGACAGCCATTCTCCGCCCCACATCAAAAGTTGGAACTGCGCAATGGCAATACATCCTCCCCAATAAGAGAAAGAAAAAGGTTGTCCCTCCTCTCTTTGCGTTTCAACAGCAAATCGAGATCATTAAATCCGACATCCGGTGGATGCAGGCACGAGTGAAGCATTCGCGCACCCAGATCATTGCAGGAGACGCCCGGACTTTGGCTGATTCCATGACCCAGAGAGTGGACGCTGTTATAACCTCGCCACCGTATGCGAACAACTACGACTATGCTGACGCATTGCGATTTGAGATGACATTTTGGGGAGAGGTTAACGGGTGGGGTGACCTCCATGATACCGTACGAAAGTATCTAATCGTCTCATCGTCTCAGCACTCATCTCGTGAGCGACTCAAGATTGAGGATCTGCTGGAAAGTGAATCAGTAAAACCAATCCGAGACGAGTTGAGTCAGGTTGTCCAGAGATTAGCCAAAGTAAGAGAAAGCCACGGTGGAAAGAAGCACTACCACACGATGATCGCAGCCTATTGCCGCGATATTAGCTTGGTGCTTCACCAACTGAGACGCGTCTGCAAGTCTAATTCACGCATGTGTTGGGTCATTGGCGATTCGGCACCCTATGGTGTATACTGTCCCATTGAAAGGTGGATTGCCGAGTTGGCAATGAAAGCTGGGTTCAAACACTATCACTTTGACAAACTCCGGGATCGAAACATCAAGTGGAAGAATCGCAAACACCGAGTCCCTTTGAAAGAAGGGCTTTTATGGATTGAGGGGTAAAATATGGCTGAATCACTTGCACACACATTCGGACAGATCATCGGTAATGTACTCGAAGACGCGATTGAACCGGCATTAGGGAAATTCGCCGATGAACACAGCTTGTATCTTGACAAAAAGGGTCCACGCAAAGCCAGAGAGGGGAAGAAGGTCACCTGGACAGACCGGTACGGCAATGCACATGATTTGGATTTCGTCATAGAGCGCGGAGGAACAGACGAAGCCATTGGAGCACCAGTGGCTTTCATTGAGACTGCATGGCGGCGGTATACCAAGCACTCGCGGAATAAAGCCCAAGAGATTCAGGGCGCAATCCAGGCTCTTGCACTGACACACAAGAATAGTTGTCCGTTTATTGGTGCGATTCTTGCCGGAGTCTTCACCGACGGAGCGCTGAACCAACTTAAGTCACTCGGGTTCCACATAATGTTTTTTCCTTACGACTCAATAGTAAGGGCGTTCCAGACGGTCGGTATCGACGCGAGCTTTGATGAGGATACCCCCGAAAAAGAGTTCCGCAAGAAACTCAGTCGGTGGAACGCCGCGAGCAAGAAGGCAAAGCGCGATGTCGCAGCACACCTCGTCAAAATACACCAGAAGGACATTGCCGATTTCTTTGGTGCACTCGACAAGACAGTGACACGGGGTATTGAGAAAATCGTCGTCATTCCGCTACATGGTCAGGAGACAGAGTGTTCATCTATAGGTGAGGCAATTGCTTTCCTATCCTCTTACCAGTCCACCTCTGTGCATGGTAACGTCTACAAATACGAAATTAACATCCGGTACAATAACGGGGATAAGATCACTGCTGAATTCACCGAGAAGACTACTGCCTTGGAGTTCCTCAATAAATACAAGTGAGCAGTAAACAATCGCGTAATACGGATGCGGGTAAGTTGTAAGAAAGTGTTATATCGGAACTTTATGTATAAAACGAGTAATAACCAAGTGGAGGTGCTATATG
>Ga0315288_10002276_pt1 | contig 24847 bp, 42 predicted proteins | sample YL17G11_20_MG_FD_203454 | JGI IMG/M metagenome (GOLD analysis project Ga0315288, IMG submission 203454) | Sediment microbial communities from Yellowstone Lake, YNP, Wyoming, USA - YL17G11_20 | ecosystem: Environmental > Aquatic > Freshwater > Lake > Sediment | place: USA: Wyoming | collected... | reverse complement strand
GATGAGCGAAGACGAGAAGATGTACGAACTGATCTGCAAGGACAGGTTCGATAAGATGGAAGAGTTGCAGCACGAAACTATCGGCCTTCTCCGGGGCAAGAACGGCGACCCGGGCGTCCTCGATGACGTGCGGGCGCTCAAGAACGCACACAGGAAAATCGTTGCTACCGTTATCTTTATAGCCAGCGCATTTCTACTGCAGGCGATCCACGCGACTTGGGTGTGGGCCGCGGGATTCTTCTGAGATAACAAAGAGTTGTAACCGATGACAGTTATTACTCTCCAAATGCTCGGCGTGGCTTGTGGCTGCGCCGGGCATTATTTATAACAAGCCTCCTATGGTTCCGGTTCCCCCATCTGACCATTTTCGCCGCTAACTGCTCTTGCGTAAGCCCGGTTGCTTCTCGTACACGAATCAACTCCGCCCCCTTCATACACTTGTCGCCAGAAGAGAATATCTTGACGAATATCCTGTGGCCTTTTTCATTTCAATAGTTCTCTCATTTTCTGTCCCAGTCCAGGTTCGAGCAGGTCGAGTTCTGCAAAGCGCGTTATGACAAGAGGCCCTTTAACTATCCTCATCTTGACATCGTCCGGGAATAACGGAGACTTCCTTGCAAACTCCTCTATCTCATTAAGGTCAGCCTGAGAACAAGGGTTCGTTCCGCTGCGTTTGATTTTTGTAGGGAACGGCAAGTCCCAATTTTCGTTGATAAGGTTCCAGTTGATTTCGTCGGGATGGGCATCGGCACAGCCTACACGCATAATGTCAGCAAACTGGTCGCGTATGTGCGGATGTACTAACATACCCGGCCCCTTCTCGGCCAACATCATGTTTACCGGATAGGTATTTCTGAGCCAGTCGTGGGTCGCACAGTTGATACACAGACCCTTGCCTTGTGATAGTTTTAGCATCTGGGCGTCCGCACGGCCCGGCCCCGCAACCTTGCATCGGGTTCCACATCTTAGACACGGTACTATTTCAGCGCTTTTTTCTGTCATAGTAAGCCTCCTTTGGCCTCAGCCTTTAGGTTTGCACATACAGTAAATCGTTTCAAAGTCGATTTTGGGGCTGCCCTTAGATTCACATAAGCGTCTAAAAAAGGACTTTTTTTCTTTAATTGTCGTCTCTGGCCCAAAGAAGGTCTGATGTTCGGTCTCTTTAATGAGCATAGCGTGGTGCTCATGGAGGGTCTTGAAGCCTACGGATTCGCAGAGCCGCCGCCAGTCGCCGGTAAAGTCCACGCGCTTCTTGTTGCGGACGAAGTCTTTGACGACCCAGATGGCTACGCCGCCGGGGCGGAGTATGGCGTAGGACTGCTCCAAAATAATGCGACTTGCAGCCCAGAAGGTGTCGCCCTGCGAGTTGCCGAGATTGTCTTGGGATTTATTGGTGTCATATCGGTTAATGGAACAACGGCTACCTGTGTAGTTATGTTCTCCCGTATAAACAAAACCATTCTTTGATTCGCCCGCGTGCGGATTTCCTTCATACGGCGGGGATGAGCAAATCAAATTGACATCGCCGGGCCTCATAGCTCCTAACTGACCGGGGGTAGTGCCGTAAGAGATTTGCTTTGCTTGTTGGTCGCCGCCAATATGCTTGGGTCGTCCACGACTCACGCATTGCTGGTTGCGATTGACTTTATTGCCACTGAAGGTATTTGATTTATTGATGCCATCGCCCAAAAATGGCGGCGACGACACAATCAAGTCCGCCCCTTGCAGTAACTCGCAGAGCCGTCTCGAATCGCCCTGTATTATCACCGGCTGCGGGCAGCCCAGGGCCGCCAGCTTCCTGGCGTGAAGCTCGATATTGCCGACGAAATGATGCGGCTCTTGTGAAGGAATAACGCCACTGTGTTTCTCGTACCAGGTCTGCGCCTTGTTATGGCAGGCCGGGCAAATATCGGGATTCCGCCGGTATCTATTGAACCATCGAACCCACTCGGCCTTCGTCAGGCCGGGGCAGTCGTAGCTGTTCGCCAGACGATAAAACTCAGACTCCAACTCGACGCCGACTACCTGGTAGCCCTCGTATGCGCCGAGCAGGCCGGTGGTGAAAATCCCGCCGAACGGGTCAACAATAACCGCCCCCGGCCACAGCCATTCTTCCTCTTTGGCGTGGCGCAGGATGCGCGTAAGCAGGCCCCTGGACATTTTTGCAGGGTGGCAAAATGCCTCATCGACTATGATTCCGCGATAACTTAAATCGTAGCATCCTTGCCAAGTATCCGTTATCGCGTCGCCGGGGGTGATTTCGTTTGGGGTCATTCAGACATGTCCGAATTTTCGTTTAATTTGCAGTGCAGACATACCGGATCGTCCGGCTCTTTGCCGTCCAGAAACCAGCCAACATCGCGATAGAGTGCCTTTGCAATGCGGGCTAATTCGTAATCCCAGGGCAGAATGTTTAGACCGTTCTCTATATCCCATATTCTGTGTTTGGGTAAATTCGTCTCAGTTGTCAACTGCTCTACCGTCCAGTCCCTTTTCTCCCTCGCCCATTTAATTTTACCGCCGATGGTCATTTCGACCTCACTACTACTTGATTTTCGCGTAAAGGACATGTTTTGGGCAAGGCAGCAATCGCCAAGTTTTGCTCGTCTATTGGCTGGTTGCAAATCGTCCGGCATCCATTCTCATCCACCCAGCCAACGACACAAGTGCCTTCGTCAAAAAAAGGACAACGGCCAGGATGTTCGACAATCCAGGTATGAGTTTTCATTTCGGATACTCCCTTCTTCTCGCCCACTCCGGCCACTCGGCGGGGTCGTGCGATATTCGATTACCAAACGGAAATGCCTTGACGAAGACCGGTACTTTCGCCGCGTCGCACTGCTCGATAATGTTCTCTATCCATTCCGGCTTGCAGGGGCGGCGGTGCGGGCCAGTTTCGGGCCCGACGATAACTTGATTGAGATACTTCAGATAGCTCTCGATATGAATTTCTTCGAGAAGCGGCTCAAGACTGACGAACTTCACGGCGGCGGCGATTTCATTCAGGGCGTTTACGCGGTGCAGATACTTTTCCGATTCGACGGTGACGCCGAGCCAGACGTTTGGTAATATGGTTCCTTCTCTCATATAGCGCCAAGAACAGGCCGGATCATCGCTTTGATTCGTCCAAAGTCGCTTTATGTTTTCGGGACGTTTTGTCAATATTAGGAAAGTGTGTTGGGGACATTCTTCTATCGTATCGAAAATATGTGTTAAAAAAGCTATTGAAATCTGCTCGTGGAACAAGTCCCCCATCGATTGCACGAAGACCCGGCGGGGCTTGCGCCAGTGGAAAGGTAGATTCAGAACCTTCTCGTCAAGGCGAAACGCAACACTACTATTATCATAAGGCTGTCCATTGCCAAAACGCTTATTAAATGCTTCTGCATAACATCGTTCACAACCACTTGATACTTTCGTGCAATGCCAACCATTTCCCACTCGCAAGGGATTCCAACTTACATCACACCACGCAATTTTTGTATTATTTGACATTGACGTAACATCCTTTCTTGTTTTTCGGGTTATGACCGGAAATATATTTGCGAGGCCTGCCCCATTTATCGTATGTCGATAATGTTCCACCGCAATTACATCTACATAATACCGCCACATTCATTTCGCCGGGTTTGCGACGATTTTGATTTTTGCGATGATAGTAATAATGCTCAGCATTGCTTGATACTATAAGCAGATTTTCGGCTATGTTATTAAGTCTATTTGTATCCTTATGATGAACTTTCTCGTTTGGTTTTATCCACCTACCAAGTATTTGCGAGACAACAAGGCGATGCTCATACGCATAGCCTCTGCAATCCGCTAATGGATGGCCGAGTCCTACTCGTATTAGAATGTATCCATGTGCTGTTTGTATTCTTCCTCCGCGCCAGTTATTATTGTATTCTCGCGTGCGATTCATTTGACTATCTCCTGTAATAGTTCCTGACAATAAAATGTGCGGCAGATTGGTCAGGATGTCCAACTTTTCGGTTGCGAACCTATCCGCACATAATTGTAATCCTATATTTGTCATTGTCAAGATTTATTATAATGGTTCAAGCAGCCGGGGCTTCTCTTCGAGCACATCCAACCGTCAAGGTATCTGACCGGATTCCAGGATTCGGTCGCCCAGGCTATTTTCGTCTTTGCCATCTGGTTTCTCCTTTCAAATCAGCCCGGCGGGCAGGCGTATGTTTCGCCACTTATACCTGGATATCACTATCCCGATTACCGCTTACGGCCTCGCGTCTTCTTGCACCGCCCTTTTAAGTACGGACACGCCGCCGCCGGCTGTTATTTGTTTTTCCGTCCATATCCTATTGCAAATGGCCCAAACCATCTATGCGTCCACGTTTTATTTTGAACACTATTCTGACACCTGAAACAGCCCCATCGCCACTTCCACCTAATCCACACAAATACTTTGCGGCGTATGTTAAAGACCATTTTATTCTCCTTTCAAAAAGGCCCGGCGGGTAGGATTCGACCGTTTTGATGCTTCATTGGCAGGTCTGCAATCCATCGGCGATTTTCCGGTCTCGCCGCCGCCTGCTTCTTGTAACTGATCCGCCCCTGAGTGCAAGCCACAACCTACGCCTTCAAGATGCTGCGTACACCTTCCCTGATGCCGGACTTCTCTTGGGAATCCTGGAGGATCACCTTAGCCGCCGCCGCATCGGTTACAAGAGCACTGGTAAGCAGCGTATTGACCGACCGCACTACCCCGGTCGATATTTTCTTCTGTTTCTTGGCTAAGACGGTCCCTATCGTCCCAGCAAGGATGCCGGCCAGTGTCAAAATGGGGCCGACGGGGGCCGGTATCAAGGGCCCAAGCTGGGAAGCCGCCTCGCCATACAGGATCAATTCGTCGGCGTAGGTTACGTCCTTGCCTTTGAGTTCAATGAGCTTGGCCTGCCATATAGCCACCATTGCATCGATCTGTGCCTTCTTCTCGGCCACAACCGTAACCTGAGCTATCGCAGCGCTGAGCAGGGCTTGAATCTTCTCGCGTTCAGGCACGGCAAGATTCGGATCGGCCAATACCGCTTGCATTTCGACCATCCCTTGCCGCAACGTCGTCAATTCCACCGTCATCGCGGTCGAGGTTTCGCTGGCCTTCGCCACAACGCCCTCAAGCAAGTCCAGCCGTTCCCTGCTCGTGCTGTCGCAACCGGCGAACAACACGGGGAGCATCAACACAATCAAACACATTCTTGTCCTTACCATTTTGCATCCTTTCAATCAAAAACTCAGGTTATTATTCTTCTGAGGATTCCTCTTTAACTTTCACAAGCTCATCCCGCGGCGTGATAGAGATCGTCATGCCGTCGCACGCAAACCTAATCACGCCCCCTTCCAACGGTTGCAGTTTTGCCTCTTTTACCAACGCGAGAATTTCCTGCTTCTGAGCAATTTCTTTTTCCAAAGCCGCTATTCGAGCCACTTGGAATTTCTTGTAGAGCCGTGCTGCTGCTACAATCGCTTTGACGTTCTGCGGCTGAACATCAATCAGGTCCATTTGTTCGGCGGGTTTGGTTTTCTTCTTTGCCATTGTTACGTCTCCTTATGATTTGTTTGGGTTTCATTAAGAGCCAGAGCCATCGCCATCGCCATAGCCATAGCCAGAGCCAGAGCCAGAGCCATCGCCATCGGCATAGGCATCGCCAGAGCCAGAGCCGTCGCCATCGCCATCGCCATAGCCATAGCCAGAGCCAGAGCCATGGCCATAGCCATCGCCATGGCCAGAGCCATCGCCATAGCCAGAGCCATGGCCATAGCCAGAGCCATAGCCAGAGCCATCGCCATAGCCATCAGTTATTTTTTCCATACAGGGACTCCTTCAATCGAGATTCGAGCCTTTGGGGTAGTATTGAGAACCTCAATCGTTTCGAGCAGAGTTACATAATCCACCGCACAAGGGAATTTGCAAGTGTCCGGCGACTGGGTTCCCTCCATAGCGAGTTGGGAAAGCGTTGCTGCTCCATCCCAATACCAAATTCGCCTCGCATTGTGTAAGACGGTTTCTTTGCCTTTACGACTGACCAACTCGCCAGCAAACACGCCAGCAGAATACGTTCTTACGATAACATATCTGTTCTTCTTGGTTCTTTTCTTTGCCATTGTTACGTCTCCTTATGAGTGTCTTGAAAAGTGATTGCAAGGGCCAGGGCGCTCCAGACGTCTTTCGAGACGCCATGTAGAGGTCCTGGTCGTTTCTTTGTTCCTATCTGAGGTATGGCACCGCCGCCCGTCGCCGGGTAGCGGTCGATTATTGCCTGGCGGATATTGCCATCCTTCGCCCGACTGTCGTGGCACAAGTGCATCTTGACGGCCATACGATACATTCGCTCGGTTCGGCATCGACTGACTTGCATGAACCGGCCTATCCACACGCAGGTTTCAAAGACGCTTTTCCCGACGGACATTCCGTAGTTGGCGACCATTTCAATTACCAGAACATCGGCATCCATCGTCGGGCATCCCAGCACCTTCAAGACATCCTCGTTGGGCAGAATATAATGAGAAGTCAATTCGCCATTTACCAGTCGGACATACGCCGACTTTTCCGATCCAGGGTCTATGGCTATGATGTGCATTCTTTTGGTCGTTGGTCTCATTGTTTATCCTCAAAATGGAATATCGTCATCCGGGAAATCGGGCGGCTCCCATTCTTTTATCGGGGCCGCCAGGGCCTCGTCAACGGTTTTCAAGACGCCCTGCGCCGCCAATACATCCGTTGGCTTCCTTCGCCCGCGTCGAAGAAATCTCTGGCCAGGACTATCTTCGTCATCTTGCTCAATTATTTCCTCGGCTCTTTTTTGTGCCGTCCGCCCTCTCAAACCATCGTCGGGGATTCCTTCTTTTCGGCCCCGCGTTACAATCCACCGACCGCCGCGACGAGATGCCAACTCCGTGCGCATCCGTTCAGCCGCTCGCATCTTGAATTCGGGATCGGTCCCAATTCTGCAAAATATCCCAATTCGCACCCCTACCAGATTTGGCTTACCCGGATGTTCGCTACACTCGCAATAAACGTCGGTCTGAATCTCCCAACGGGTTCGAGGCTGGCGCGTATCGCTGGACATAATGTCCGAGAGATGAGGTTTAGTCCGCTTCGACCCGCCGGCCTGATAGTGGGCTTGCACCTTCGCCTGGGCATCCGCCCAGGAATGCTCATTCAGGCTCTGCTGCCAAATCTGAATCTCGGCATTACTCGGAGCCCATTTCGGCCAGAGCTCCTTGACGACCTCTTGAATGAACTGTTTCGTTTCGCTGCTATCCAATTTGCGATTCCCAACTACGGTTGTTGATATATGTCTGAAAGTGCTTGACGCCAGGAACGAATTCCTTTTTCTTGGCGAGTTTCTTTCTGGCAATTGCTTGAAGCTCTATCGCCATTTTCAAAACCGGCACGATTTCTTCCCAGTCTTTATGTTTCTTTTGCAGTTGCTTGAATTCCGTCACCACACCACGCTTGACGCCGGGATATATCTGATGTGCCGTCTCAAACTCCAGAAATAGGGTCTCCAATTCTTCTATTGTTTTAACTGGCATCGTTTGTCCCTCTTCATCTCAGATTTCCTCGCAAACCCCCAAGCAGACCGAACATCTTCCGTTCGCCGGTTTCACCACGAACTCTCTTGGGGGTTTACATCGCGTGCAATGATATTTAGGCGTTCGCGCCTCTTGTGTTTCGGCGGTCTCGGTTGGTTCTTCTATGGGTTCCTCTTGTGGTGATTCGATTTCTTCGGTTGAGGATTCCGGTTCCACCGGCACTTCGGCTTCAGGGGCTTTTTCGGATTCTTCGGGGGCAAGTAGGGCCTTTGCCTTTTCGACGCCACTTTTTATGCCATTGCCCGGCCCGCCAAACCCTTCCTGCCCATGTTGATATATCATCGGCCCCTCGTCGCTGGTCAGGTCGTCGCCAAGCTCTTCCGGGAAGGCCGCTCGCAAAGCCGCCGCCTCAGCACACTTATCTAACTGCCCGCGCGGCCTTTTCTGCCACATCGAGTTCGGCGAACCGTCTTTCGTGCTGGCAAAGGCTTCCAGCCAATAGACAGGGGGGCCGGTGAAGGCTACTCTCAATGCGTGACCCGATTGCACAATCCGATAGACGGTTACTCTGGCCCATTCAGGGAATGTCAGTTGAACGCCGCCCCACTGCATAGTTTTGTCCAGGCCGAATATCGTTGCGTCGCGCCCGGCGTAACTTTGGGTTCTAAATGCCGTTGTTCTTAATTCCCCGATCCCCGGCCAAATCGTGTCGGTGTACCGCCCCTTCGCCTTGTCCCAAATTGGAACGATATGCACGTTGCGTTTGAACGGATCGAGTTTGCGGGCCTTGCAATAGCTCAGGGCGAGAATCACGGACTCGGAAGTTTGGGCGACTGGGAATATCGCCTCGACCAACGCCTTCCAGGCGCTACGGTCAATACCGAATCTTTCCTCGATTGCGGGGTGGTATGGCAGTCTCGGCCCTGCAATAGCGGGCAATTGCTCATGCGGCTGCGGTTGCTCCGGTGTTTGCTCCGGTTGTTTGGGTTGTTTCTTTGCCATCGGTTGCTACTCCTTGTATTTTTGCTTTTTTGATTATGAGGGTTCGATACCCACTTTCTTCTGTGTATTGAGCCGCCAGGTCGGGATGATCTGCCGTGAACATTCTCTTATCGAATCGGCTTGTCGTTCTCGCCTGGAACTCAAGGGTTCGGCCATCGGGGAATCGCCCTACCTCCGCCTTGCCGAGCGATTGTATGAGTTTCGTCCGCAGACCAGTCGCCTTATTGTCCCACTCTTTTTCAAGGTCTTTTGCCTTCTCAAACTCCTCGGCCACAACCTGAACATCCGCCGTCAGGTCAATTACCGAGCCGGGTTTGCGCTCGATATGAGACAGAAAGTCTATCGGCGGCGTCTCGGCCCCTTCCGGCGGGACGCCGGCCACAACGTGCTTTTCCCACCAGTCCATTCCCTTACCAACAATCGTCTTTATCAAACTCTCGGACCGATGCACGCAGTATATCCGCATCGTAAAAGCGAACCCGGCCAGGCCAGTCACTACCCAGGCCCGCTCCGCCCCGGTGCAATACATCTGATGGTGGACCTGAACGACAACGTGGACGGGCACTTGGTCGCTGCCTTGCTCTCCGTATTCTTTGGCATTTTCCGCGTTGGCGTACTTGGCCTCCACGATCTCCGGTTTGTCCTGGACTATCGCGTCGCAGTTACAACCAAAGATTCCCTTACCGCTGCCCGCGAACGCCACCCGAAATTGATTTCGTATGATTTTGTCGCCGGTTTCGTCACGAAAATACTGGAGCAAGGCATCTTCAAGATAAGTGCCAACAGTCATAAAGTCGGTTTGTTCTTCGGGCCCTATCAGAAAAATCGGATTCTTCTTGGCCCAATAAATATCACCCGGCGTCACTTTGAACGGGGACACACCGAGAATTACCGGCAGGTCGCTCGAACCTAAGTACGCGGGGCGCTTCTGTCTTTGCTTTTCAGTGATCGGCATTGTGAGTCTCCTTTGTATATCTGATTTCCGGTTCTTCTATTTTCACGAGCTCTCCCTTATCGTCGGCCAACCACATTTCCTCACCTATCTTGTGTGCAAACGGGGCGAACTTTTCCCGAACCTGGTCTTCGGTCAGTCCTAAGTCGTCGTCGATCCAGACAAAACGAAAGTGCTCGATCTTCCTCATAATGACCTTGCCGTCTTTGTCTTTTGTCTCGGTAGTATCTTCGCGGCTTACGATCACGGTGCGCTTCTCCTGGACGTGCGCCGCCGTCCGCAAGGGTATGATCTCGACATCGGGAAACTTGTCCCTGATCTCCTGATACCGGCTACCGTACTTCTCTACGAGCATCTTCTGGGCCTCGACGACGCCCATCGTATCGTACCCGCCCGTCCCGAAGATATGCCCCACGAGAACATCCGTCCTGCTCTGCACGTTGCCGCCGGCCAGCCACGCCTTGACTGCAAACTCCTCTCCGATAGCTCCCATCTTCGGCAGTGATTCATCCGCACCGCCAAGTTCCCAATAGAACGCCGTCGGTATGAGCCAGCCGCATCCGGTGAAAGCCATATTCGGCTCGACGGTCTTATAGGCGTTGTGGTCGCGGTTCGGCTTGATCCACTTGGCTTCCATGTTCGGCAGAAGTCGGCACATCCCGTACCAGTGCCCCTTGATGTGATTCCATTTCTTGTCCAGCGCCGTCAAGATCGCAACGGTAATCGTCTTCGGCCCGGTGACTTCCGCCAACATCATGTCCCATCCCTTCGGACTGAAATCGCAGTGGGCGTCAATCCGAAACAGGAACTCCCCCATTGCCATTTTGGCCGCCGCGTTCATTGCAAATCGTTCTCCCATGTTCTCGGCAAACTGAACAACTTTCGCTCGCGTGTCTATCTCTTGATCGTACCCATTCAGGGCCACGATTACCTCAACATCCCCGGTCGCGGTATCGAAGATATTCTCAATCGTCCGATTAAGATATGACCTTTCTTTATGGTATGCAGGAATTATCACACTGATCATTTTTCTTTTCTCCTAAAAAGTCACGTTCTTTAACCTTCGTTCTGAAACGCGGGTGCGTAAAACTAAAACCAAATTATCTTCGGTCAATGCGTCGTCATGCCGCCTATAATCCTCTTTTTTACACTCAGAATCAAAGTATAAGGGCGTGCCGTCCCCCCCGCCAATCAACTGTATTTCATAGTCCCATACTTTATGATCAAGTTGCTCTCCGCCCGTCGGATAATCTGTATATTGCACACTCGTTACCATATAACAAGCGAATGTCTCTCGGCTTTGGATAATATCCCCGCACAAAAATTTAGCCTTCTTTTTTATTAAAGACGGTTTCTTCAATGTTGTTCTCCTTTGCTAAACTGGCCATGTCGCTGGGGCTTAGGTGTATTTTTAGATATTCCATAAGCCTATCATTCGCTATTTTCGCGTTCGCTTCAAAATCGGCGACGGCGTTTATGGAAAATGGCATTGTCCAATATCTGCCTTTCCCTGTACTGTCCGTGAAAGTCGCATGTACAACCAAATAGGGCGGATCGTGTATGTAAAATCCGTAAATCTGCACTTTTACAAGCGATGTGTTGTGTAATTGAGTCGAACGATAAAACAGTCCATAGAATATGGCAACATTGTCCTCAAGGTGGGAATAATATCGTAACGACTTTTTGTCTCTACATGGTATTAGGTGAATCATCGTTATCCTCCTTTGTGCAATGCTGTTTGAAATTCTGGTAGAAAGACCTTCTGAAGCCAACGAAAGAAGGCGACGTTTTCACCATCGGTATTATCCAAGTAGCGAGCATCCAAGCGTGGTCTAAAAGACCAACCAGGTATAGACAGACAGACTTCGATAATATGCGGTTCAGTTGCGAAGAGTTGTCGAGTATTGATAATCACTTGGTCATATTGAGGTATAGACAGACAGACTTCGATAATATGCGGTTCAGTTGCGAAGAGTTGTCGAGTATTGATAATCACTTGGTCATATTGATAATGGCCATTGTGAAGGTCTTGCCCTCGATTAGCTTCAATGAAGTTCTGTAACTTCATTGTCATTCTCCTTTCCTGGATGCTGGGTTTCGTACAGCAGCGCCAGTTCTTTTCGGATGCCGAAAATAAGAGTGTATCGCTTGATCAAGTCCTCGACGATTACCCTGGCCTCCGGTAGTTGTCCCTTGCGAGTCGGCTCGGCGACCAGAGTTTTCAACCGCTCAAGCCGGACGAGCAGAAATGGTTTTGGTTCTTCGCTCATAAGGCTCCTTCAAAAAGCCCGGCGGCTCGGTTCAGCCGGAACCATTGCTGCTGTGGCTCGGCAACACCACAACCGCCAGACTTGTTAAAACCTATACGTCGCCAAAGGCACGCCAGCCTGTTTTTCAAAGGCCATTTGTTCTACCTCATCATCAGACCAGGGCGGCGTCCTCAGTTGTCCGCCACATCCACCAAGTCCTGCCAACAGGCACAAAAATACGACAACCAAAATAATCATTTTCATTTCATCATCCTTTCAATTCAAAGGGGCGGGCTAAAGGCGTCCTTGCCGGCGGTGTCACACATCCATATATCCGCCACCCACCCCGAACACAGTGATAAGAGTCAACTATTCTAAAAAGTTGGGGGCCGGTTTACCTTCGTCGTTCGGCTTTCCATGCGAACAACTAAAATTGTACCGGAGGGTTCACGGTTGGCCCCCAACCCTACTACCCTTTCAAAAAAGCGGGGTCCGAGCCGGAGAATCGAAATAATCAGAACTCGGACCCCTATCCACACAGTCAGCTTCGCACGGATTGAACTTACCAGGGTCATCAGGATTGAAGCGGACTGGCGTTTGCCAAAAACAAGGGGAAACTCGGCGAGATCGACCCGATGACCTAATTTTTTCTGGTAAGTGTTTCATACTAAAAGGCCAATATACACGGGGAAAAACGCACAGTCAACAGAAATCTTCACAAATCTGCAAAAAATTTTCAGAAATTGCTTGCAGGGATATGAGGCAACTTGGTATTCTGCTCAACATGGTTTCAGCTAATATACAATTTGCTTATCAGATGACCGGCTCGCCGTTGGCTGAAATCAACAGCGGGCCGGCTTCTTTTACGCGCAAGTTTTCATCCGCAAGGGTCGTCGCAGCCAGACACTCCTCCAAGTCGTCCCTAATTCTGCGACGACCCTCTCCAGTTTGTTCTCAGACCGTAAGCCTTCGGGCAACTCGGCAAGATATACAACTTGTTATGGCGGCGCGCCGACCGTCCGGCTTTTGCCAGGGCATCGACGTATCCGAACTCTGAGGATTAAGAGAAGAGCATAGTTTTGTGGTTACAGGTGCGCCTCCCCAACCCGGCGCATCCCGAAGAAGCCGCCAAAAGCGGTTGTCACAACACATTCGGACGGAGATCGGGGCTACCGGTTGTCCACATTAAAAAACAACTGCCAAAAATAGTGAAACGCTCGATATGGATTGCGCTGAGCGCAGACCAACCTGATGGGGTTGGTTTGCGCTTAGAATTTCAATTACAAAAGAAGGGAGGGAATGAGAGGTTTCTCTAGTACTAGAGAGAGAAAGAAGAAAAAGAAGAAAAAAAACAAAAAAAATGCAAAAATCAAAAAAAGAGCGTCGGCAATGTTTGAGTTGTGGTCGGAGATTCGACCGGGAAGTGGTTTACCACTACCCGCCGCCGGGTTATAAGCGTGCGCACCCGAATTTGCCTCTGGCCGATCCAGGTTGCAAGGGAAAGGTGGTTGAGATGAAAACTCCATTGTGGCAGAAGGTGGTATTTGTGCTGGCGGGTCTTGCGATAGCAGGATTGCTGATTTTGAGTCTGTGGTACGAACTATGAAAGATTTGGTTTTTCCTAACGTATTGAATCAACCCGGCGGCGGCGAAAGCCGAATAGACCGACCCGCCGGGCCTTTTTGAAAGGAGAATAAAGATGAAAGTCTGGATGTTTTTCTTTATATTGGCGGCGTTCTTCGCGTGGGCCAGCCTTGCAATAGATTGCCCGCCCACAGATATTTCCCCAACCCCAACAGATATTGAACCAAATCAAGTACACTTCAAATTGCTCTGTGTCAAGCGGTCGGTCGAGGGGCAGAGCCTCTGCGTAACCCTCTCGGCGTGCGATCCCGACGGCAATCTCATGGATTATCGCATCTTGCAGGGGCCGGACGGGATGCAACTGACCCAGGATGCAAACGAAGCCGCTCTGTGCTGGATTGCGGAGCGGGGCCTTTGGTACATTGATATTGAGGTTTACGATGCGCCCGGGGACCCCACCGAAAGCCTGTCGGACCGGGGCACTCTGGTATTCATCATCCGCAAGGCGAATCAGCCGCCGGTGTTTGGAGGTTGCCGATGACCAGAGAAGAACAAATTGACGCGCGTATGTTGGCATTTAGCCCACTATATCGGGGAATTTATCGTAAGGCTATTAAAGGCAAGAGTTTACGCGCCTGTATCAATGCGCAATGTTTGGATTGTTGTGCCTCTCAGCGCGACGAAGTTGCATTATGCACCGATTTAGCTTGCCCATTATGGGCCGTGAGACCGTACAGAAGGAGCGCGGCCGCCCACGCTGGCCCTCCAAACGTCGCCGTTTGCGAGAAAGAGGCCGAACCCGAACCCAACACCAGCCCGGGACTTCCTCTGGCAAAACAGAACGGTTAGACAAGCATTACGACAAACCACAAGGAGAGTAGCACATGAAAGTAAAATTGACATTCACAGAGCCATTGTTGGGCACGTGCCCAGGAAACAAAGAGGTTGCGACCGAGTTCGTCTTATCGAATCGGCCAGACGGAATTGCCGAGGACGAAAACGCAACCCTCGCCACTAACGAAGAGGCCCTTGAAAAACAGAGCACTATTTTTGCCAAAACTCCAGACGGCAAGCCGCATCTCTGGGACTACCAGATTAAAGGGTTTTTCAAGGACGCCTGCTCTATGCTGAATCGCGTTATGCCTAAGTCAGCCCAGTTGAAGGCATACAAAAAGGTCGTGGACGGCTTGATATTCATTAAGCCGCGCCAAATACCGATTTTCGTCATCGGCAAAATGGAGATTCTTGAGCGGCCACTACGGGCACAGACGGCCCAGGGCGAGCGAATAGCCTTGTCCCGTTCCGAAATGATAGCCCCAGGCAGCAACATCGAGTTTGAGATAATTCTCCTCGACCCGAAGCTTGAAAAGCCAATAGTTCAATGGCTGGATTACGGCGCTTTGCGCGGTTTGGGCCAGTGGAGAAATGCCTCTTATGGCCGATTCAGTTATGAGGTGCAATAGCAGGGCATGGCGGGGCGCGGCAATGGCGACGCGTTGCTCGGCGCTGCGTGGTATGGCACGGCAAAGGCGCTGCCCGGCAGCGCGCGGCAAAGGCGATGCGTTGCTCGGCGCTGCGGCACTGCGGCACTTGGCACTGCATGGTATGGCGCGGCAAAGGCGCTGCGAGGCGCGGCAAAGGCATAGCACAGCCTATCTTTGCGGAGCAAAGGCTAAGTGCCGCCAGGCAGGGCAAAGGCGATGCGACGCCCGGCACGGCAAGGGCGGCGCATAGCACCGCAGAGCAGTGGCAAAACAAACCAATGCAATTTTTCATTTTGCCCTTGCAATAATCCGCCGAATTTGAGCGTGATGCCAAGATACCCCTGTTCGCGGCTTCAAGCCTTGATCCTGAAGCCGTCTTGCAATTTTGCGGTATCCTAAGCCTTCCGACCGCCATGCAAGTATCAATTCGATTATCAGTTGCTCATCGTGTTGTTTTACAAGCCTTTTGGAGTCCTGGGGGTCTATCTGCCAGCCATAAGGCGGCAAATTAGACACCCGCTTGCCGTTGGCCTGGTACTCCAACATCGCCACTTTCGTGCGCTCCGAAATCATTTCCCGCTCAAATTCGGCCAGAGCAGCGAAGATATGATAGACCACCCGGCCCCCCGGCGTCGAAGTGTCCAAATTGGCCTGAATGATGCACAAGTCGGCCTTCTGCTTGCGAAGCTCCAGCGATATGCGGATCGCATCCTGAATTGACCGGGCAATCCGGCTCAGACTGTAGGCGACGAGCACACCCTTGACTTTGCAGACGTGCTCAATCGCCGCCTGGAGTCCCGGCCTATCCTTGATGGTCTTGCCTGATATGCCAGCGTCCGAGTACGCACCGGCGACCGTCAGGTTGTGGATTTCGCAATGTTTGCGGCATAGCTCGAATTGGCGCTCGATGCCATCGCACTCCTGGGCATTAGGTCGCGGGCTGAACCGAGCATAGAGAATCGCTTGCTTAGTCATTGTCAATTCTCCTGTAAGTTCTGTTCGTTTTCGTTCGGGATGTTGCGAAATATCGAACCGCCCATAAGCGTATGCAGGTCAATCTCAAGAATCAGCCGGGATAGCGCGTTGGCGGCGATAAGGAACATCGGATGCCCAGTCTTGTCGCGTTGATTCTCTATGAATTGACGCACGATGCGCAGATACCCAACATGATCGACGTGTGCGAGAATATCTTCTTCGAGCAGGGTCGATATGATTTTGGCCTTTCCTTTACGTTCCTCGATATTCATTCTTTCACCTCTTTCTTCGGCTCCGCCGTCTCTTAAACCAGAGGCCGGGCGGTTAATCATGGCCATTGCAAGAGTCGTCACTCGTGCAAAAAGTTTCGTCAACGTCATAAGCCGATTCAACTGCAATATCATGGACCATCTGACATAGTGGACAGTAATGGATGTTTATGCCGCTGACAGTGATTCTACTTATCCCAGCACATTCAATCTTGCCGGATACAAAAGGTTCTTGGTCCGGCTCAAACTCAACTAAATTCGCTGTCGCTAAAACTAACCGTTTGTGTTTGCACTTGCTCATAGTTCATACTCCTAAAAAGACTCAGCGACAAGCCGAGTCGGTTATATCAAGGCCCCGCCTGCTTTTGCAGCTACGGCTATACCGGGCGGGGCGGCTTTCGCGGGCCTAAAGTGTCTGTCCTTGTAAATGTTCCGGTTTTAGCTGGCCACCGTAGCCGAAGCCGGAATAGACTTCGAGTTTCGGGTTTACGTGGCAAAGGGCAATAGCGACCTTCAATTCCTTGCTATACCCCCATCCGGTTAGCCACCAGTGAAAGGCCGGGTATCCTTTGCGGATACTATAAAGCTGGTTGCCAATAAGTTCCTTTGTTTTCTTGCCTAACTGAGAATCGCCCGGCCAAAGAACCTGCAACGCCGCGCCGTTGGCGTTGTCGAGATACACTTGAAATCGTGTCCAATTCGCATTGAGCGGCACAATATAGGCTCGTTTTGCTTCTTTGAGTTGCTCTTGTTGTGTTGCCATTGTAATAATCTCCTAAAGTGTCATCGTTCCTGTTTGTTTGGCGCGATCCTTGACTGCTACAATTTTGTATCGGTAACAATAGTAAATCGGGTCTCTTGGGTTGTCCGTCCCGTCTTCGTCGCCGCAAAAACCAAAAGAATCTATCGGATTGCGGCAACGCGCCAACAGGTTCTTTATGTAGCGGTCTGCTCTCGACTGCGCCGACTTGTAAGTCCGATAAGGATAGGTTGCCACTTTGACGATGATCTCACCCTCGGGCTCTTCGACGTGGCAAGTCTTTAATGGATTTTTCATAATACGCTCCTAAAATGGGCCTCCTTGCCCGGTTGACGATCCGTCTGTTGGTTGTTAGACGCCTAATTCGACGGCCAATGCCTGCAACCAGGCGTATTCACGCGCTAAGTGCTCCGGCGTTATACCCGCTTCGCCGCCGATATAGCCATCCTCCTTTACATTGTTTAGGCAAGCCGTTTGATTGGCGAACCGATTCCGCACACTTGAACCGCGCGGGTATTTGGCCCGCATTACTGGCCGGATGCGGTCGCGTAACTCATACATTTCTGCAATCATCTTCAATACTCCTAAAAACCGTTGATATTCAACAGCACACGGCCTCGGCCTGCCATCCGTCTGTCTGTCAATAAGGCATAACAAAACTGGCGGCATTCAACTGCCGGGCTAAGGCGTCGGCGGCGCGCTTCGTACAACAACCGATGCGCAAATTATGCGGAATATCTTCCAATTCGTTTACGTCAAGCGGCCCTTCTACGTTGTAGGCAATAGAACTGTCGCTTAATACTTCGGGTTTTACTTGCCAGTCGATCATCTTCAAGCTCCTAAAATTTGCGGCCCCGGCCCCGGCGATAAACTTGGCAGGATATGGAGCCGGAAGCAAGGGCCGCCGTGTGTCTTGTTCGTCTTGAATTGCCAAGTTCATCATGCCTAATATAGTGCAAGGCCCGTGCCAACATTCCAAATAATAATCTTAACCACTTGTAAACGCTGTACTTATAGCAATATCAAGCAAGGTCTATCTGTAGCGACGCGTTGCTTAATATCAACACCAAATAAGCACAACCTGAACTTAAAACCCGCACCACACACCACTTATCACCAATAACCGCCCACGTTGATTAAAATAAACGCCCGTTGAAAATAATTATCAGCCCCCACCCCTCGCGTGCGCGCGCACGCAGGTTATATATTAACCTATAGATACATAGTATATGTGTTATAGTTAGCATATATACTACAAACCCTCTATTCGTTACAAACGTCACAGATGGTTCTTGACATTCACTAACCGAACTGTAATTTTAAGAAGCAATGAAGAAAAAAAGCACAACAAAATGGCACTTACGCAATGGCCAATTACGAGAGAGATTGCTTGACCTGCTACCTCAGCACGGCTGGTCTATCATGCAAGCCGGAATAGCCGCCGGTTACAGTCCTGTCTACGCAAAATGCAATCTTGCCAAGCAAATCAAAAAAGACAGCATCTACTGTCAGCGGCTCATCGACAAACGAAGGGAATTGGAAGCCACAAGCGGGGATAAGATAGAATTGATTCAACGAAAACTCGATGAAATCATCGACAACGAACGCACAACGGCGGCTAATCGGATACGTTGTCTCGATATTAAATGTAAGATTCTCGGCGTGTATTCCGAGAAGCGCGTAATCGAGGAGGTGACACGTCAACGCGAACTCGACGGGCAAGAGCGCATCGAAGCTATGCTACTGGCAAAGCTCCGATTGCGTGCATTGCCCGCCCCAGGGCTGTGCGTGGCCTTGCCTGCGGTTTACCCACAGTTTACACAAGAGGCTGATATAGTGACATTAGGTGATGATAGTGTGAGTCGGACAGCGCCAGAGATAGATGATCCCGGCTGTAATCCGCCTGTAAACGAGGGGGACAGCAGCACGAGCAGCAGCGACAACAGTACAGAGACAGGCACGACGCCGAGCGCGCCGGGGGAGGGCATACCCCCCAATGATGGCTCGGCGCACCGTTCCCCTCCTCTCACCGGTTAGAATATAGGTTTTGGTAAATAGGACAAAGGTACTCCAGATATAAGGGGATAGACGAGATGTCACGGGAAAGTTATTCAGGGGTTCATGTAACGAGTGCGTTGCGGACGGAGTTTAGGGAGAGCATGACGTACAGGGCGGGGATAGTATTGCAGAACGGTCGTGTAAGTGACGTATTTGAGGTGGTAGGGGGTCCGATATGCGTGACGGGTCTGTTTATGCAGATAACGGAGGCGGTGAGTGACAGTGCGTGCAACATGTTTTTTGTAGCGAGTCCGATGTTGGGTTTGCACACGGTGATAGGGGATGGTGTTAACATTCAGGCGGCGGCGATAGGGGATTGGTTTTGGTCGGAGTGCGATGGGACGGCGATAATAGCGGCGGCGACGGGTACGTTGTTGCCGGTATGTGCGGTAGGGCGGGGTTTGGCGACGGGTCGTGGGATCATAGTACCGGAGGGGTCGATAGACGTGGCGTTCAGCAATGATGATCTTTCGAGTGGGAAGGGTACGTTGTACATACAGTACGTACCGATAGTTCGGAATGCTTGCGTTTACTGTGGGGATATTCGGACGAGCACGACGAGTTCGAGTAGTAGCAGTACGAGTAGCAGTACGAGTTCTTCGTCCAGTACATCATCGAGCAGTTCCTCGTCGAGCAGTACGAGCAGCAGTTCAAGTTCGACGAGTAGTAGCACATCGACAAGCTCAAGCAGCAGCACGAGTTCTTCTTCGAGCACATCTTCCTCGACCTCAAGTTCTACAAGTACCTCATCGAGCACGTCGACGAGCAGCAGCACGAGCACATCAAGCTCTACGAGTTCCAGTACATCAACCTCATCGACGAGCAGCAGTAGTTCGACGAGTAGTTCTTCATCTTCGACGAGTTCGAGTTCAAGCACGACAACGGATTAAGGGTCTTATGGTAATAGGGGTAGAGGACATAGCGAGTGTTGACGCGGCGTACTGGGCGAACCTTCGCCAGATCAAGTTGCAGAAGGGGGTCTTCACGTTTAAGGGTCGAGAGTACCTACTCGAACCGATGCAGGATAGGTTTTCGCGTAAGTGTATGATGAAGGGGACGCAGGGCGGGGCGAGTTTAATCGTAATGCTGATAATGCTTCACGGGATGATTTTCAAGCGTTACCCGCAGGGGGTGTTATATTTATTTCCAACGACGGCATCGGTTCAGGAGTATTCCAAAAGTCGATTTTCGCCCTTGATTCAGGATAATCCCAGCGCGATAGGGCGGTACATAGAAGACACAAACACCGCCGGTTTGAAGAAGGTGAATGGCGGGAATTTATACCTTCGCGGCGGCAACTTGAGCGAGAAGTTGGATGTTGGATACCAGGAATCGACGCAGTTGAAGGCTATCAGCGTGGATGCAACCGTCTTCGACGAAGTTGATTTGATGGATTCGGACACTATTGCAAAGGCGATAGGGCGAATGGATGCTTCGGAGATTAAAGATGAGATATACATTGGCAATCCAGGGGTTCCCCGCAAAGGCATAGACGCTTTTTTCCAGGAATCCGACCAGAGGCACTGGTGGATGACATGCGTCAAATGTGGGACGGAGACTTGTGCGGAAAAAGAGTTCTTTGATAATCCGTCGTTCATTAGAATTCGACCGGATGGGACGGGGTATTTAGGTTGTCGGCGGTGCGGGGCCCAAATAACCAATCAGACAGGAACCTGGAAGCCAGATGTTCCAGCGAACAGCAATACGATGCACGGTTGGCGATGGTCACAGTTGATTATTCCATACAGCGATCCAGCAAAGATTCTTCAGAAGTATCGTTATCCCCCCCAGGATAATATAGGCGATGTGTGCCGAATCAATTTGGGTATGCCGTATATTTCCTCAGAAGACCAGTTGACTCACATGCAGGTTTTGTCTTGCTGTGGGGACTACAACCAGGAGGATTCCAGCGAGGGCCCGTGCATTATGGGTGTTGACCAGGGGGACATAAAACACCTTGTCATCGGCATTAAGACGGGGCGTAAGGGAGGTCGTGAAGGAAAAGAGGAAACATTCAAGATTCTTAGGGTGGCGCATGTCTCAAAGTGGGAAGAGATTCACGACCTGGCCAGACGGTTTAATGTGAAGTTGGCCGTGGTGGATTTGCGCCCCAACGCGGATGCCGCCAGGGATTTTCAGAGAGACGAGAAGTACAAGATTCATCTACTCGAATATAGCGAATCGAGTCCCGTGGGCGTGATGTTCAATGATAAAACGGGTTTGGTTAAAGTGAACCGGACGGAGATTTTCGATGCGAGCGGGAAACTCTTCTCTGAGAATCGTATCCTAATACCGAGAAAATCGCCGGAGATTTCCGAATTCGTAAGACAGGTGACTGACCCCGTGTGTATTGAAGAGCGAGACAAGAGACAAGGGGGACTGATTCGGCGCTATCGGGGCACGAATGACCATTACCGTAATGCAATCAACTTTTTTTTATTGGCGGCATCGAGAATAACGGCGCCGATGGCGCGGGAGTGGACTCGGCCGCGGTCAAGCCACGCGAAGAATGACTATGTACGTTGCTGAAAGAACATTCAAGAACGAGGAAATTATCAAGGCGAAGATCGTCGAGGCCCGCGAGCGGGGCGTCTGCGACCGGGACGGCGTGACACTACCGAGAGCGAAACGAGGAGTCGCCGGCAAGGGCGACCGGTTCCGACATATCGACAAGAAGAAGTTCGATGAGAACTACGTTAGGATTTTCGGGCACCAATGAGAGTCGAATACGTTGAAGACATTGATGTTCTATACGAAGTCGGGATGCACTGGATGGCCGAGCACCGGGGCAAGGAGTTCGGCTTCGACGTCACCGCCGAGAGCATTATCGCCGACGCGAAGGAATGGTTGGCAACGGAAGCAGGGTGCGTTATCGGCCTGGTCGATGAAAAGGAAGGGTATGTGGGCTTTATGAGTCTGTTCTGTGTGCCGAAGTTCCTGGGCCTGCGTCCCATCGCCTTTGAAAAATACTGGTATGTAATACCTGAGTTCCGAATCGGGGCGATACTTATGATGAACGAAGCGAAACGATGGGCGAAGGCAAAAGGCGCTTCGCACCTGATACTCAGCGCGTCGGCAATGGCGTCGGATATGCACAAGCATCTATGCGATCTCTACGAACGGTTGCACATGCAGTTATTTGAGACATCTTACATTACGGAGTTGTAGATATGGGTTCGATGTTCAGCAAGCCAAGCGTCCCTGACCCGCCGCCCGTGCCGGACCCCGTTCCTATTCCAGAGATCGAGGATGAGGCGGTCGCACAGACAATGCGAAAGCGAAAAGGAAGGTCTCAAACGATATTGACGGGCGACTTGGTTCCGCCCGATGTTGGACAGAGAACTCTATTGGGTGGGTAATGGCTAACCAAAAAGCAAAAGAGATAGTCGATTTGAGGAACCGAGAGAAGGCGAAGCAGGCCAACTTCCGGTCGCTCTGGCAGGAAATATCCGATATAGGATGTCCCTTCATACACCCCATCACGGACACTTACGCGCCCGGGCAGGAATTGATGACCCACATCTACGACGTGACGATGATGGAGGAGTCGGAGAATATGGCGTCCGGGCTATCGAACAATCTCATGCCTGCAGGCCAGCAGTTCTTCTCTATTCATCCCGCGGACAAACGTTTACGTCAATCACAGATGATTCGCAGACAGTTCTCGCAAGGAACGGAAGTGTTGCATGAACAACTTGCCAACAGTAATTTCGTGGCCCAGGTCGATATGACGTTGCTGATGTGGTTGATGTTCGGGACGGCTTGTCATTATTCCGATTGGACGGTTAAGACGGGACTAAACTTCCGCGACTACGGGATCGGAATGTATCAGTGCCTCGAAAACAGTAAGGGGATTATCGACACCCTGATGATGACGGTCCCGATGACGGCCCGGCAATGCGTTCAGGATTGGAAGGCCGAAAACGTAGGGGAGAGTATCGTCAAGGCATACGACAAACCTGAGACGCGAAACGACGTTTTCAATATCATCCACATCGTGCGCCCGCGTGCGGAACGCGATGAGACAATGATCGACAATATGAACATGCCCTTTGAGTCGGTCTATGTGAACGAAAAAGACGAGCATACGATCCAGGAAGGCGGGTACGAGGAGTTCCCGTTCGCCGTACCCCGCTATCGAATCATATACGGCGAGGTCTATGGACGCGGGCAGGGTTCAATAGCCCTGAGAGCGGCCCGAACACTCAATAGGGCCGTCAAGGACTTCGACGAATCAGCTGATAAGTGGGTGAACCCGCCCCTCGAAGTCCTGGATACCTTCGACGGCGATGTTGACGTTACCCCCGGCGCTCAGAACTTCGTTACCCAACTCAATTCTATCAAAGCGATAGAGCGAAATGCGTTGGGTGCGTTCCCGATAGGCAAAGACTGGATCGAATACCGCACGCAGAGGCTTCAGGAGATATTCTTCAAGAACGTATTCGAGCAACTTGCGATGCTGACGGGGGACCGCAGAACGACCGTGGAGATTATCGAGCGTCTCAAAGAGGGGATGAAGAAGATGAGTAAGCCGATAGGTCGGCTATTTACAGAACTATTCGACCCAGTAATCACCCGATCCTTTTTATTGTTGATTCGCAACGGCATTTTGCCTCCATTGCCCGCGGAAGTAGCGCAACAGGGATTCAAGATTGAATATAACAACCCCCTTGCCCTGGCCCTGCGCGACCAACAGAGCAAGGGACTCCAATACTGGGTGAGCGCCCTGGGCCAGATGGAACTGATCTTCCCCGGAGTGAAGGATAATGTTGACCACGACAAGGCGGCAAGGGACCTTGGTGAATCGCTCGGAGTTAAGACCGACCATATCCGCCCAATTCGAGAACGGGACGAGATTCGCCAACAGAGACAGCAACTACAACAGGCGCAGATGCAAATGCAGATGATGGAGCAGGCGGCGAAAGGATATAAAGACACTTCCGCCGCCGCCGAGGAGGGCAGCCCCGCTCAAGAAGCGCAGACTGCCCTAACGGGAGCAAAATAATATGCCACTTACATCCAAAGGCTCTAAGATACTGGCGGCCATGAAGAAACAGTACGGCGGCAAGAAGGGCGAACAGGTCTTCTACGCATCCGCAAACAAAGGCACGATAACGGGTGTGCATCCGAACAAGAAGAAGTACGCCCGGGCCCTCAAGCGAAAGAGACGAAAGAAAAATGCTTAAACGTGGCCGACAACTGATTACCGATTTCAGTCTCGTGTTCCATAGCGAGCACGGCAAGAGAGTCCTTGCCGATTTGAGGGTGAAATGCCCGGCCTTCGATAGGTCATCGCTCCAGGTAAACCCGAAACTCGATGTCAATACTGAAATGTACCAGGCCGGGCAAAGAAGCGTCTTGCTGTACATCTACAAAATGCTGAACACCGATCCCTACGCCGAAAAGGCAAGCCACGCTATCAACGAGGAGGGAATTGTATGAACTGTGGACAATGCAAATACTACCTCGAAGGGACCTGTTACCGATTCCCGCCCTACGGCGGCAAGAGCAGATCGCGCGTCAGTAAAGAGGAGATTACTTGCGGTGAATTTCATTCCAAGCGCCCCGCCTACGTGCGCGAGGATCATATTCCAAAACCAAAAGAACCAAAAGTCGCTCCGCCGACCGTTAAGGTTGAGAGCACCACAACGAAAACCTCAAGCACAACTACAGGTACAGGAGAGTAACAATGCCAGAACCAGAAGGAACACCAGCACCAGTGGCAATCGTCGATTCGTCCGGGAAATTCAGCGAGACTTGGCGAGATAGCCTGCCCGAAGATATTCGAGGCGACGAATCCCTGAAGGTCGTAACCGACTTTCCCGGACTTGTTCGCCAACACATCAACGCCCAAAAGATGATCGGCAAGGACAAAGTGGTAGTGCCCGGCCCCAACGCCAGCGACGCCGAGAGGGACGCCTTCTTTACCGCTATCGGCAGGCCGAAAACCGCCGGTGATT
>Ga0315288_10002273_pt1 | contig 24864 bp, 22 predicted proteins | sample YL17G11_20_MG_FD_203454 | JGI IMG/M metagenome (GOLD analysis project Ga0315288, IMG submission 203454) | Sediment microbial communities from Yellowstone Lake, YNP, Wyoming, USA - YL17G11_20 | ecosystem: Environmental > Aquatic > Freshwater > Lake > Sediment | place: USA: Wyoming | collected... | reverse complement strand
CGTGGATAATACATTTTCCTCTTGACAAGTTTTAGAATTTGATTACAATTATTGCGTAGGATAATAAGAGGCAAATATGAGCAGAGTTAATTTCTCTCTCTCTCTCTCTCTCTCTCTCGGATAAATCCGTTCAAATTTCAAAGTATATATTTCATATTTACAATTTTAGCTGGGAACATTTTTGTAAGAAAAATTTCCTTGACCCCACACCTATTTATACAAGTTATAAGTGTCGTAACCAAAAAGTCAAGTTTGGACAATATTTGCTTGAAAATAGGTGCGGGGTTGACAAACCCAAGGAAAAATTTATAATGAAAGGAGGTGAGAAAGATGAATAGGAAACTTTCAACATTAGTATTTGTTTTGTTGCCAGTTGTATTTATATTCTTAACGCTGATAAGCGCACAAGTATTTGCAGAAGAGACTACCTACGATTATTATTTTATTCAAGACATATCCGATGATGGTGGAACAGGAGTCACTGGTGTTTGCATAATCCAGTGTAATGTAACAGAAGATTCAGTCGAACCTGTAAGAAAAGAACTTAGTGATGATGGTTTTGAAGAAACAACTGTAGCTGAAATTCACAATGCTGGATATTTAACACCTATGGAGGCTTTTGAGCAGTCAAAAAACCGTGATGGTGGCGAAACCGAACATGAAACATGGTCCTCTTGGTGTGATGCATATCCCTATTCAGGTGCGAAGATGGTGTCGGCAGGTTCTCGTACTGAAAGAGCAACTATCGGATGGGTATATACCAAAGGAACACTCAAAGGCCATAATGCTCAAGGTTTTAATTATGAACGCACAAAGACTTGTAAAAACAGATTCGGCTATGCAGCAACTGTTTCCTTCCAAGTTCTATATCCTGGTACAACACCCCCTGTAACATGGACTGAATCCGGGCATCACGAATATCCGTATAATAGAATTTATTATACTCAAGTCTCGGATACGTATTAATATCATAAAACAATATGGGTGGGCAGTTTCTGCCCACCCATATTCTAATAGTATTGACTATGATTTTAAATGGAATATAATAATATACGATAAATATAAATGGAGGAATTTATGTTAAGACTAAACTATAAACATTTATGGACATTAGTAGTAATGCTATTTCTTTTTCAATGTTCAATGAACGCTAAACCAGTATTTGAACTCGGAACAAAACTGACTTATAACTTTACTGACCAAAAATCGTTTTATACTGATACCATTACCGGACAAACAATACAAGAAGTGTATGCCGAACCGTATTATGGTACCAGCGTTGAATTCTTGATGAGTTTTGTTAATAGATTATATTTTAGAACTGACCTATTAGAATTTAGAATATTTGAACGCGGCGGACAGGCAATCTACTCTTTTCCGTTCCTTGATTCTGATGTTTTATATGAATTGCCAGTTGGTTCTAAATTTTCGCCATATCTTTTTGGTGGGGTCGGTTTTCAACTATTTTTTGGTAAGCAGGAGGCGTTTGATGCGCGCTTTGCTTTTGGTAAAACTTATAATATAAGGGCCGGGTTCGGGATGAGATATGAGTTAAACCCGAAGACAAAACTTTTTGCTGAATGCCTACTTTATACTGATAACTATACTTTAGATGAAACATTAGACCTGTTCATAGTTGAGGTAGAACGGACTTCATCAGTCGGCATCAATAAAATAAATTTTGGAGCAAGGTTTAGACTGTAAATGAACCCTATTAGAAATAATATGATGGGGCAGAGAAGGATTATAATTGATGGAATTGATACTAAAACCATCGGAATTTCTAACGGGGTGAAAACAACTTTTCTTCTCTTGTGCTTTGTCCTTGTAGCAAACATATATTCACAGGATATTTTGTGGATGAAACGTTTTGATTTATCCCAGAACGAGTATGGGCGAGGTATTACTTCAGATTTGTCAGAGAATATAATAATTGCTGGTTCATATGAAAATGTTCAAGGAACAAGTTCGGAAATTTTGGTTGTTAAGTATAACGAATTTGGCGACACACTGTGGTATCGGCGATATAACCCATCGCAATTTAACATCGCATTAGATTTAACAACTGACCATATGAGTAATATTATTGTGATGTGTTATCACGAGGGTATTTCTATTGGTAATCCAGGCATAATTAAGTTTTCTCCCAATGGAGAGACTATTTGGACAAGAATATATCCAGCGCTTCAAAATATTTGGCTTTGCGGAATTGCCCTTGATTCCTTTAATAATATTTTTACCTGCGGCATTGGCAACGAGGCAGATAGCGAATTCTCGGTTATCAGTAAATTTGATAGTAGTGGCAACCTAGCTTGGACAAGAAGATTTTATAATTGGAGCAATGGCGTGCCACGTTTTTCGAATATTATCGTAGATATTTCTCAAAATATATTTATTACTGGTGAATTGTCTTACTGGCCGGATACCAGCTATCTTTTAGTAGCTAAATTCAATAATAATGGCGATTCAATTTGGACGCGGTGTTTCGCTACCAATCTTCCGTTTACATATGGAGTGGACATAACGCAGGATAACAGCAGAAATATCATTGTTACCGGTTCTAATGTCAATTGGCAGAATTCCGGTGATGGCCTTGTGATTAAATATTCTGTCACTGGCAATATATTATGGTATAGAGTATTTGATTTTCGAGCTAGAGATTTTGCCACCAGTACTATTGCCGATGCTCAAAATTACATATTCGTTTGCGGCGGTTGCGAAAACCAAACTTGGAACAGTGATTATTTTTTAGTAAAATATTCTCCAACTGGTGATACACTATGGACAAGATTTTATAATGGATTATATGATGAATATGCGGTCGGCGTTGTAACTGATAACCAAAATAATCCGATTATTACTGGTTATTCTTCCAATGGTTCTAATTATGATGTCTTGACTATTAAATATCGTGGCTCATCTGGAATTGAAATGCCCCAAAATTATATCATTCAGAAAGAAGATATCGTTAGACAATTTTCAAGCATAATTAGAAATCATGAATTACGTTTTTCGATAATAAAGGCATGTAATTATACAATTACACTTTATGATAAACAAGGACGTAAGGTAAAAGCCATTAGTAATAGATTTCTAAAAGAAGGGAACCATACTTTTAATATTGGTGCTTTGTCGTCAGGAATTTACTTCTTAGATATCAAGTCAAATAAATACAGACAAACACAGAAAATTATTATTTCCAAATAAATCATTCTATTATTGAACAATTTAGAAAACAGTCCGAAAAACGATTACTAATTTAGACTTCGTTTGGACGCAGTGTTTGTATAATCTGATTTTGCGGTACTTCTTCTTGGGTTGCTTCATTACAATGCTAATACGAATTTTTCCTCTTGACAAGTTTTAGAATTTGATTACAATTATTGCGTAGGATAATAAGAGGCAAATATGAGCAGAGTTAATTTCTCTCTCTCTCTCTCTCTCTCTCGGATAAATCCGTTCGATTTTTGACGTATTTATTTATAAGTTTTAATTTTAGATTATAAGTGAGAATGAGGAATGTAAATATGCATTACACTCGAATTTTTTCAAGAATTATAATTTTACTGTTTTTAATAAATGTCGTTATTTTGGGCGCCTTGTATCTCAAAATGGGTAATACCCATTAGGAGGATATATGAACAATAAATACAAACTAATTCTTGGGCTTTTACCCTTGATGATGTTTGCAACGGGAGCCTGGTTACCCCGCACACCATTGACTCAATATGCGCAAAATAATACTACTGCCATGACATTTGGGAAAATATGCTGGACAACCCACGATACGGGTCGCGTTTATATTTTATATTACCAGTCAATTCCAAATAGAGCACTTTTTCAATCATATGACCCTTTTTATCGCCAATGGAATTATAATTTGCAAGACCTACCTGAGAACCCGTAAAAAGGTTCTGCTTTATGTCCGTGGTCCAGTGGAGTTGAAAATGCCAAAATTTTTGCAATTCCTTATGATTATTCCGGTAGTGTAAGTCATTTCTATGAATATGATATAGTGGACAATAACTGGAGAAGCTTAGATACGGTCCCTCACACACAGCATTCTTTAGGATTGGGTTTAAGTCTTAAAACCGGCGACCGCTGTATGATTGGAACACTGCCTTATATAAACTTTTATTACTTTGGCGGACGATTGGGTGAATTCTACGTTTATCGCCGAGAAATAGGACCACCTGCAGTCCAGACACTTACGCCAGGGTGGACACGACTTACTAATTATGCTAATGGTGATTACAGACACGGCGATGGAGCAGACCTCGCTTATCGACCTTTGTGTGGAGTAGATAACCCAAAAAGAATCTACGGATTACGCGGCGATGATGTTTATGATGATTATACTTTCTATTATTACAATATTGATTCCAATACATGGATTCTTGTTCGCAAGGTACCTGCTGCTGTGGCGGGTGGTGGTTCTCTTGCTAGTTATGGAGTTTTAGGTGCAGACACAATACAATCTAACAGACTTCTTTACGCTTTTAAGGGGAATAATACTAAAAAGTTCTGGTCGTACAACTATGCTACTGACGATTGGAGCGATGGACCAACTGATCCGGATTACAATGTGAATCAGGGTGCGGATTTATCTTTCGGATATTATAAACCATCAACTGTGGTAATCCCCGGAATCTGGGCAACATTTGCAGGTGGATATGCAAATATCGGCTTTTTCGATCCATCTGCTGCAGAGGCTGGCGGAAGTCAATCAGCAGGCTTAATACCTTTAGAAGAAAAAAATCGAATTACTTGCGATGCAAGAAATCAACTTTTTATCAGGTTATCATCAATTCTAAACACGGACGCCAAATTAAAACTCTATGATGTTTCAGGTAGGATGGTTCAAATGTTCTCAATTCCTCAAGGCAATATTGAATATCACATAAAACTTGACAACGTTCGGTCTGGTGTTTATCTTTATAGATTGATAATGGCAAATAATGAAATAAATGGCAAATTTGTAAAAATGTAAGAAAATAAAAAATATGAGATACAAGGCGCCCTTAAAAATTAAGTATTTTTTGATATTTATATTTTTATTATTCTCGATAATAGAAGCACAGTGGTTTGAAGGAAATCTTTATCTGCCTGATAGTTTTAGCGGAGCCAGTGGAGCTAATTGTATTGTCTGGAACACAATTAATGATCGAATTTATCTCGACGGTTTTAATGAAACATTTGTTGTCATTGATTGTGAAACTGATGAGAAAATAGCGCCAATCAGGATTAATGCTAATGAAACAAGTTGTCCCGGATATTTTGTATGGAACCGAGCCAATAATTCTCTTTATATATGGTGTTCGGGATACCGGGCAATTTATGACAGCCTGCATGTTGTCGATTGTCAGACACAGCAGACCATCGCCTATCTTCCTTTTCTTAGAAGATATTACGGTGGTGGGTGTGGCGCTATTTTGTGTGTCAGTTCGACAAGCAATAAGGTCTATTTATGTAGAAGTAATGATACCATTCTTTTTGTGATTGATGGCAATACTAATCAGATAATAAAAAGTATGAGATTTAAATCTGAAGTAAGTGAGCAAAACCCACTAATGAAATGGAATCCAGTAAATAACTGTCTATATTTGATAGGTTCAATCTCACGCACCGATACTATCGGCTTAACTGTAATTGACTGTGCACACGACAGCATCATTGCCTTTAATTACCTTAACCCTTATCAAAGCGGCAGTGTCAAATATTGGTTTCAGTTTGACTCAATACGAAATAGGCTTTACTTTTCTTTTGCTCCGGACCCAGAAGAAGTATGGAAAATATATGAAGTGGATTGCAACACTAACCAGATAACCCATATTTTTCCTACGAATGTTAGCTGTCGAGAAGGTCACTTAGACTTTTGTCTGAATACGCAAGATAGAAAAATTTACTATTATTCTTATCAACACAATGGCTTCATTCACACTATTGACATCCCCTCTGGAATTGAAGATTCAATATTTGTGGGTGTGGGTTTTAATAATTATGCCTATCTACACTTTTCGCCAAGATATAATGAATTATATCTTTTTTTCTCGAGCAACGATACATTAACGGTTATTGACCTTATGACTTCTTCAGTAAATTATTACGAACTGCCGGCCGATATAGGAGCGCGACCCTTTCTCCATCCGATTCGCGAAAAACTTTATATAATTAGAGACTATGGCGAAATGGTTTTCGTCTTTGATTGTCAATCTCATATTGTAACCATGGAGGTATTTACCGGATTACAACCCGTGTATGATATTTTACTCAACCCAATTGAAAACAAACTGTATACTGCTAACACTAATTTCCCGTATATTTTTGTTTTTGATTCAGAGCATCTTCAGGCACTTCGACAGGTTAAAGTAGCACCAACCGGTTATGGGTTAGCTTGTTTGGGATTTACCTGGCGCCACAATAAAGCTTATATCTCTTATCCACGGCACATTGCGGTCTTATATTGCCACACTGATAGTGTGATTAAAACTATCAGCGGACTTGCTTCTTATTACGAGTTTGAATATAACCCAATCCTTGATAAAATTTATACGTACGATGTTAGTTTTTTTGGTAATAGGCTAACTTATGTAATTGACTGCACAACCGATTCAGTGATAAAAGTGTTGCAAACCACTGGCTCGCAATGGAGATATTTTGGCGATATTCAATTTGATTTTTTAACCAATAAGATGTATTTGACTGGTGAAAACGGTCTTGTTGTAATTGATTGCACACAAGATTCGGTTATAAAGCGTGTTTCGAGTATAAATGGTGGCTCAATCTTTTTTAGAGCCCACGGTGACCGACGGGTTTATGTAAAAGATGCGATGTTTGACCGATTTAATGATTCGCTACTTGGCTATCTCTCATTCCCTATTCCCGGTGTTTCTTACCCTTATGCGTATAATGGTATCAATGACCAGTTATATATATGTAAAAATACCGCTCCTGGTGGGTGGCTACAAAGGACTATAATATATGTCGTTGACTGCACCACACAAACAATCGTTGATTCAATACTGGTTAATTTCCCTGGATTTATTCCTGACCAGCAAATGATGTGGAATCCATTGAATAATAAGTTATATTTTACAGTATATTCTGAGAGTCTTTGTCTTACGCCATTATTTGTTGCCGATTGTCGAACAAATCAAGTTATCGCGACCTTTTTTGAAGTCAGTGCATGTAATCATCTTCATGAAATTTATTGTCTTGACCCATTAATTAATCGCCTTTATGTCTCTCCTTACAGAGAAAGTAGATTTGGAATGATAAGAGATAATATTATTGGAATCGAAGAAAAGTCAAGTGAAAAATTAGATGAGAGAATAGCATTAAAAATATTTCCCACGCTAACAAAGAACTTATTCCGAATCGAATATAATATATTAAAAAATGGCATTGTGAAATTAGACATCTTGGATACCTTAGGCAGAGTTAAAAAAATAATCAAAAACGAACGGTTCAAACCAGGTAGTTATCAATTGAAAATAGATATCTCTGACCTACCAGCCGGTGTCTATTTTATCCGACTAAAGCAAGATACAGAACAGGTCGTTGAAAGATTAGTGATTGTGAAATAGACTTTCTCTGAATTAACAGATTTTTATCTGTTTTAAGCCACAGATTGAATTCAAGAGTATTAATAACAACGGGACGGTATTGATTTTTGACTTGTTTTATCAGTGTATATCAGTGGCGTAGCTTTATTTATTCTTTAGACTGCAAAACTTCGATGATTTTGTCTTGTGGGATTTCTTGCTGGGTTCGTTTGACTAAATTCTTTAATGTATAAACATTCTTTTTCATCTCATTAGAACCGATAATAATTACATATTCGCAAAATAAATTATCGGCAATACCTAAACCAGCCCGAAGATTTTTATCCGGTGTATTCATTAAGGCTGGAATATTAGCATTGCGAAGCACATTTATTAATTGTTTTCCCTGTTTCTGTGCTTGTTCATCTAAGGTAATAATGTAGATTAATTTTCGGGCAGGTGAGGGAGCGCCAAGAACTAATAGAATCCGTTCTAATCCCAGGGCAAATCCAATCGCAGGAGTTTTCGACTCCCCAAAATCCTGAACTAGATTATCATATCGCCCACCACCACCAAGACTATCCTGCGCACCTAATTCTTTGCCAGCACAAACAAATTCAAAAGCAGTGCGCGTATAATAATCAAGACCACGAACCATCATTTTATTCAGTTCAAACGGTATTTTTCGCTCGACTAATTCATTAAGCACGGCTTGAAAATGATTTTGGCAATCATAACAAAGATAGTCAGCAATCTTTGGTGCATCACGATATACATCCTGACAGGTTGTTTCTTTACAGTCAAAGATTCTTAACGGATTTCGTTCTGCCCGCTCTTTACAGTCACCACAAATATTATCTTTAACTTTATCCAAGAATAAACTGAGGTTAGTTCGAAACTTGGGGCGACAGATTGGACAACCAACACTGTTGACCGTTGTTATAATGTCGGTTAGATTAAGACCGGTAAAGAACTTTACCCCCATTTCGATTATATCAACGTCAATATCCGGACCGCTATCGCCAATGGCTTCAACTCCCAGTTGATAAAATTCGCGATAACGCCCTTTTTGAGGTTTCTCGTAACGGTACATCGGACCAATATAAAATAATCGAAGTGGTAGTTTAAGGTTATACTGCAGAACCGTGCGGATAACTCCTGGTGTACCTTCGGGTCGTAATGTGATGTCACGTCCACCTTTATCAGTAAACTGGTACATCTGTTTAGTTACAATATCAGTAGTTAGTCCGGTTGAACGTAAAAACAGTTCGGTATGCTCAAAAGCGGGAGTGACAATTTCTTGAAAGCCATATAAAGAAACAACCTTACGAAACTGTGTCTCCACCAAATATTTCTGCCCACTATACGGTGGAAGAAAATCCTGCGTGCCTTTTGGATTAGAAAGTATCATAACATTAATTTTTCACCACAGAGACACAGAGTCGCAGAGGACACAGAGTTATTTCTCGTTTTTTCTCTGTGTCTTTGTGTCTCTGTGGTATATTCTTTTTCCATGTAATCTCGTGGTTTCATTTTTTAACTGCGTCTTCGCACCAGTTCCCATAAACTTGTGCCGATGATTATACCGACTATATTACTGCTAAAATCGACAATGTCCGGAGCGCGACCCGGAATAAAATTTTGTAGAAGTTCGGTCAGCACGGCTAATATGGTAGTATAGAGTAGTGCCCATAAGGAAATTGCTGCCTGAGCAAAAAAACCTAAAACACTATAAATTGAAAGGTGAATTAATTTATCCCAGCCGGAGGTCTTTTGCTGCCACTTTTCCGATATCGGAATTAACATAACAACAAGCACGATAATTGTAATATAGATAAAAACCGGTATTTTTACGAGCCGCGTATTATCTCCTTTAAACGCATCAATCGAATTAAACCTGAGCGTTCCGCTTCAGATAATTTCATCGTGATGTACTTAATTGTTTCAGTAATCGATGGGATTAAAACATACTCTAATGCATTGACTCGACGACGGGTCCTTTCTAATTCTTCAGCTAATAATTCTAATGTTTTTTCATTAATCGCCAAATTTAACAGCGCGGGGAGAAGTCCATCTAAAGTGAAAAGTGATGAGTCTAACTCACCAGAAGTAGTAGTAAAATCATAATTTAACAAGGAACCAGTAAACTCGATATTCTTAATAGTCGGGACATTGATATTAACAATATTTCGAACGCCAATATCAATATCAATGGTTCGGCCTGAAACCGCTAATGCTTGGACATATTCTTCGGGCTGGTAACTTGCTTCGGCATACCTTAGTCGCTGCTGGATTAAACTAATCTCTTGCGCCAATCGTTGTCTTTCACCTTTAATTGTTTTGATAAGTTCTAATATTTTACGCATTAACTGCTCTTGTTTATCTTTTAATAATTTATGACCACGACGGGCAACGACCAGCCGCCGCCGTAAACGCAACAGTTCCATTCGGGTTGCACTAACGGATAAACGCATGGTCTTATTTTATCGTAATTATCAGTAAAGTCAAGTTACTAAGAGGAGTTGATATTTTTTCGTTATCATATATAATTGATGTATGAGTAAATTGATTGCGGTGGTTGATGATGAAGAAGATATTGTTGATTTGATTACCCATCATCTGGAAAGGGAACGGTTCAAAGTCGAGCCGTTTTATGATGGGGAAAGTATTCTGGAATATGTTAAAAAGACTAAACCCGATTTGGTTATTTTGGATTTAATGTTACCTGGTGTTGATGGATTGGAAGTGTGTAAATTTCTAAAAAAAGACGAACAAACCAATACTATTCCAATTATTATGCTCACTGCTAAAGGCTCGGAAACCGATAGAGTAGTTGGATTGGAACTCGGCGCTGATGATTATATTATAAAACCATTCAGCCCAAGAGAGCTGGTGGCACGGGTGAAAACAGTACTTCGCAGAATTGAAGCTAAACAACAGGCGGCAAAAATAATCGAGATTGGCGATTTGAGAATTGATTTATCAAAGTATCAGGTGATGATTAACAAAAAGAAAATTGATTTAACCACAACTGAATTTAAACTATTGTCAATTTTAGTTTCCCGTCCCGGCTGGGTATTTAACCGCGACCAGCTCTTAAATGAACTCTGGGATTTTGACAAGGTTGTAATTGACCGGACTATAGATGTCCATATTCGTAACTTACGCAAAAAAATCGGTAAATTCGGTGACTATATAAAATCGATGCGCGGTATTGGCTATAAGTTTGAGAAAGAATAATTAGATATGCGCCTTAATTTATTATTCAGGAATTTTATCTATTTTGCTTTAATTATTGTCTTTACAACTTTGATTATAACAATTATTGCTTCCCGGCAATATCGAAAGAGTTATTTAAACACACTCGAACTAAGTTTACAAAAACAAGCCGAAATTGTCAGTGCCAATGTAAAAGATTTACTGCTCAAAGGTAAATATGGGCAGGTTGATTCAATGATAACCGCGATTGCTTTAAAAACTGCAACACGTATCACAGTAATCCGAAGCGATGGTTTTGTAATCGGCGAATCAGACCACGAAACAAAGCAAATGGAAGACCATTCAACCCGAACTGAGTTTATGCAGGTACTACAAGGAGGTATCGGCAGGAAAATTCGTTACAGCGAAACCACAAACCAGGAAATGTTATATGTTGCAGTGCCAGTACTTGATAATAATAAAGTCATTGCTGTGATAAGAACCAGTTCTTATCTGGCACAGATAAAAAGTAACCTTGATGCAATTAATAAGAAAATTGTCTATTCGGCAGTCATTTTAGGTGTCTTAGCATTATTTTTTGCTCTGCTCACATCACGAAATCTAACTAAACCAATTCGCTTGCTAACGCAAACCGCAGAACGAATTAAGAATGGTGAATTCCAAACTCACATAATTGTCAAACGCAAAGATGAGGTTGGGCGATTAACCGAGGCAGTGAACAAAATGGCAGAATCACTCAATAATTTATTTGCCGCATTAAGTTCAGAACGGGAAGAGATTAAGTCAATCCTTGCCTCAATGGCTGAGGGTTTGGTCGTATTGAATGAAAATGACCAAATCATAATGACTAATGACAGTTTCAAAGATATTATTACTGCAACCAACAACATTATCGGACGATACTACTGGCAGGTGATAAAAAGTTCTCAGTTTAGTGAACTGGTCAAAGATATTAAAGAGAAAATGGTTTGTCGTAACAAGGAAATCGAGATTAACAATAATGTATATTCAGCCAGCGGTAAACTGATTGAAAATCACGGTCAGAGAATAAAAACAATCATTGTTTTACATGATATTACTGAAGCCAAAAAATTAGAACAAGTGAAAGCCGATTTTATTGCTAATGTTTCGCATGAATTAAAAACACCGCTCACAAGTATTAAAGGTTATGCCGACACACTTTCAGATGAAGTTGGGAAAACATATCAGAAGTTTGCTAAGACGATTAGTCGGAATGCGGACCGATTAATTAACATTGTCCAAGATTTACTGGTCATTTCTGATTTAGAACACCGAGAACAAAAACTACAAATCGAAAAGATTAATTTAAAAGAGATGCTTGCTAATATTAAAAAGATGTTAGCCACAATACTGAAAGCAAAAAAACTGAAGTTCAATATTAGTGTTGCGGATAATGCTCAATACATAATGGGCGATTATTTTCTAATTGAACAGATGCTCACTAACCTGATTGATAATGCGATTAAATATAATGTTGAAAAGGGTAAAATTAATGTTACGGTGAATAAGATTGATAATCACATTAAAATTATTGTTGAAGATAGTGGGATTGGTATAAGCGAAGAATATTTACCAAGAATTTTTGAGCGGTTTTATGTGGTTGATAAGTCCCGTTCGCGTAAATTAGGCGGTACTGGTTTAGGTTTATCAATTGTCAAACACATTGTCTTAAGTCATAATGGCGAGATTAAAGTTGAAAGTGAAGTTGGCAAAGGTACAAGATTTATTATCACGCTTCCACAATAGAGTAACGAGCATATAGGAAAGTATGAAAAAGAAAGTATTATTTATCTGTACCCATAACTCAGTACGGTCGCAGATAGCAGAAGGATTGCTTAATTATATGTATGGTGATAAATATGAAGCTTATAGTGCTGGTACTCAACCTACGCGAGTTAATCCTTATGCAATTAAAGTAATGCAAGAGATCGGTATTGACATCTCATGTCATTATTCAAAAAGCGTGCAGGAATTTCTGAATCAAGACATAGATTATGTAATTACGGTTTGTGATAATGCCAATGAAACCTGTCCGTTTTTCCCTGGCGGAAAAATCCGTCTGCACAAAAGTTTTCAAGACCCGTCAAGTTTTACTGGCAGTGAAGAAGAAATATTAAATGGTTTTCGGAAAGTGAGAGATGAGATAAAGAAGTGGATTGAAAATAGTTTTAGGCTTTAAAATAACCACAACGCATATTAAACACAATTAAATATTAAGACTTTTTATATAGCCAATACCTGATTCCTTAGGTTACCTCTGTGGCAATTGAATTGGTAATCTATCGGGTAATCTGAAGGTCGGCTAAAAAGACAATTGGTTTGAGAGTCCCCCTGGATATCCGGGGGGATATCCCCTGGGTTATCCAGTGGACATCCCCTTGGTCAGTCGGAAAGGTTGTCGAAATCATTGCCTAAGATACAACCATTTGTATTCCCGATTAGGCAAGGAGGGGCGATTGTTTTATAACTCTCATTAATCCCAACCGCTTAATCACAAGTATAGATTCAATAGCAAGTCTGAAATGACAAAATAACCCTTATTTTTCTTAACCAAATCTTAACATTTAGCTTATATTCTATTAACCGAGGGGTGATATATTAATCGTGTATGATTGATATTTTAATAAAGAAAGGAGCTCGTATGCTCAAAAAAACTATCTTAAAAATCGCCCTGACCTTTTTAACCTGGGCAGTCGCTTTACAAGCCGGCGAAACCAAAGTCGCCGGTGAAATCTGGAATCGCTATGTCACCAACCGTAAGGATAGTAAAACGACCTCGAGTCAGTTTTCCTTTGACCGCGGTTACTTCACCCTGGAACCGAAATTAAGCGATAAAATCAAAGGACGGTTCACACTCGATTTTTTCTCAAGCGATAAATATAATGACGGTGCCGGTATCAAAGTGAAATACGGATTTCTTGATTTCGCTGAATTGCTACCGATTAAAGAAAGCAACTTTCAGGTCGGTTTAATCAAAAACTATTTCGGTATTGTTTATGATTGGGAATATCCGGTTATCGAAAAATCATTAGAGGATAAGGAAAAAGTGGTCGCATCGGTCGATTTTGGCGCGGCATTAAGCGGTTATTTACCCAAAGGTTTTGGCGAATATGCGCTGGGTATTTACAATGGCGAGGGTTATACCAAAACCCAGAGCAAAGTTAATAAGAATTTCGCATCCGTATTCAATTTGAGATTGACCCCGGTTGCCGGTATTACAATTGGCGGTTCCGTGCTTATGGATAAACCGGGTTTTACCGGTCTGGTCCGACAAACTACCAGCTCAACCCGTGCTGAATCAATATTTAAAAAGGTCTTTGATACCAGAACTGCTTATGCCGGTATCACCAAACTTGCCTTTGGTCCGGTCGAAGTTTGGGGTGAATATCTATATAATCAATACGACTCAATAACTCAAGTCAAAATCACGCATTCTGACCCGGCACTTGAGGATACCATAAATGACAATATTTTTACTTATAAAAACAGTGGTTATTCAGTTACTCCGATTATCGCACTTAAATCATTAACCGGTTTTGATGGTGATTTGGTTTTTCGCTATGACTATTGGGACCCGAATACGGTCGTGAAAAATTATGCAAACTCAACTGTCATTGCCGGATTAAACTACCATATTTTACGCAGTTCCAGCGCTTCACCAGTTTTGACCCTTCAGCTTAACTGGCAGAGAAAATCCTATGTAAAAGAGGACGCAACCCTTGCTGATAAAAGCCCAGAAGACCAGCTTGGTCTGCAATTAAAGTGGAAATTCAGTTCCACGATATTAAATTAATAAAGGAGATAAAATGAAAACATTTATGAAAATCTTAGTTGCTGGTTTATTATTAGTCAGTTCAACCAGTTTGTTTGCTGCAAAAAACAGTATTACCATGTCTGGTTCAACCACGGTTTTACCGGTTGCCCAGAAATGTGCCGAGGCGTTTATGGATATCAATCCGAAAGTAAACATCTCGGTCCGCGGCGGTGGCTCGGGTGTTGGTATTGCATCTTTGATTGCGAAATCGGTTGATATTGGTCTTTCTTCGCGGTCAATAAAAGATAAAGAATTAGCGACCGCCAAACAGAAAGGTGTTAATGCCGTCGATAATATAATTGCCTTAGATGGTTTAGCATTAGTAGTTCACCCGCAAAATCCCATGACTGAAATTACGATTAAGACTTTAAAAGATATTTATACTGGTAAAATCACGAACTGGAAAGCTCTCGGCGGTCCGGACCGGGAAATCGTCGTTATATCTCGGGATGTTGCTTCTGGTACTTTTGAAGTGTTCAAAGAAAAGGTATTGGGCGGCGACAAGACCAAAGAAGATGCCCTGATGCTTGCTTCGAATAAAGCAGTAGCGACAACAGTCCAGGAAACACCGAGCGGAATCGGCTATATCGGACTTGGTTATCTGTCGGAAGGCGTAAAAGCATTAAAAGTCGAAGGCGTCATGCCCAGTAATAAGACGGTTCAGGACGGCACTTATAAACTTGCCCGACCGCTTTATATGTTAACTAATGGCACACCAAAAGGTCTGGTCAAAGAATATATTGATTTCGTCTTGTCCGCAAGTGGACAAAAACTGGTTAGCGAAACCGGTTACGTGCCTCTACAATAATAACCGGATATAAAAAAGTGCGGGGAGAGTTCACCTCTTCCCGCCTTGTAAAATTGAATATGAAGTTTAAAGACGGGCTCTTTAAATACATTGCGCTTTTTTGCGCATTGTGTTCAGTTATTTTTCTGTTCGGTATTATCTTAAGTATTTTTAAAGAAGGTTATCCGATCTTTAGAATATTCGGAGTCATAAAATTTCTTTTTACCCGCGGCTGGTACCCAACTCACGAAGAAGCGTCTTTTGGGATTCTTGCACTTATTACTGGTTCGTTTGTCGTGACGGTCGGCTCATTGATAGTTGCGATACCGCTTGGAGTTGGTTCTGCAATCTTCTTATCGGAAATCGCTGGATTTAAAACCCGCGAGATTTTAAAACCATTTGTTGAGCTTCTGGCTGGGATTCCATCAGTTATTTATGGTCTTTTTGGTATGGCATTTCTGGCACCCTTTATAATGCGATTATTCAATCTGCCAACCGGACTCAATGCATTCACGACATCGATAATTTTGGGAATAATGGTCGTGCCGATTATTTCGAGTATTTCTGAAGATGCCATTTCATCAATTCCCAAAGAACTACGCGAAGCATCGTATGCTTTGGGAGCCAATAAATGGGAAACGATTTACAAAGTTGTTTTACCGGCTGCAAAATCAGGTATTTTTGCGAGTATCATCCTCGGCTTTGGTCGAGCAATCGGTGAGACTATGCTTGTTTTAATGATTGCTGGCGGTGCTGCAGTTATTCCCAAATCAATCTTTTCACCGGTCCGGCCCATGACTTCGGCAATTGCCGCAGAAATGGGTGAAGCTGTGGTTGGTAGTGAACATTATTATGCTTTGTTCGGTATTGCGATTGTGCTGTTTGTGATAACATTTTTCTCAAATTTAATCACCGAATCAGTCAAACGAAAAGTAATGCGGGCACAAAACTTATGAAGCGGTCAAGAAAAATAAATCGCAAACTCACTCAAAGCGTCTGGTTAATTTTGCTCAAATTATCAATTTTAATCAGTCTTTTATTTTTAGTAATATTTTTGGTAATGATATTTGCTAAAGGCGGCAAGGTTTTATCACTCTCATTTTTACTGCAGGCACCAAAAGACGGTATGACCGCCGGTGGTATTTTACCGGCAATTTTAGGAACGCTCTATTTAACGGTTTTGACAATTATTTTTGCCTTACCCTTGGGTGTTTTTGCTGCAATCTATCTGTCTGAATACGCCAAACCCGGTCATTTTGTCAATATCATTAGAACCGCAATCAATACCCTGGCCGGGGTTCCATCAATTGTATTTGGACTATTTGGTTTAGCGGTGTTTGTTAATATGTTTAAGTTTGGCGTATCTGTATTATCCGGCTCATTAACTCTGGCAATATTAATATTACCGATAATTATCAATGCCAGTGAAGAAGCAATCAAAACCGTGCCAGCCAGTTTTCGTGAAGCGGCTTATGCTCTGGGTGCGACCAAAAGACAGGCAATCACCAAAGTTGTTCTGCCTACTGCTTTGCCAAATATCTTAACCGGAGCGATTATCAGTGTTGGTCGAGCGGCTGGTGAAACCGCGCCGATTCTATTTACCGCAGCGACATTTTATACCCGAAAATTACCAACCTCAGTACTGGACGAAGTCATGGCTTTACCTTATCATATCTATGCGTTGATGACCGAAGGCACCGCCCCAAAAGCACAGGTGCCGATTGCTTATGGAACTTCCGTAGTATTACTTTTATTGGTGTTAAGCGTCAATTTAATAGCAATCGTGATAAGATATCGAATGCGGAAGAGGAAAAAATGGTAGTAACAACTTTAAATCAAGATGTTAATATTTGCGATTTGTTATGTGTCAAAGACCTTAATTTATGGTTTGGTGATAAACAGGTCTTAAAAAACATTAATATCTCAACGCCCCGTAAAAAACTGACTGCGATTATTGGTCCGTCCGGTTGTGGTAAATCAACTTTGATACGATGTTTTAACCGCATGAATGATTTGATTCCCGAAGCAAAAATAAAAGGTAGTATTTTGATTGATGGGATTGATATTTATTCAGATAAAATGGATATTTACGAGTTGCGTATGAAAGTGGGGATGGTCTTTCAAAAACCAAACCCGTTTCCAAAATCAATCTTAGATAATGTGCTATTCGGATTAAAGATTCAGGGTAAATTGAGTCAAAGTCAAATGATGGCAAAGGTTGAAAAGAGTATACGCGATGCTTGGTTATGGGATGAAGTTAAAGACCGGTTGCATGATAATGCGTTCAGTTTATCTGGTGGACAACAGCAAAGATTGTGCATTGCCCGAGCTTTGGCGACCGACCCTGAAATTATTTTACTGGATGAACCAACTTCAGCTTTAGACCCGCAATCAACTGCCAAAATTGAAGATTTACTGGTTGAATTAAAACACAATGTCACGATTATTCAGGTTACGCATAATATCGCCCAGGCAGCAAGAATTTCTGATTATATTGCATTTATCTATTTAGGTGAATTGGTTGAGTTTGATTTGACTGAAAAAATCGTAACCACACCGAAAGATAAAAGAACTGAAGCATATTTAACTGGCAAGTTTGGATGAGGAGGATAGTGTGTTATTATTAGAAGCAAAACTGACTAATTTAAAAAAAGCTCTGATTGATTATGCAAATTTAATTGAAAGTATGGTTAATAAGAGCATGTGCGGACTCTTGAAAAAAGATAAAGACCAGTTACAGGATATCATAAATAAGTATGAGCCGTGGACCAATGAACTGGAAATGGAAATTGACGAAATCGGCACGAATTTAATCGCCCAACACGAACCGAAAGCAAAAGATTTAAGAATTGCTTTGATGATTCTTAAAATTAACAATGATTTGGAAAGAATCGGTGACCATCTGGTTAATATTGCAGAAAGCGCCTTGTACCTGATTGAACGACCCCAGGTCAAACCCTTGATTGATATTCCGAAAATGGGTGAAACGGTCACCAAGATGATTCAGGAAAGCATTGATGCATTTATCAATGAAGATGCCAAACTGGCACAGCAGGTTTGCGAGCAGGATTCAATTGTTGACGGTTTAATGGAACAAGTAATGAGAGAGCTCATAACTTATATGACTTCTGACCCCAAGACAATTGAGCGGTCAATGCATTTAATCCGCATTGCCCATAACTTGGAGCGGATTGCCGACCTCTCAACTAATATCAGTGAGGATGTCATATTTATTGTTGAAGGCAGAATTATCAAGCATGGCATGGGGCAAACAGATAAATGAATCCTGTCAATTTTCAAAAAGTCTAATATTTATTGACAAACAGTAATTATTTATATATAATGACTGACTAGTCAGTTTAATTAACTGACATAAAGTTTATAAGATTACCCTTAAAAATTCTCCTTATTAATAAGAAGCCGGTGTAGTCTTAATAATTTAATAAAGAAAAAATATGAAGAATAATAAAGAAGCGAAAATTTTACAAGCAGCAGAAAAAGTTTTTTTCAGTAAAGGATTTTTCCCAGCCCGAATGGAAGATATTGCCGAAGAAGCAGGTGTTGCCAAAGGTACGCTCTACCTTTATTTTAAAGATAAGATGAGTATTTATGTTCATTTAATGAATCACCGTTTAGAAGAGGCAATAAATGTATTGCAATCGATTCAGGATATCAAGATGAGCGCGTCGGAAAAATTAGAAAGGATATTTAACTCGTGGGCGCATTACTATTCGCAGGCAAAAGGAATGAATTCTTTTGTTTCAATTGAAAATATTAATCTGACAACGGAAATTATGAAGGAGATGGATACACAAATAAAACCCAAGATGACTAAGTTTGTTGATATTGTTGCCCACATTATAAAAAACGGGATAGAAAATAGAGAGTTTAAGAAAATAAATCCGAAAATAGGAGCGATTTTCTTTTTAAATTCAATTCAAGCGGTTTTTGTGTCACGACTTCATAAAATTGGTGCTAAAGATGAACAAAAGATGATAAAAGAATTATTTTTCTGTGGTTTGAAATTAACTAATAATAAGAAGGAGTCTAAATGATGAAAAGACTTATAAATCCGATTTTGTTTGTATTTCTCATAGTGATAAATCTTGCATATGGGTTAGGAGATACGCTATATCTGACCTTAGATGATGCAATTGATTTAGCACTGAAAAACAACAAATCAATTATGATTTCTCAGGAAAAAGTGAAGTCGCAATCCGCCGGCAAAGGTATTGCCCGAGCATCGTTCTTACCACAAATTAATTTATCAGGAACTTATACTCGATTAGCAAAGTCTCAAGGATTTCCGATGAGTATTCCGATTTCCGGGAAAATACCTTTTTCAGTATATGATACAAATGGTGGTTTTATGGGCTATACCGAAAGTATCCCGACTACGATTACAACAATTGTTGAGACTTTGGATATGGTGAAAAAGGATAATTATAATGTTGGGGCAAGTGTTACCCAAACTCTTTTTACCTGGGGAAAACTTATCAATGCTTATAAAATCGCTGGTCTGACACTTGATATTGAAAAGGAAAGTTATCGAAAGGCGCTTGAGGATTTGAAATTACAGGTTAAAGAGACATTCTTTCAAACTATGCTTGCGGATAAAGCTGTTAATCTAATGAAGGAATCATATCAGCAGATGGAAAAACATATTGCACAGATTGAAAAGTTATATCAAAGTGGTATGGTCGGTCAACTCGATTTATTAAGAGCCAAGGTGCAGTTGACAAATATGCGTTCGCAAATGATAAGAATCGAAAACACGAGAACCATTACGTATAGTGCCTTAAAAATGGTTTTAGGCGTTGACGATAATAAATCAGTTGTGTTAGAAGGAGAATTTGCCTTCGAGCCTTATGAAATAATGTTAGACGAGGCGACTGATATTGCATTACAAGAACGGTCAGATATCAAGAATATGCGAAGAACCGTTAGTATTGCTCGGAGCGGTTTGGCAATACAGAGAACCGCAAATTTACCAACCCTATTTTCCGCATTTAATTATAGTTACCAAAAACCCTTTAGTTTTACCGATGAAGGGTGGGGACAGGATTGGAATGTGACGGTTGGCGCGTCGATGCCGCTTTTCAGTGGCGGTGCCAATCTGTATAAAATGAAGCAGAGTAAAGCACAGCTAAAACAGGCAAAATTAGGTTTAGCAATGCTTGAGGATGGTATCAAATTAGATGTTAAGAGCGCCTATTTTAATCTCGAACAGGAAAAGCAGATTTTGTCCTATCAGGATGAAAATATTAAAACTGCCGGACAGGCATTAAATTTAGCGGAACAGAGATATATCAACGGTCAGATAACAAACCTTGAGTATATGGATATCCAGCTTGCTTTAACTCAGGCTAAATTTGACCAGATGACATCAATTTCAAATTGTATCATTGCCCAGGTAAAATTACTAAATGCCCTGGGACGATAAAGGAGTAAAAATGAAAAAGTACATAGCAATTATAGCAATTTTTTTAACCGCCGTGATTATAACTTGCGGACCGAAAGGCAAGCAGACCGATAAAAAAACGACCCACACCGTCGCAGTTGTTCAGGTAAACTTAAACACGGTTATAAGAACCGTTGAATTGTTCGGTTCGGTCTTTGGCGACCTTCAGGTTACAGTTTATCCGAAAATTATGGGACGGGTAACTCAGATTGTTAAACCGGAAGGTTCAAATGTTAATCAAGGCGATACAATTCTTTTCATTCTCAATGATATTCCTGGGATGGATTATCGACCTGGACCGGTTCTTTCACCAATCGCTGGTGTGATTGGAAAAATATATGTTGATATCGGGCAGAGCGCAGTACAAAGTATGCCGGTTGCATCGGTTGCCGAATATTCAAACAATATTAAAGTAAAAGCGCCAATCTCGGACCAGGATTTGGCCTATGTTAAAAAAGGCGCCCGGGCATTAGTCTCAGTCGCAGCAATTGCCAATGGTACATTTGAAGGTAAAGTTACTAATGTTTCATCAGTGATTGACCCGATGTCGGGCTCGGCATTGGTTGAAATCACGGTTCCGAATTTGAGTAAAACACTGATACCGGGCATGGCAGCCGATGTTAGACTGGTTATGGAAGAGAAAAACAATGTAACTGCATTGCCTTTGGTGGCATTATTTACCGATGGTTTTAGCAAGGTGCTGGTCGTTGACAATAACAATATCGCACGGTTCCGGGAAATAAAAACTGGGCTCATCGGAAACGAACTCGTTGAAATTAAATCAGGCATTAATGTTGGTGAAAAAGTAATAACGACCGGCAAAGAGCGGGTCGGCGATGGCGATGCTGTAACGATTACCGGAGAAAAATAATGAAATTGAAACAGATTACCAATGAAAACATTAACCACAGAGGCACAGAGGACACGGAGGAAAAGAATTATAAGGAGACCAAGAGAGCAAGAAAAAAACTCTCTGTGTTCTCCGTGTCTCCGTGGCTAAAAAATTGAGGAGTAAATATGAAATTAGCAGATAGTTCGATAGCAAAACCAGTAACCACGATGATGGTGGTTTTGGCTTTGGTTATATTCGGAGCGATTGGCATATCGCGGATGAATGTTGATCTTTTTCCCAATGTGACTCTGCCGATGGTCGTGGTCGGCACAATTTATCCTGGAGCCGGTCCTTTGGAAGTTGAATCCGAAGTAACCGATATTTTAGAGGAACAACTTGGCACAGTTCCGAATCTCAAAGATATAACTTCACGTTCCGCCGAAGGCGTATCAGTGATAACGATGCAGCTGGAATGGGGCACTAATTTAGATGCCGCATCGGCTGATATGAGGGATAAGTTGAACCAGGTCGAAGTGTTCTTACCAGAAGATGTGCAAAAACCGTTCTTATTCAAGTTCGATGTTTCAATGATGCCAATTGTCAACATCTCATTGGCGGGTGATATGTCGGAAACAGAACTAAGAGAAATCGCTGAAGATATTTCAACCCGGTTTCAGAGAATTGCCGGTGTTGCGGCAGTTGGTATTGCCGGCGGTGCCAAACATCAGGTTCATATCAATATTGACGTACGGCAGTTGGCGCAATACGGTGTATCGCTTGACGCGGTTGCCGGGGCTTTGAAAGCGCAGAATATCAACTTCCCGATCGGCTCGGTCAGCACGACTGACCAGAAATATATTGTCCGCTTGATTGGTCAATATGATAATTTAGACCAGATTCGAAATACGGTCATCGGCGCGAAAGGTTCAACTCCGATATTATTGCATCAGATTGCGAATGTTTCGTGGTCAGCCGAAGAACAGACCAATTATGCGCGGTTAGACCGAAAGAGCGCTATTTTTATGTGGGTCCAGCGACGACCGGATGCGAATACGGTTTCAGTGGCAAATGCGGTTAAAGCCGAGATGAGGAAAATTCTGCCCACTTTACCTCAATCCGTACGGTTTGAAGTTTTCTGGGATAATTCAGATTCGATTACCAAGTCAGTCAATAATGTTGCGACCAACCTGATTTTAGGCGGAATATTGGCAATGCTTATTCTGTTTTTATTCTTACGCCGATTCCGGGCGACTTTATTCGTTGCCTTTGCAATTCCGGTTTCAATCTTTTTTGCATTGTTTTTTATGTACATTGCCGGGTTTACAATCAACATTCTTTCAATGGCCGGACTTGCGATAGCGGTTGGTATGGTGGTCGATAACGGCACCGTTGTTTTTGAGAGTATTTTCCGGCACCGGGAAAAAGGTGAACAACCAATTCATGCAGCGAGTACTGGAACCAATGAAGTCGCAATGGCGATTACGGCATCAACTCTCACAACCTTGGCAGTTTTCTTTCCTTTATTATTACTGCGCGGGTTAATGCAGATATTTTTCAAAGAACTAGCCTGGGCAATCATTTTTTCATTAGTCGCTTCATTAGGGGTTGCATTAACTTTAATACCAATGCTGGCAAGCCGTTATTTTAAATTACCGCCACCGGGCACTAAAGAAAAAGGGTTGATGGCACTTTCCGAGAAATTTTATGTCAATCTGGAAAACGGGTATGGTAAGATTATTAACTGGGCATTACGGCACAGAAAAGTGGTAGTCTTTGGCTCAATTGGTTTATTGGTAATCAGCTTAGCGATGGTTCCGTTTCTCGGTACTGAGTTTATGCCAGAACAACAGCGACTTTATAGCGAATATGTTGTCGAAATGCCGCGAGGAACTAATTTAGAAAAGACCGACCAGGCTGTCGTGCAATTAGAAAAACATTTATTGGAAAAATGGTCAGGCGACCTGCAGGGTATGATTGCGCAGGTTGGTGAAGGAACCAGTATTTATCAGTCAATTTTTGGCCAGTCGGGTGCGAATTTTGCAGAAATTGATATTCTACTCAAGAAAGGAGCCAAGCATACAACCGAAGATATCGGACAGGATTTACGGAAAAAAGCGAGTGAGATACCAGGATTGGTTGTCCGTTCCAGCCAGACCGGCGGAATGAGTTCGATGTTTGGCGGTGGTGCACCAATTCAGGTCGATATTTTAGGACACGACATTAATACCGCCGATTCGCTTAACGAGCTGCTTATGTCTATTATTAGCAAAGTTCCAGGTGTAGTTGATGTAAAATCAAATCGGGAAAAAGGTGCGCCGGAAATACAGCTGGTGGTTGACCGCGTCAAGGCTTCCCGTTTCGGGCTTACGCCTTATCAGATTGGCAGTGCACTACGAACCCAGATGGAAGGAAATGTCGCAACCCAGTACCGGTTAAAAGGCAAAGAGTATGATATGTTAATCCGCCTAAAACAGGACCAGCGAGACGAAATCAGTAATATTTTAGGCACGGTCATTATTGGTCCGACCGGACCGGTTTTACTTAAAAATCTTGTGTTAACCAAAACTGGTACCAGTCCATTACAAATCGAACATAAAAATACGGAGCGGATTATTAGTGTTACTGGTAATGTGGTCGGGCAGTCCGCTGGAAAAGTTGCTCAACAAGTTGGCAAGGCAATTAGCAAAGTAGTCCCGCCGCCGGATTTTGAAATAAAAGTGAGCGGTTCGTACCAAGAGATGCAAAGCTCATTCAAAGATATCGGTTTTGCGGTTCTGATTGCCATGATATTAGTCTTTATGGTGATGGCTTCTCAGTTTGAATCGTTCCGCGACCCGTTTATTATTATGTTTACAATTCCAATGGCAATTATCGGTGTTGTCTGGATTTTGCTTATTACCGGGACAACATTGTCAGTTATTTCCGGTATCGGTATTCTGGTGCTGGTTGGAATTGTTGTAAATAATGGGATTGTCTATATTGATTATGTTAATCAGCTTCGTAAAAAACAGAACATGCCACTCGAAGAAGCGGTAATCTATGCCGGTAAAATCAGAATGCGACCAATTCTAATGACGGCATTAACGACAATCTTCGGACTTTTACCGTTAGCATTAAAGCTTGGTGAAGGTTCTGAAATGTGGTCACCGTTAGGACGGTCAGTAATTGGCGGTATGATTGTTTCGA
>Ga0315288_10002272_pt1 | contig 24865 bp, 34 predicted proteins | sample YL17G11_20_MG_FD_203454 | JGI IMG/M metagenome (GOLD analysis project Ga0315288, IMG submission 203454) | Sediment microbial communities from Yellowstone Lake, YNP, Wyoming, USA - YL17G11_20 | ecosystem: Environmental > Aquatic > Freshwater > Lake > Sediment | place: USA: Wyoming | collected... | reverse complement strand
ACCCCCTTAATACAGTTTGTCCAGGCAAGTTCGCAAGTTGCCTGGTCGAGTTCGTCCGGCCTTTCTTTGTCCCAAACAAGCCAGCCGCTTGTTGGAGGCAACTGGTTTGCAAACCAGTTACCACCCCATAAAACAGTCGGCTTATTCATGGCGATAATCCACGATGGATCGAACGGCTCCGCATCCCCAGCAACATCCGGCCAGTCGTTACACAATGCGAGATTGCCGCGTTTACGTTCAGCAAAATTGCATGGGTGCGCCATACCATACGGCGGGTCGGTAATGATTGCATCACAAGCTACGGTGCCTATTTCGCGGCAATCCGCGTTTATGATGGTGATATTGTCTGATAGTTTTATTTCTTGCATTTTTGTCTTTCGGCGCGCCTATAATTCAAAAGGGCCCCGGTATTGCGTGCAACGTCCCGGCCAACTTATGCTGTGCGCGGGACATAGTTATCAGATAAACTATCGTAAAATTTACAAGTGTTGCACCGATACGAATGCTTGTTACTGCAATTAGCGCATGGCATAATTGGCCTGTTGTGCGATGAATTTGTTGACTCCGCCAGTGCTGCTTTTATGCGGAGCCACGCATCAACGGTATCTTGTCCTCTACATAGATGGTCTATCGCACGGTCAACAATTTCAACATCATCACTGAGCATAAAAGCCTCCAATATGGTTCAACAAATTTTTCGTACAACGTTTACGCAACGGACGATAGTTTGCGCCCACTACCACCACAAGAGCCACACTTGCTACCAGTCGTTTCGATACGAGTCTCAAGCCCGCTACCATCACAGTCGGCGCAAATTTCGTCCCTTGCGTTGTTGGTGGATGGTTTTTGGCCTTCCTCCAGTATGGCGCGAATTGTATTCCACGCCTCACGCTGTGCGGCATCCATTGAGTAGTGATCCACCACTGTTTGCATTATTATCAATGCACTTTTTATTTCCATTCGCGCCTCCAAATTAAATGGACAAAAACTTTACACCAACGCCAGCTAACGCCTGCTGCGTACACGTGGCATGGCTTTGCCTGTTGGCCGACGTGCTCGACCATTTGACCTTGGGGGGTCGCGCACCCACCCCCGTGCAACCAGATCAATTAACCGAATCCCCTCTGATACCGAAGCAACATCGAATGTGATTTTCATTGCGACCCCCTATGGTAAATGTAAACGGCATTTCGGCCAACGTCCCGCGCTATGCCGAAGTTGTGAAGTGATCGCCAGTAGTGACGGCACGGATACATCCGTCGCACGACGACTCATCGGAACAGCATCCATTGCACGACAATTTTGGCATAGCGCTGTTGGTGGCTGTGGCCTGCGCTTGGGCCGCATCATCCCATTGGGTCAACTTCTGAACACAATCATCCGCGTTCTTGAGATGAGCCGACAATTCTTCTAACACACTTGCCTTTGTTGACATAATTCCCTGCCCTTTCGGCCCGCAGGCCATTGACACCAACGTTTGACGCACTACTGCTGCGCCGATCCAGACTCGCCACCTTCAACAGGCGCAGGCGTGGCAGTATGCGTTTGTTGTGCGACGTGGCCCGTGCTTGTGGCCGTCACGCCAACCCCAGGAGCGCACGTGATGCCATACCAACGGTCCCGTTCGACACACGCCTTGTCCCACACCGCCAGACAGTCAACAAAAAACTGCGCCAAGATGTAGTCTGGCGTGTTCGAGCCATTTTCTGCGCAATGGCAATTCACCGCCGCACGAAGCTGATTCAGCAAAGTATCCATTCGTTCTCCCTTCGGCCACACGGGCCATGTTGTACAACGTTCGCCAAATGTGTGCTGTGCCAACCTACAAATCCTTTTCCATACGTTTTGTTGGCATGGCATACTTTGGCTGTTGTGTGCTGTTGGCAACCGCCTCCGCAATGCCCTGTTCACGGGCGACCTTCGTGCAGCGCCAACATGGTTGTATATAAATGTTACACGCGCTATTCGATTGTTCTATTCCACTCCAAGCGTGTAACTCTGCATCGCAAACTTGACACCGTAGGTTTAATAGCATAGCCCGTGAACCTCCAATATAAAAGCGGTTGACAATTGCATACAACGTTCACTGCATAGCCGATAGTTGCCGCATCTTAGCTGCGATATCGAACACCTCTTTATCTTCAAGGCACGCATCCCGCGCATACGTCTCAAGCCTGATAGTGAGGGCGGCAATTTTGGCTTGCAGTTGTTGTGTGTCTGTGGAAGGAGTGATTACCTTAGCGTCAGCCGAAAAGCTCACACAACCGCCACATGGATACTCATAGTTACATTTTACATAAGAACCTTTGAACGGGCACAAACCTTTGAAGCTTTTCGGCATATAAAATGTTCCTTTCACGACTGGAATTGCACACAACGTTTACGCAACGGGTGCTGGAAACGCCTATAATAAAACTCAATCCTTAATGTCCTGCGTTTCTGGCATCCCTTGCTGTGTTGTAAGATGTGCTGGCCGTATCCCTAATGTCTTGGCGGCGGCTCTTATGCTACCGTGTTACTGTACCCTATATCCTTTTTGAACTTGATGCAGTTTGTTTCAAAGTTATGCTTCGTCAGCAATTCGGCGCACACCGTTTGACCTTGCTCTCTTGCCTTATAAAATAGAAATTTCAGCGTAGGGGGTATCTCCACTGATATGCCGTTTTGATTGCTATCAAACCCAGTAACAGCGATGTGACAGTCATCATACAGCACGTTGATAATAGACACATCCAATCCAGAAAAATCACAGTCTTCAGGCAACTCTGAAAATGGCACAGTAACATAGGTACAGAAAATGCGCTTACCATTTTTGATAAACTGGTGGTCGTACTTCTCGATAATGCGTTTCATCTCTTCTCCTTGTTTTGGTTTGCCGCCGCCCTATAATTTTCAGAACGGCCAGCATTTCTTACAACTACCCGCAAGATTCAGATTTGTTCGTCTTGTGTACCTTTGTCATACCGGCCCGAACCCGCTCCAATGGGCTTGGAATTTTTGAGAGAGACTGCACACTCACGTGCGTATATAGCATTGTGGTCTTGACGCTCGAGTGTCCCAAGAGTGCCTGAATGTAACGGATGTCTGTCCCGGCATCCAGCAGGTGAGTGGCGTACGAATGGCGGAGCTTGTGCATATTCCACCGACCCACGATCGCAGCTTTCCGACATGCGTGTTCCAATATCTTCTCGGCACTGCGCTTGCTCAAAAACTCGCTTTGGCGTTGCCCGGGGAACAACCAGTCGTCGGCCACAGCGCCTTTGATTTGGGCACCGAGCAACGACTGGTCTATAGCCGATATTGGAACCAACCGGTCCTTCTGCCCCTTCCCGTGGACGTGGAGCAGAGCGCGATCCTGATGCACGTCGCGTACCCGAATCCTCACCACCTCGCCTACGCGCAGACCACATCCATATACCAGCTCCAACAGCAACCGATGCTTGGGGCACATGCGTTGAGCAAATATGCGACCAATCTCTTCAACACTGAAGACTTCAGGCAACAACTGCGGACGTTTCAAGTACGGTATTTCTTCTGCTTTGATTAAAATTTTTGCTACCCGTTCGAAATAAAATCTCAAAGCGCTTATATGCAGATTGATGGTCTGTGTAGATCTGCGCTTCCACAGCATCCTTTTCACATAACCATCTACAAACGCCTGGGGACTATCGGCTGTGTTGTCGTGGCAGAACACAAGAAACGACCGCAACACACTTACATAGTTGCGTACAGTAGCCTCGGTATATCCTACCCGGCGGCACGTGTCAGACAAAGCCATAATCCGTTGCTGGTCGTTCATGGGGCTCTCCAAATGTAGTGACTCATCCTGCAAGCGCCAATTTTCTTTGCCTGATGCTCACGGTAATCCTTCCTCATGATATCAGACATGATAGCAATCATGTTTTCCCCCCGAGTGATTTCCAGCCACTCTTGAGGACCTCAGGCCGGTTCTTGTAGGACCATCGAATGGCCTCTTTGTACCGCCATGCTATTTGCCGCGGGTCCATACCCTTAGGATCATAATAGATGTCTTCACCGAGAACGGTAAGCACATATTCACGGAAGATTGCCTCGAGTCGGTCCTGTAGCAGGCCCTCAATCTTGGCCCCCCGGACTTCGTAGCCCCGTTCCTGCAGCAACAGCTTCAGTTGGGCGTTGACTGCCCCGGTGCAGATCTCGATTCGATGGGTCTGGGGGGTGGCCTTGAATGTGCCAACCACCAAATCCCAGCCTTTCCGGGCATACTCTCTCAGGTAGGACTTATCCTGATAGGCAGGGTCCTGAAAAAAGGACACATCGACAGTGCCCACTTTGACGACGGACCCATCCGTGACCCCCACCATGATGCCGAGGAGAGGAAAACCCACGCCGGCATCATCGACCTGGAGACAGGTTTTGGAGAGGTCTGGGGGAGTAAGCCCCCCGTCCAGCATCTTCTTGAGTAACCCCCCATCAGTACATACAACCGTGCCAGATGTGTATATCTTGATGTTCCAAGCCGTTGTGACCAGAGCCCCGGCACCCCGGTATGAGACCTTGAGAGAGGGGTTTCTCTCGGTTCTGGAGACAATAATCCTCTTTGAGCATAGCTCTTGGAGCCGAGTTTCCATTATGGGGTTCGATTGCATTTATGGTGTCTCCTTCTTTATTATACTATTTTGTTGGGGGCGTCAATAGCAATGATCTTCAAATAGTGGCAGATTGGTTCATATCAAGGGGGTTTTGAGATGATCAATCCGAAGAAGGTCGTCAGTGCGTTTTTCCAGGTTACCGCGGCTGCCAAGGGTTTTGTGACGGACATCGAGAAGGACACCACGGAGAACAGTGACTTCCGGAGGGTACTCTATACCGGGAAGCACAGTCAGCTCGTTCTCATGGCGTTGAAGGCCAACGAGGAAATCGGCACGGAGACTCACGACACGGTTGACCAATTCTTCCGTATCGATGAGGGTAGCGGCAAGGTTGTCATCAACGGGGCCGAGCATGATCTGAAGGATGGGTCAGCCTTCATCATTCCGGCCGGCGCCGAGCACAATGTCATTGCCGGGGACAAGGGTCTGAAGCTGTACTCCATCTACTCTCCGCCCAACCACAAGGACGGCACGGTTCACCGGACGAAGGCTGATGCTACCGAGGAGCACTTCGACGGGAAGACAACAGAATAGGTGAAACCACTTGAGGAAAGGCCTTATGGAAGGCTGTTTCCGCATCGTAAATAGTGGTCCCGTCCTCAAGGTTGCCAAGTCTATGGACTCGATCATACTACTGTGAATCCGTAGGACATATTTCTGAAGATACTATTAAAAAATACATAGACGACCAGAAAAATAAATGATAAAGACCTATAAAATAAAACACGACAGAGATTTCCATAAAGAAATCAGACTGGCTAAAAAAGTAGCCCGTTATGCTGTAGACCATAAAACTTTCTCTTCAAAAGATGTGAAACACATAGGTCTTCCTTCTGCTATCTCTAATCAGATACTTAGAAAATACGGTAAGAGCAAAACTGTTAAAACAATAAAATCTGTTAAGCTAACGGTACCGAGTCAGTCCATAAAGTGTGACAAAATAAACAGAAAACTAAAGGTCGCATGTCTTGACTTGAATTTTGATTATCTGTTCCCTAATGATTTTGAAAAAATAAACCAAATAGAAGTAGGCCAAAAGTGTCTCTATATCTCGGTAACCATTTTAGACAAGCCTCAAATTCAAACTGATAAATTTATAGGTGTAGACCTAAATGCTACAGGGCACTGTGCTGTAGTTGCAGTTCCTGAAACCAGTGAAGTTTTTATGTTAGGTAAAAAAGCCCAGCATACACATAAAAAATACTCTTGCTACAGGAAGAAGTATCAGAGAAAAGGTGCTTATAAAAAGTTGGTGAAGGCGAAAAGAAGAGAGTCTAACATAGTCAAGGATTTAAATCATAAGATATCCAAAAAGATAGTACAAATAGCAAAGGAGAACGGAGCTGCTATAAAATTAGAGGATTTAACAGGGATAAGAAACAACAAAAAACAAGCTAAGTCATTCCGCTATACTCTTAACTCTTGGTCATTCTACCAGCTGGTACAGTTTGTGGAGTACAAGGCCAAAAAGCAGGGTATACCGGTTATCTTTATAGCACCCGCATACACAAGTCAAACATGTAGTAAATGCGGGTCTTTAGGTAACAGGAATGGTAAGCTATTTAAATGCCCCGTGTGTGGGCATACTACCCATGCGGACATAAACGCTGCTTTTAATATAGCAGCTTGGTCTGTGGTAGTTGATGGAAGGGCCAAAGAGGGGCTATCTGGAAGTACCCCGATGCTTAGTTTAACTAAGCTCTACATCCATCGATCAGCACAAGAAGTAGATTGTGTTGAGGGCTGCACTGATCAGCCCGAAGTGGCAATATCGTTGCAGGTACGGTAACCACAGAACCCCACGACTTTAGTCGTGGGAGTAGTCAGCTCTGCATCCATCACAGACCATGGATTTTATCGAGGACCTCACTTCTTCCTGCCCTTGTAGGCGCCTTCGATGATGATCCTTTGAATCAGGGCATAGAGATTCGTCCGGATATCGTACGACCGGTACTTCCGCAGTTCCTCCATGGCGTCAGCGATTCTGGCCAGACCTTCGGTGGTCTTTTCCCGGGCAATCCACTTCTCGAGCTCAGCAACATCGGCCTCGGTCAGATGACCTGGAAGTTCCTTTCTGAACTTTCTGAGCCGTGGAATCTCGATTTTGGCCCTCCGGTAGATCTCCCTCAAATGAAGCTCGCGTAGGGATACATCATAGAGGTCTCGACGGGCCTGGGTCAAGGTCGCGTTCTTCGCCGCGATGTCTTCTTCCAATCTCCTGATTGTGGTTTCCAGCAATTCTCGTTTCTCGGCTGCCGCTTGGAATGATACCATGGGATAAGTCTCCTTTCAATCCATGATACATTCCGGGTATAATAGGTTGTAAGGAGAATCCGCATGTCCAGAGCTATCGCACCTCCGATTCTTATGGGTTCCACGGTTATTCGGCCGTCGGTTTCTGTTCGGGGTGTCAGGTGTGCACAATGCCATCAGGTCATTCCTCCGAAAGCGGTGTATGTCAACCTTTTGACAGATAGTCGAGGATTTCGTCATCTTTACTCCCGAAATTTCTGCCAATCTTGTTGGGGCCCCAAGCAGAGCAGCATGGAGAAAGAAGCCAAGGAGCAGGTTTGGCATTCCCAAAAGGTCCTGACTCGTTTGAAGGCGCTTCGTAAGATAGTCAAGGAGGTCAAGACTCATGACAATATCAAAGGGAAGGTCAAGCTGTCCCGGTATGACCTCATAAGGGCCCAAGCATGAACCTGGATCGAGAACAGTTCTGCACGGAATGCGGGGACCCGACCGGTCGGGCCGGGAACTTCCATGAGTCTGTTTTCGTCAAACTAACGGGAGAGGATGAACCCCGGGGGCCCTTGTGCGATGATTGTCTTGGAGAACTGAAGTGCCGAGAGGGTGCCGAGACTATCTACAGATAACTACCGGATCAAACAAAGGAGGCTACCTATGGCCGAGGGGAAAAAGCGTTGCTCTGTCTGCGGAGCAGAGATTCAACGGGGTGCGGCTTACAATGCTCACATGAGGTCTCATGTTAAATATGGCGAGGCCCAGGAAAGAAGAATTGAACAGTATGGGGAAAAGACAAAGTACGTCTTTTACAGGACATGATTCCCATGAAAATCATTCTGACTGAAGCCGAACTGATCGAGGCGCTCATCCTCTGGGGTGTCGAGAAGGGCGTCCGGCTGCCCGACGATATCAAAGTCAAGGTACGCCGGAAGTCCCGTAATGACGAAACTGCGGGCACGATCGTGATTGATGTGCCTGAGCCCTTGGCTGGGGCTTGGTCAAAGAAGAGGATCAGCCGTGATAACCCCCAACCTCGACAGGTACGCTGCCCATGAACTGGTCTGACATTCCGAAGTTCCCCAATATCCATTACCACATCGACGTTCCATGGCAGAATCTGGCCGAGACCATGGAGCGCTTCAAGGAGTATGGGCTCAATCTCGACCCGGACTTCCAGCGGGGGCATGTGTGGACTGAGGCACAGCAGATCGCCTACGTGGAGTTCATGCTTCGAGAGCCCCAATCCGGAAGAGAGGTCTTCTTCAACCACCCGAATTGGATGGGCAGTTGGAAAGGGGATTTCGTCTTGGTCGACGGCCGGCAGCGTCTGGAGGCTGCCCGACGTTTCCTGGCTGGGGAAATCAAAGCATTTGGCTGCTTGTTGGATGACTTCAAATGGGACCCGCCTCAGAAGAAGGTACGGATACCTTTTGGAATCGATTTCTCTTTCAATGTTGCCAAGTTGAAGACCCGGGCTGACGTGCTACAGTGGTACATCGATTTCAATGCCGGGGGAACGCCTCACGACAAGAAGGAAATTCAACGTGTGCGAGAACTCTTAGCTAAAGAGAAGGTGTAGGTCTGGGTTTTGGTATAATAGTAAACAACACCAGATCAAACCCAAAATAGGAGTGCGATTGATGAATCTTATTCAAGATAAAATGATCACAGTGATGACCAAAACTGGTGAGCATCTTCTCATCAGTCCTTCGGACATTACCAAGAGCAATCTGCTCAGTATTGATTCTGGTAGAGCCGACCACGATATAGCTTACACTGAGTTTTTGATCGGGATCCTTCAGACCACTATGGCGCCGGCCTCTGACGAAGAGTGGCGTGAATTGTACAACAATCCCCCTTCGAAAAGTCATTTGCAAGCCGTGTTTGACCCCATTTCCAAGTTCTTTTCCATCGATGACGAGAAGCTACGTTTCAAGCAGCTATCCCCGGACGGAAAATCCAATCCAATCTTCAATCTGTTTATAGAAGGCCCCGGGGAAATCACCGTTAAGGACGGGCGTGACTTTTTGGAGAAATCTTCAAGAGTCCAGAAAGTGTGCCCATCCTGTGCCGTCGGTGCTCTCATGGTGCGGCAGATTTACACAGGAGTAGGGGGATCAGCAAGAGTCATGGGTGAAGATGGACAGCGCCTGAAGGGCTACGGGTACAGTGCGGCTTTTCGTCAGGGAAACCGTCTGGCAACTTGTGTCCTGCAAGGCAGTTCTCTGTGGCAAACTCTGTGGTTGAACGTCACCAATCAGAAAGACTTGGAGGGTGACTACAAGAGCAATCCCTATCCTTGGAATGGGGCCACCCCAGGTGAGCATCCTTGCTGGGGTTTTTGGGAAACCGCTTGGTCAACCTGGCTGAATTTCGAGAAGGAAGAAACCTTCTGTGACTGCTGCGGGGAAGCCTGTTCAACTGTTGTTCGAACCTACAACAAGACCCACTCCAAGGGGGCCCTAATCGAATATCGGCATCCCCTCACTGTCGACACGACTGGACTGGGAGGTATCAATGCCATTGTATACCCCAGGTGCCTCGTGCTGCTTCAGGAGAAGGTCGAGAAGAAGACCAAAACCGAAGGTACTAAGGGCAAGAAACATAAGGCTGCAAAGCCATGTCTTGCTCTTTTGGTAGCTCAGCGCCGACAGGTTGCGGGTCAGGTGAAGATCTTCTGCATGAAAATGGATCAAGCAACCTATGTTGGCATGCAAGAGATCACCTTTGACCTGCCCCTGAATCTACCGGAAGTCGCCCAATGGGCCAGCAGTATCCAGAAATTGGGTGAAGAGGTGGGCGGACTCTTCGGAAGAAAGTATGGTAAGTCCCAAGAATGGACTTTTCTGGAAGAGTTCATACACGGCATCGCGGAGCCCTTCAAGGATCTTTTGAAAACAGGAGACAAAGAGGCCTTTCTCTCAATCGTTTCCAACGAGATCAACCGGTTGTCTCAGACCTACGGTTTTCAATGGTGGATGAAAGAAGACCTCGAGAAAAGCCTGAAAAAGTTCAGAAAGGCTCTCGGTTGTTCATCCTCGGTTGCACCCGTTTCAAAGTCCAAGACAAAGAAGAAGCCCACTGTTCTCCGCGGGGGAATTGCGTTGAGTTGGTGGGGCAAGTTGAAGTCGAAGTGGAAGAACGCTGACCGGGCCGAACTGCGCCGCTGTACCACCCTCAAGGACATCAAGGACCCCAAGGCCAGAAAGGCCTTTGAGCAACTTTGGCAGGGATATAATGACGCCGCGGTGGAAGATTTTGGTAAGAGCGGCCTGGAAGAATGGCAGACCAAGAATATCACGGTGCTGGCAGTGGCGCTCGCTCACATTAAGCAGACCTGCACGGAGCCATTTCTCAAGACCGTCAATCGATTCGGTATCAGTATAGTACGCGAGGGGCAAGTCGATTTGAACGGAGTTTTGAAGGTGATTCAGAGAGCCGATCACACGGTAAACGTGGCAAGTTTGGCCAACGAGATCTATCATTGGAGCCCCGCGAAATCCGCTAAATGGCGGGTTTAGCAGAGCCCGAACCAAGAGGAGGCTGCCATGAGCAGCATTGTTCAGAGGTTGTGTCTGTGTATCCACTTCTGTGTGGACACAGGGGTCAACATTTTCAACAGGAACATGGACAGCAAACCCAAGACAATTCACTTGGGCAATGTCTGTCGGTCATTTCTCTCCCCCCAGATGTGGTGTAGGGCACTCCGGGAGGCTATTGAGCCCCTTCTGGCCGATGAGTTCAGAACCCTGACCAGCAGGGAGCTGGGGCCTATTGTGCGTGAGAAGATGATGAATGCCGGCGCCTCAAAAGAGACTGCTGAGGAGTTCGCTTTGGAGGTCTTGCACCATTGTTTCACAAAAGCCAAATCGGGTAACACGCCGGTAGACCCCAAAGCGCCCCCAAAAGATCCGCTCTCTTCCGAGGGCACGAAATTCAGCTGGATCGTCAAGGAAGAAGTCATGGCCGCGACTGAGAGAAAAATCGCAGGCAAGGATCCGGACCTGAATAAAATTTCGGAGGCCCTCAAGAATGACCGCAGTTTGGGTGTCGCTCTGTGGGGACGCATGATGGCAGGACATCCGGAATTCAAAGTGATCCGGTGCAGCCATCTGTCCGGAGTGATCGGTGTACAAAGGTCGGAGGCCGACATCGAAGACTTCGTCATGAAAGATGACCTGGGGGACAAGAGTGGAGCTGCCCATCTTTCGGTCCGGGAACGCCGCCCCTCTCTCGGTTATGGTTGGATCGGATTCGATGTACACAACATGATGGAGTACTACGGGCTCGACAAGACCATCGAGATCCTCACGAAGGTCTATCAGTTCTCAGCCTTGCCGCATATCCGCGGTGTGGATCTACCGGTTCCATGTGGTCTCGTGGAAATCGGCCGGGTCAAGATGGAGTGGAGTCTGGCCTTCCAGCCACCGATCGCCAGCGACAACCCGGCGGCAGAAGCGGCACAGCGTCTTCGGGCGCATCACGACATGCTCAAGACCTCGTTTGGGTCTGACATCTCAGTGGTTGAGCCTTTCGGGCTGGGTATTCCTGTCAGCAACGGCGAAGAGTTCATCGCCCGGATCCTTCGGGAACGCCTTGGGGGAAAGTGATGAAATACCTCATCTGCACGTTCTATGGTGCCTTGCAGTCATGGGGAGTCGTTCTGCCAGGCAGAATTCGCCCTACAGATGATCACCCGACCAAGTCTGGTTCTATCGGAGTGGCTGGGTGCTGTCTGGGAGTGCCAAGAGGTGACCCTCAGATGGATGTTTTAAACCAGAATCTGGGGTTCGCCTGTCGTATGGACGCTCCGGGGCAGCCGTATAAGGACTATCAGACGGCTCAGATGCCCAAACCGAAGGGCAAGAGGGGCCAGAATGACGGGGAGAATGGGGAGAGCAACACCATCGAAATTTTCAAGGACTACCTGGCCGGAGCAGCATTCACCGTCTGTTTCTGGGCGAAAACGGGTGAGGTGAACCTTGAGGAGATCCGGGACGCCATGAATAGCCCCAAAATTTCTCCCTGTCTGGGGCGCTGGAATTGCCCTGTGGGATGGCCCCTGAACCCCGAGATCGTTGAGGCAGACGACCCGATTCAGGCCATGGCAAAGCGTGAACCCCCCTCAATGATTCAGGGTCTTCTCAAGAAAACCCCTGTGTATTGGGAGGGGAATGCTTCAGTCGATCCCCTACGATCCGGCATGAGGAGGGATCAGGTTACTTCCATCAAGACACGAAGTTTCAAAAGTAGGCTGGAGCACATGGCTATTGTTGAAAGGGGGGTCGCATGTTCCAAGCAATCCTGAAGGTCAACCGGAGATTCAAGGCGGTAGAGATGCCCCAGTTGCATCAGGATATCTACAAAGCTGCGGGTTCCGGTACGGGCCCGGGGACAGCCCCCCGTGAGTTTCTCTTCCGGGACTACGACTGCAGTGGGGGAACTGGGGTCATTCTGAGAACCTGCAAGGAACTCAGGACTCTGCCGGGATGGAACGTAGCCTGTGTCACCCCATTCCAACCGGTTCGTTCTGTCGGGGATGAGCTTGAATTTCGTATCCGGGTTCACGCCACAACGAACATCAAGCCGGACACCCCCAACGTGCGCTGGAAAAAAAGGGACGTCTACAGCCTTCACATCGAGAAGTTGAAGTCTCAGAAGGTCTCTCCGTGGCCGAGTCGGGAAGAAATCCTTGAGGGCTCGGTTGGGGAATGGTTTCGTTTTCAGGGAGCCTCCAAAGGGTTCGAGGTAGTGGTCCTCGGAGTCGGTGAGGGGCTGTCGTATGATTTTCAGAAACCTGATGGACAACGTGTACGATATCGGACACATGATATCTCGGGTCTTCTGAAGGTCACCGACCCCAAGGCGTTTGCGGAGACCCTGACGAAAGGCATTGGGAGCAAGAGAACCTACGGCTGCGGGCTTCTGCTCGTGAAATGAGGTTGTTTTGAGACCCAAGTTCTATCGATTGGAGAATAAGACCCGGGCCCGGGAAGAACTTGTACGCCTGTACAGGGATCTTTCCGGGCAGGTCTGTCTCCCTACCGGGGGTCAGTATTGGACTCTCTGCGGAAATCAAACAGCCCGTAATTCTGAGATCCGACAATTCCGCAAACTCGGGCTGATGACGGAGAACCAATTTCATGGGGTTGATCGTGACACGCGAATCATAGCGACAAATCGCAAGGTCTTCCCCAAGGCTCATTGGTACGTGGGTGAATGGGAAGATGTCATCCTGCACCCGGATTTTCAGCCCAATCTGGTCTACCTCGACACCATGAATGTGATTGGTCTGAAACCGGCAAGGCAAATTATCAGAGATACCATTCTTCAGTGCCCCCCAAAGGTGCTACTTTTCATTAACCTAATGCAGACCAACCCCCATAGTGGCCTCAATAAGGCACCAAACGACGAGGAGGTTCTTGATAACCTAGAGGCGGATCTTTCCCCAGCTATTCTGAGATGCTGGGAAGACACGGGTGGACATTTTGTCTACAGCGCCACGAATGCCACGAGGATGGCTACCTACGTGTTGCGGAGGATCAGATGATATCTCTTCCTAACCTCAGCCTCAAAAGAACCCCCACCCCCTACATGCATGGAGATCGGCCTTGGGCTAACTTTCCCCTCCCCAACCCCAAACAACCGAATAAGTGGCAGGCTGACCTTCTGGAAAAGGTCTCAAGGTTGACCCCAGAAGAGAGACGCTACCTCCTTGTCATAGCAGCCTCTGGCTGTGGCAAAACCTTACTGCAGATTTTCCTGGCCATTCTGGAACCGGATCGAAAGCACGTTTTCATCACGCCGCGGCGGGGTATCGCTAAGGGTTATACCGGTGGGGAAGGGGCACAGATCAGTTTAAGAGACACAGCGCTGGAATGGCACATTGATCGATGGGACTTAAGCAACAAAGCCGCCCCGGTTCAGGATCTGGAGAAATTCCTGCTCACGCCAGCAAAAGAATTTGTGAACAAATATCCGGGAGTACGATGGGATGCCTGCGGGAAGTCCTGTTGCACGACTCACGCGAGCATGGTGAAACTCTGGGGTCAATGGAAAAACCGGCCTGACCTGCAGATGAAGGCCCTTGAGAACACATCTTTCTATTGTGATGAGGGTCATCACGGGTCAGCTGATGAGTTCACACTCATCGGGAATGTCCTCTCAGACATGCTCAAATTCAACATCCCGACATGCTTCCTGAGAATGATGACCGCCACGTTCTTCCGTGGTGATTCGCGGGAAATCATCGATCAGAAAGAGTGGAGTAAGTTCTCCCGCTTCATTCTCCCCTTCGACACCTATCTTGAGATGGCAGGCATCAACGAAATTGATGTGAACTACATCACTTATGAGAATGATCCTCTTCAGGAGATCCTCCAGCAGGTCAACGCCAACCCTCAGAATCGTCATCTCATCATCATTCCTCCCAGAAACAGCCGATTCCGTTGGGGTCATTTGGGTGAAATGGAGATTGTTCACAGACTCCAAGAGGGCCTGAACGCCCCCAAGGATCGCGTTCTGGACCTTGTTACTGAGGGGACACAGTCAAAAAATCTTGATGCCCTACTGAAGTCTCCTCAGGCTTGGAATGTGGTCATTTCCTGCGAATTGCTCATAGAGGGTGTCGATTGGCCCCCTTGTGATGTCATTCAGAATTCCAACCCGACAAACTCTCAATGTCGGGAATCTCAGACCCTTGGCCGAGCCACCCGAGCATACCCCGGTAAAAAGAAGATCACAAACAATCTCTATGTGCAGAAGCAGATCACGAGCGATGAGGGCATCAATCGTGATTTGTTTGCTGACCGGTTGAACGTCCTGCTGATGAAACTTCTGACAGCAGATCGGTTTTTCCCGATCAGCATGCCCATGTTGCCGGCCGTAAAAAGTCACGTCGAGGTTCTTTGCAGTCATGACCGAGACCCGGATATCAGAGATATCATCGGGTCCAACGTCGTAGATGAAATAGCTGAGAAAGTTGTCATGTCCTTTGACCTGTTGGACCCCAAAACGAGAACTGTTGAGTCTGTTCGTCGCAGACTCGAACGGGTTGCCAAGAACTTCTATCAGAAATTGGGGCTCAAGGACATCATTGATAAGTCTGATTTTGAGCGTTTCGTCCAGCGCATTTTCTTTCGGATTAACCGGCTGCAGCAAGGGCTGAACCCGATCGAGCCAACATTCATGCGGGAAGAGGGTTTTGATGAGATCTGGAAGAAAGAGGACATCTGTGGCTGCTTGATTTTCGGAACCAAAGAGCCCCTGAACTCTGATAAGTACATGAAGCTACGCAGAATCATTGAACGCCGGATGAACACGATCAACCGTCTCGAGGATATCAAGGATTTCTTTGAGACAAGTGCTGCGGTAGTTCCCCCCAAGGTTATCACCCCCCGGGTCGACGCGCTACTTCCGGGTACCTGGGTCACGGCTCAAGTGGATAAAAGGCGCATTTACGTACGGGTCATTGAAGATCAGGGTGAGACTGTTCTGGTGCGGGGCTACAAAGGAGAAATCCGGTTCACTGAGAAGGAAGCTCTTCACACGGTGATTGAGAAGGGCAAGAAGAGAGTCCTGATCAATGACGGAGAGGATTGGCACCCCAATCTTCCGGACAAGACTTGGTGGGGATACAAGCACCTTTTCAAAAAGGATCAGGATTTGGGAAGGGATATTCAACTTCAGCGCAAGTGGATTGATGGGATCATTTTCTATCCAAGGGGGAGGTGAGAACAATGGACAAAGCTATGATCCAGAAGGTCATGACTCTGTTGGCGAAGGGTCTAACGAGTCAAGAGGCAGCGGCCAAGCTGGGACTGACCCGGCAACAGGTGGCGGGTGTCAAGGCACATCAGACACGGAAAAGCTATGACAACGATCCGTTCAAGATTTCTGACTCGGACAAGACCCGCATTATATCTTGGGCGAAAAACGGCCTGAGCTCGAGTCAGATTCGTTCCAAAATCCGGAAGTACAACCCTCAGCAGATTGCTGCTGTGATGGCTTGGGTTACGATGGGAAAGTACTGATTCGGATTAGCTCTTTGACACCTACCAAAGCTCAAGAACATCGGAGACCACAAGGGATCGTGGTCTCCGACTGACCTATTTCTATAGGTTGGTGTCTACTCCCCGCGTGCGGGGATGAACCGTCTCCCGCGACGGCCGCACACCGGGTCTTTCGTCTACTCCCCGCGTGCGGGGATGAACCGCATACACGCTGTCCGGACGCCATTCTGTTATGGTCTACTCCCCGCGTGCGGGGATGAACCGCGACTCGTTCCAATTCCAGGAGGCTTCCCCAAGTCTACTCCCCGCGTGCGGGGATGAACCGATCACGGCTCGGCGCTTCGGTAGAACGATGTCGTCTACTCCCCGCGTGCGGGGATGAACCCAACTGGGCACATGTCTTCCGGGACATGGTCTTGTCTACTCCCCGCGTGCGGGGATGAACCAAGCACGTCCGTTGGCCCGGGTATGCGGATTCCGTCTACTCCCCGCGTGCGGGGATGAACCGGTTGCCGAACCAATCTATTTGTGGTATTGTAGGTCTACTCCCCGCGTGCGGGGATGAACCGTTCTTCGATCGAATATCTGGTCACGATGCGGTCGTCTACTCCCCGCGTGCGGGATGAACCGATCGGACTCGCGGAGCGCGATATCTACTATGAGTCTACTCCCCGCGTGCGGGGATGAACCGGCGGTACGAAGCGCATTGCCGACCTCGCGTTCGTCTACTCCCCGCGTGCGGGATGAACCTGTCGACTCGCTACGACATCATACTTGGTTGCATAGTCTACTCCCCGCGTGCGGGGATGAACCACTACGAGTCTCGCCCGCACATGACCATCGTCTACGCCCCGCGTGCGGGGATGAACCGCGCTCACACGCCTCCACAAGTGAATGCTGGCCGTCTACTCCCCGCGTGCGGGGATGAACCGTGCGAGCACCCACGTCATGACAACGTCTACTCGCGTGCGGGATGAACCGTACACGCTCTACGAGAAACGGCAGATCTATTCCCGCGTGCGGGATGTATACACATTGGTATGTTCTACTCCCCGCGTGCGGGATGAACCGTAATTCCTGTCGAACGTACGGCGGGTTTCCGATGTCTACTCCCCGCGTGCGGGGATGAACCGCCCTCTGTTCGGACTTCGGGAACGCGGAGTCTACTCCCCGCGTGCGGGGATGAACCGTTCCGCCGCGGCCTCATCTGCGGTCAGGTGCCGTCTACTCCCCGCGTGCGGGGATGAACCGCAGCATTTCGGGATTTCCGCCACTAATTCATTGTCTATTCCCCGCAAGCGGGGATGAACCGGACATTCCGTACATCTCCGATGCCGTTGTCTACCCCCCGCGTGCGGGGATGAACCGGAACGAGTCGAGTACACTCTCGCCCGCAAATTGTCTACTCCCCGCGTGCGGGGATGAACCGCCACGATGCTCAGTAAGGGACTGTTTGTCCAAGTCTACTCCCCGCGTGCGGGGATGAACCGGCAATGGGCGCAAGTTACACCAAAGGGTATTTGTCTACTCCCCGCGTGCGGGGATGAACCGTCCCTGTCGGCGATTGTTCCATCGAGCTACTCCCCGCGTGCGGGGATGAACCGTTCACCGTGTCACAGAAGTGTATGGGCAGTACACACTCCCGCGTGCGGGGATGAACCGATCATATTCCTTGATCGCTTCCGCTTTTCTCCCCGCATTGCGGGGATGCCGCCTCAAACAGCCAGCGACCAAATGGTCTCCCGATTGTCATGACCTCTGAGTCGTGAATACGCCCTTGTCCATGCCCATGCGGTTCCACATTATTTGGATACCAAATCCGGCACCTCGGATCAAAAATGTGTGGTCGAGCGACATCCCGACCAGAAGCCGCATGCAATATTGGTCGATGGAAGTTACCCGGCTAATGTCGAGGATTTGAGGATTCTTGGGATTGAAGTTGTGGGTGAGAATGTGAACAGACTTCGCATCCAAGACCCCTATCAGTTCAAGCGTGACAACCCCATTCTGGAGAGGGCACGATCGAACCGTCAGCCCTTCTCGTACTGCAGGGTCGGAAGATCCGGCTGATATGTCGTTGGCCATCGTTGGCTCTCATTCCCCTTGGCAAAAAAAGCCGCTTCTTCAACAAGACTCGCAGGGAGATTGAATTCAGGAATGATTCCGGGGCGAAATTCCGCGGCGGACATCACGTTGCGCTCCACATCGCTCTCGTTTGAGCACCCCACGATCGCAACATGACACCAATTGAGGGCAAACTGCATCAAGCTGCCAGCCGGAACAGTTCTCGGCAAAATACCACGAGACATGACCTTCATTCCGATAACGCCCATACCACGGCGCCCCGCCTCAGCAACAACCGGCAGGAATTGGGGCGTCGCCGGATTCACCGGGAGCAGTACCGTGTCAAAATCAAACACCCCCATGAATCGAAGCAGAATGGCCGGGTCATAGTGCCCGGTCACCCCTATGAACCCGATTCGGCCAGCTTTCCGGGCTTCTGTCAGAACACGAAGAGACCCATTTTTGCCAAAGACATTCAGGTCAGATTCATCTTTAATCCCATGGACCTGAACAAGGTCAATATAGGGCGTCCGGAGCAGCTCAAAGGACTCATCAAGCTCCTTCTGGGCCTCTTTGTAGCCTCTCTGGTAGACCTTGGAGGCCAAAGTGATAGTCTGGCGTCTCAGACCAAGAGCCTGCCCCAGATAGGCCCTGGAAGGCCCGTAGATGGCAGCCGTGTCAAAGTAGGTTACCCCGAGATCCAAAGCCTTCCGGATGAGGTCTACAGCCTCCTTCTGCCGGTTCTCAACCTCGAGAAGAGCCTGTCCTCCCAAGCCAAATGCCGTTACCCGCCGGCCGGTACGTCCCAGAACTCTCTGGGCCATGGGCATGACAGCAAGGTGTTTTCGAACTATTTGGGCTGGAGAAACCATAAAGGATCACCAAAATTAGCAGGATATTACGGTATAATATCGGTATGACTGAATATGAGCAGATAGCGCTGCAGCATGGAGCCAAGGTTCTTACCGGGGGGTTGTGGGGGCATCCTCTTCCCGACCAGGATCATTGGCAGACCATGGAGGAATGTCGAACAAAATACAGTTGGGCGGTCCCTTCTGAAGACGCCATCAAGGCCATTCGTGAATATGGTCCCTTTCTCGAAATAGGCTCTGGGTCTGGGTACTGGGCCTATGAGATGTCTGTGAGGGGCATAGACATCTTGCCGACGGACAGAAACCCAGCGGATCCCCATTGGTTCAACCCGAATAAGGGTGGAAAACAGTGGTACCCAGTTTTCAAGGTCTCTGCCGAAAAGGCGGTCGAAATGTATGACCGGCCTGGATTGCTGGTATGCTGGCCCAGCTACAGCGAATCATGGGCCCACAAATCCTTGAAGAAGTTCAAAGGGAAGAACGTGGTCTATGTGGGTGAGGGCTATGGCGGATGCACCGCGGATGACGGGTTTCACGAGGAACTCTCAGCCAATTGGAAAGAGGTCCTCGAAATCAGTATTCCACAGTGGTGGGGACTTCATGACCGGCTCTGGGTCTATACCCGAAAAGAACCGGATATCATAAAAGAACCGGATATCATAAAAGAACCGGTTATCACGGAAATCCGCCGTAAAGTACTCTGGAATCAATAGGTTACATGTAGATCGATATTCTCTTAATACGGGTCTCCTTGATATAGGAGCAACTCGGAATGAGACTTTCAATTGCATCATATGTCAGGTTGGCCGCTGTTGAAGCGCAGTCAAGATATTGGGTCAAGAAACTGGGGGAGGTTTATGGAATATCCATTTCCCCCGAAACCGACCATAATATTCTGCGTCAGACATATCGGGCCATGAGTGTTTTTCCGCCGTCTCTTGCTCGAGAGTGCGGTATCAATAAAATGATCTTCCGCACAGACATGGGCCCCAACAAGCCCTACTATCCGAATCACGGATATTTCGTCGATCATACCGTGGCCCTGAATGCAGATATCTTTGTGCATCCTGATCAGCCTGATGATTTTGCCGATCATAGAGGGTGGTTTCTGACACGGCCGGATCAGACCCTTTATCACGAATTCGGACACGGGTGGGATTGTTATCATGGGGATCTGTCGTTGAAACCTGAGTGGTGTAAGCTCTCAGAATGGTCAGAGACCCAGAAGCCCGGATTGAAGAGGATCGTTATTCGGGATAAGGGTGTTCCGGAGAAAGTTGGAGAATGGTGGTATGGCCCAAATGCCAAATTCACCCGGTTCTATGCAAAGACAAATCCTTATGATGATTGGGCGGATTGTTTCGCATTTTATGTGGGCGGGTTGCGGGGGAATGTGCCAGAAACCAAGAGACAGTATTTTGACCGGATGTTTGCCCCTCACTACGCCTGAGTTATCCGCGGTCCGACCAGAATGTATCATCAGAATGTATGGACGCCTGGATCCAACCAGGCTTGAAGAAGAGAAATGCCCCAATGAATAACGGGACTGAAACTGGTAATCCAAATGGTTTTTGAATTTGTATGCTACGACCGAACAGTTTGTTTGCAGACATTGGAAAATGAACTGCGGAGCCGGCAGTTGGCATTCCGTTGTGTAGAAGAGAATATCCCCAATCAATGGTTCCGGCTGGATATCGATGGTATTGGCTGGGCAGATGTAAAGGGATTGGATTCCGTACAGAATCTATACAGGAGAAGTACCCTGAGATTGGTGTGGCCGGTACCAACGTACGCTTGGTGAGATCCCAATAAGAGGTTTCAGATGAACCGCTATGATATTGCCAAGGGCTTGACCATTGAGCCCCGTCCTCCCAAATTGAGCAAAGACCCCCCGTCTCAGTCTCTCGATATATCAGAAGAATTTGATCCATATCTCAGGGCTACAGTTATCCGTGTGGCCATTCCGGAGATGCGCATCCAAATGAGTTCTTCTGTCAACACGGCATCCTATGCTGACAAGGGATATGTTCTTGCCACGATGCGTGACGAGGTCCATGCACGCATTGATTCACTATTCAAGCCGCACACAGAAAAGTGGGGGTGGATCAGATGACCTACATCATTATCGGTGTGGTCTGTTTTGCCTTGGAGTGGCTCATAAAAGGCTGGGCGTACTTGACGCGAGACCTACATGCTTATTGAAGAACTCTGTGATCTTCTCGGACGAGATCCCCACGTCAAGCTGAACCTGGGTTCAGGCGGTGTGGAGATTCCTGGCTACATCAGCGTTGACAAGTTCGACCAACGGGCAGCGATTCGTGCGGATGTTCTTACGATGGACCTCCCCGAAAATACCGTTGAGGAAATCCTAGCCTCCCATCTCCTCGAACACGTCTCGCCATATTCAGCCACAAATACCCTCACAAAATGGTGCCGATGGCTGAAACCCGGGGGCAAGCTCATCATGGAACTGCCGAACATAGAGGCCCTTTGCAGCCAATTTGCCACGGCCGATAAGCCCCTCCGCTACGGCATCCTGAATTGCATCTATGGGGCTGTGAACACCACAGGGGGCTCAGAAGACATCACGGCACCCCATCTCTGGGGCTGGTATCCGGGGAAGGACGGTATGTTGTGGGATCACCTGAAATGGGCCGGCTTCGGTGACATCACCTTCGGGCCGGAACAAATGCCCCACCCCCTAATAAACTTCCGAGTAGAAGCGGTCAAACCATTCTAAAAGGAATGCTCTAATGCAAACGCTAAATTTGATCTTGCTCATCTTGCTCATCTTGCTTTCGCTGTGGGCTTGGCTAAAAAAACCTGATTGAGGTACAGTATTTTTGAACGCCAGCTATCTAACCACAATATTTTCATGTAGTTAGACCAATTTGTAATTATCTCCTAATCTACTAGTTCCTTTTGAGGTGTTCCACTCAAAATATGGATAAGATTGGAGATTTCGTGGCACAAACCATCTCCGTTCATGGACTCGGTAAGCTGGGATGCTCGATGATGGTGTGCTTCGCCAGCAAGGGCTGGAACGTCATCGGTATCGATGTCAATGATCAGATCGTCGAGAAAATCAATCGAGGGGAATCCCCAATTTTCGAGCCGGGGGTGGCCGAATTACTCAGGACCAACCGGGCCCGGATAAAAGCCTCAACCGACCCCTTTGCTGCAGCCAACGCTTCCGTCAATTTCATCATCGTCCCCACTCCGAGTCTCAAAGACGGATCCTTCAGCATCGAGTACGTTGAGAAAGCCGCGTCCTGCCTGGCCAAATTGCTACGACGGGAGGAAGACCCTTACCAGGTTATAGTGGTCACCAGCACGGTACTCCCCGGAGATATGGATAAGATTCGTGCTCTCATCGAGACCATATCCGGCAAGAAATGCGGGATTGATTTTGGGCTGTGCTACAACCCCGATTTCATAGCTCTTGGTAGGGTAGTCCAAGACTTCCTGAACCCAGACATGATTCTCATTGGGCAATCGGACGAGAAGGCCGGCAGGATTGTCGAGGATATTCATCGGATCCTTGTCGACAACAAGCCGCCTGTGCATCGTATGAGCTGGTGGAATGCTGAGCTCGCCAAGATAGCCCTGAACTCGTACTGTGTGACCAAGATCAGTTTTGCCAACATGCTGGCGGAAATCTGTGAGAAGATGCCGGGAGGCGATGCTAATCTCGTAGCCAGGGCTGTAGGAGCCGATTCCCGGGTGGGCCAGAAGTACTTCCGGCCGGGATTGCCCTGCGGCGGACCGTGTTTTGGACGTGACCTCCGAGCTCTTGGTCAGGCAGCATCCAGGTTCAATGTGAAGACGCCTCTTGCTGAAATCGTCGATAAGCAGAACGATTTCTACAAAACGTATCGGATCCCCAAGTTGATTATGGACACGCTTCAGGGGTTGAACACAGATCGGCTCGCTGTGCTGGGGTTGACGTACAAAGAGGACACAACGCTGATTGAAGAGGCGCCTCCGATCGCTGTCATCAAGCAATTATCCAGACAGGGTATCAAGATCACGGCTTTTGACCCGGTCGGCATGGAAGAGGCCCGCAAAGAGCTGACAGGATCCCCTGATGTTGTATTCGCCAATGGTATCGAGGACTGTCTGAGGAACACTCCGGTATGTTTCGTTGCGACCCCCTGGCCGGTGTTTACGAATCTGACGGCCGCTGATTTCATAGGAAACATGTCTGAAAATCCGGTTATCATAGATGCATGGGGGCTCTACAGTTTTGAAAAACCTCGAATACGGAGAATCGGAAAGATATGGGAATGACCCTGTTCTGGGTGTGCATGGGGTTGATCGGAGTCAGTATCGGAGGGGGCATCATTACTGATTGTGCCATACGTATGACCAATCGGAAACTCCGGGTCTTCGCATATGCCGCGGCATACCTGATTTTGCTTGTCGGATTAGTATCATTGATTGTCATGGCAATATCATGAAGATGTATCCTCTCATGAAACGGTGGGCCCACGAAACCTATTCTCCTTCAAACACCAAGGAGGAACGGGAGACGTACGCAAGATGCCTTCTGCAGCTTCATGAGTTAGAACAGAATTTTAGAATACATGAAGGAATTCCGGTTGACCCGAGTTTCTTGGTGATACCTCATTGGAAGAGGGAACAGCAGGCGCTCCATAACTCTGACGCGGTCAAACAGGTCTATGCAACCTGCATAGAGCAGTTCCAAGAAGTCGCGATGGAGGTGGTGCGATGAGACTAAAGGCGCTGGTATGCGGAGGGCATGGATTCATCGGACATCATCTGGCCCAATATCTCATGGCTCATGACTATTGGGTTCGCACCGTCGATATCAACGATTACGTCTATGGGGACCTTGACGTAGATGACTATGTTGTTGCAGACCTTCGAGACCCGAATATCTGCGACCAAGTGACTCGGGCCCCGGATGGGAAGCCATTTTCTGAGGTGTACCAGCTCGGCGCTTGGATGGGTGGCGCCGGAGTGATTTTTACGGGTGACCATGATGCTCAGGTCATGTATGACTCCGGGCTTATCAATTTGAACATGGCTGAGGCCTGTCGAAAGAACAGGGCCGGCAAGGTATTCTATTCTTCCTCCGCGTGCGTGTACAACCATCTTCTGCAGCTCGATACTGACAATCCGGGCTTGAAAGAAACCATGGCATACCCGGCTTTTCCGGATAGCGAGTACGGATTCGAAAAATTGTTCTCGGAGAGAATGTGGCTTTCTTATGCCCGGAACTACCACATGGATATCAAGATTGCTCGTTTCCATAACGTTTTCGGAATCGAAGGCGCGTGGGACAACGGGAAAGAGAAATTTCCTGCTGCCTGCTGTCGGAAGGTGGCTCAGGCCAAGGACGGTGACACGATCGAGATATGGGGCGACGGTGATCAGACCAGGTCATTTTTGTACATTGACGAATGCCTCGAAGGTGTGCGCCGACTCATGGATTCAGATTTTGCCGGACCAGTCAATATTGGGTCTGACGAGATCATTTCCATCAATGACCTCGTAGAGATGGCCAAGGACATTGCCAGCAAGCCGAACATCAAGATTGACCATGTTCCCGGGCCCTTGGGGGTCCGCGGTCGGACCTCCGACAACACCCTTATCAAGGAGAAGCTGGGCTGGGCGCCTTCTCGTCCGTTGCGGGAGGGCATGGAGAAGCTCTACGTTTGGATTGAGTCTCAGGTCAAGCAGGGCAAGAAGGACGTCAAATAAGATGTTCGGTATGACGGCATGTTCGGAGAGATTGCCTTTGAACAAGGGGCAATACCGAACCTATTCTCAGGCCGGTGGTTTCGAGGTCAGCTATTGGAATGGGGGCCGATGGCTCGGACCCCACCCTGATTGGGTTACCCATTGGAGTGATTGCCCTGATCCTGTTTCAGGGCGCCGGACGACCCCCAATAGTCTGTCCGTCGTGGTCACCGGCCGGAATGACAACTATGACGGCAATTTTGACATCCGGTTGATCACAGCGCTCTCCCGGAACATTGAGGTTCTCCCAGAAGCGGAGTTCAACTATGTCTGT
>Ga0315288_10002269_pt1 | contig 24877 bp, 20 predicted proteins | sample YL17G11_20_MG_FD_203454 | JGI IMG/M metagenome (GOLD analysis project Ga0315288, IMG submission 203454) | Sediment microbial communities from Yellowstone Lake, YNP, Wyoming, USA - YL17G11_20 | ecosystem: Environmental > Aquatic > Freshwater > Lake > Sediment | place: USA: Wyoming | collected... | reverse complement strand
CGGGGGCGCGAACACCTCCAGGGCGCGCGCGAAGGCGAGCCGCGGGTTGGGCGTGCGGATGATGGGCTTCGAGGAGGAGGTCACCTCCAGCGGCACGATGATCGCCGCCGCCGCGGTCGCCTCGGCCTGGGCCAGGCGCTTGGCGCTGTCAATGAAGGTCACCTCGCCCGGAGTGACCTCCTCGATGCCGGCGGCGCCGACAACCTCCGCCCCAGTGTGGCCCACCGGCTCGCCGGCCACGCGCTCCGCCAGTTCGCTCACGGTGATTCTCGGCGACTCGCCCATCCGGCGCTGCGCCGAATCGAGCCGAAGCATCAACGCGGTTTCGGGGTCGCGATAGCCGAGTCGGATCTCGCGCACGCGCCGGTCGAGCGCGTCGTCCAGGCGCGCCTGCTGGGCGGCGATCGCCTTTTGCGCGGCCGCGTCGAGCCTTTCGGCCTCCTGGGTGAGCCGCGGGTTCGCCTCGCGCCGCAGTTGGCGCTCGTAGAGGCGCACCTCCGCCTCGACCACCCCTTCCAGGCGCTGCCGGCTGACTCCGGCGCCCGCGGCGGGGCTCTCGAACGGCTGGAACACGGCGGGCCCCGGCGCCGGTCCCGCCGGCAGCGCCGCCCGCGCCGCGGCGCGCAGCGCCGCGATCTCCCGATCCACCGCCTCCACCTGGGCAAGTCCGGGGTGGCGCCCGATGAGGGCGGCCGCGTCGGCGTAGGCCGGCTTCAGGGGCCGGGCCTGCTGCAAGGAACACCCCGTCACGCACACGGCGGGCAAACCCGCGAGCAGCGCCAGCCCCAGCGTGGTCAGGCCGGAGGGCCCGGCCGCCGCGCGCGACGGCCTAAGTCTTGTTGAGTTGAGCGAGCACGTCCTCAGTGACATCCTTGCCGCCGTAAAGGACGGAATCTTTCTGCAAGATGGCGATGAAGTGCTCTTTCTCGGCCACCGCCTTCAGGGCGGCATCTATCTTGTCGGTGATCGGCTTCATGAGGGTGTCGGCCTTGGCGTTGATCTCCTTGTCCAAAGTCTCCTTGAGCGTCTTCACCTCGTTGGCGCGCGTCTCGAGCAGGGTGACGAGTTCCTTGACGCGCGCCTCCTGCTTCTCGTCGCGTTGGGGCAGCAGCCTCAGGGTATCCCACTCCTTGAGACGCTCCTCGGTCAGCGGGCCCAGCAACTGCATCATGCGCTCGTTCTGGGCGGTGGTACGGGCGGCGAGGGCCTTGAGGTTCTGGAGTTCCTGCTTCTCCGCGTCGCTGAGCAGCCGGGTAGCGTTGGCCTCGTCCAGGCGGTCCTGGCGGTCCCTGCGGAACCCGTCATATTCTTTCTCGGCGTCCTGGTAGGCCTTGTACTGGGCCAGAACCTTGCCGTGGTCCACCACGCCGACGGCGGGCGCGCTGGTGGTGGCCGCCCGGGCGGGCGCGAGCGCCCCCATGCCGGCCATCAGGACCAGGGCGACGATCGTCCATCTCGACTTCATCATGACCTCCGTTGTTTCGGCCGCGCCCCTAGAACACGTGGCCGACGCTGAAATGAGTCTCCGCGCCCTCGCTGCCGATCCCGTAGTCCAGCCGCAGCGGGCCGATGGGAGTCACCACGCGGATTCCCACGCCGTAGCCCACGTGGGCCTTGAAATCTTTGTCGCCGAACTGCTCCGCGAACGATCCGCTCCAGGCGTCCCCGACGTCGGTGAAGGTGACGCCGATGAGCCGGCTCTTCTTGCTGAGCGGGAAGCGATATTCCAGGTTGACCAGCATCATGTTGCGCCCCGGGAAGCGGTCGTTGCGATAGCCGCGCAGGGTCTCGCCGCCGCCCACCAGGAACTGCTCCAGGAAGGGCGGGCTGCCGGTGGTCACACCCAGCAGCACGCGCATGGCGAAGATGTGGTCCGGGTCGCCGCGATGGATCCGGAAATAGCGCCGCAGATCGGTGCCGAACTTGCCGAAGCGGGCGCCCCCGAGGATGCCGGCCTGCTCCAACGAGACGCTGTTCATGGCCCCGCGGGAGGGGTTGGCGATCAGATCGCGGGTGTCATTGACCAGGCTGATGCCGGCGCTGCGCACTTGCGAAGACTGCAGGATCGCCAGCTCGACCGGCAGCGTGACCGTCTCCTCCTTCAGCGCGGAGACGTCGTCGGCGCGCAGCGAGTAGTAGATCCGGGTCACGTCGGAGAGCGGCCGGCTGATCGTCACGTTGCCGCCCGCGCGCTTCTCGTTGTAGAGGAAACTTTTCGCCGGGGTGAAGGCCTCGCGCAGGATCCTCTTGTCGTAGAGTCCCACCCGCAGGCTGGTGTGGTTGGCGCGGATCCAGGGGTCGAAGTAGCCCAGTTCGTAGGACGACCGCCCGCCGAACTCCGCGCGCACGTTCACCAGTTTCCCGGTGCCCTTCAGGTTCGACTCGGCGACATCCGCGAACCCGACCACCTTCTGCACCGAGGAGTATCCCAGCCCCACCGAGGCCAGGCCCGTCTTCTTCTCCTTCACCTTGAGCACCACGATGATCTGGCCGATCTTGGTGCCCGTCTCCCAGTCCAGCGAGATGTTCTCGAAGAGGTCCAGGTTCATGAGCCGGTCCAGATCCCGCTGCATCACCCGCTGGCTGTACACCTGTCCCACGCGCGTCGTCAACTCGCGGGTGATCACGTAGGTCTTGGTCTTGACGTTGCCCTCCACCCGGGTCGCCTCGACCACGCCCTCCACGATGGGGATGACCAGGATGTCGGTCGCGCGCTCGATCTCCGGCGTCAACACGCGCGCGAAGATGTACCCCGCCTTGCGGTACTTCTCTTCGATGGCGTTGAAGTCGTCGCGCAGGGTATTGGCGTTCCACAGGGCGTCGGGCTTGGTCTTCATGAGCCCCCGCAGGGTGTCGGCGGAGAACAGGGTGTTCCCCTCGAAGGAGATCCCCTTGATCACCACGTTCTCCTCCACCTCCACCACCAGCCGCACCCCTTCGCCCTCCGGCGCCGCGGTCGCCGAGGCGCTGACGAACCATCCCAGGTCGCGAACCGCCTTGGCGGCGGCCTCACCCTTCTCCGCGGTAAAGACCTCGCCCACCTTGAGCCCCAAAGCCGCGACGATGGTGTCCGTGGCGATGTGCTCGTTGCCTTTCACTTGGATCGCTGCGATTGTCGGCCCGGTGGGTTCGGCCGGCGCCGGTGCCGGCGTTGGGGCCGGGGCCGGGGCTGGGGCTGGGGCCGGGGCCGGCGCCGGGGCCGGCGCCGCGACGGGCGGGGTCTCGGCAGGCTTTTCTGCCGGTGGCGGCGTCGAAGGGGCCGGCTCGGCGGCGGTGCCGGCGGGCGGAGCCGGGTTGGATCCCGACTCGGCAGCGGCCGCAAGCCCGACGAGCATCAGACAGAGCAGGATCGCGACAAAGGTCCGGGTCACCGCGCTCTTCGCCATGAACAGCCCTCCAGTCAATGCGGCCCGCACTCACGCCTCCGGAAGCAGGTAAGGAGCGAGCCGCTTGCGCAACGCGCTGCGCGCCCGAAAGAGCCGCGCCTTCACGATCTCGGGCGTGGTGTCGAGCACCTCGGCCATCTCCTGGTACGACAGCCCCTGCAGGTCGCGCAGCACCACCACCAGCCGCGCCTCCTCGGAGAGCGCCTGGATCGCCTCGTGGAGCACCTGCTGCAATTCGCGCGCCTCGAGCATCCGCTGCGGCGTCTGGCTCCAGTCGGCCACCTCGCGCTCGGCCCCGGCCTCGTCGCCGGGCTCGTCCAGCGAGCCCGCGTCCACGCCCTGGCGCACGCTCTTGCGCCGGAAGTGGTTCTTGGCCAGGTTGACCGCGATCCGGTACAGCCAGGTATAGGGCTGGGACTCGCCGCGAAAGCGGTCCTGCGCCCTCAGCGCCAGCACGAAGGTCTCCGAGGTGAGGTCGGCGGCATCGTCATAATCGCCCACCAGGCGGTAGATCAGGTTGAAGATCTTCTTCTGATAGCGATCGAAGAGACCGGCGAAGTCGGCGACAGTGGGCTCGGCGGCGCCGCCCGCGGCCGGGCGCTCGGGACGGTCGCGGTCGCGCCCCTGCGCCGCCAGGCCGGTAGCCGGCCAGGGCAGCGCCAGGCTGTCGCCGATCACGCCTTGGCGTCTCATGGTTTTAGACAGCCTTCGCGGGGAAAAGTTACGGACCGCTCGAGCCGCGCCAGTGTATCATATTTTGCCCGCGCGGGGCAACGTGGGGCCTCTCTAGGGCGCGAGGCGGCGCGCCCTGGCCTCCTGGCAGGTCGCCCCGCCAGCCGCAATGAGCCGCGATCCCTGCGCCGGCCCGGACTCCCCCCTGCGAAGTTACCCTGCGGAGGCCCACAAAATGGGCTGCGCGCGCTATTCACAAACCGGGGGGGGGGGCGGTGGTATAATAACAGTGGTCTCCTGGAATCCGGGCGTAAGGAGTGGGGCATGCGCCGGTTCCACCTTTCTTCTTTCCGCTGCGTAGCGCTCGCGTGCGCCGGCGTGTTGCTTTGGGCTGATGTGGCGCTCTCTTCACCTGCGTCGGTCCCTGCGGCGGCCTCGCCGGCTTTGACCGTGGAGCAGCGCCTCAACAAGGCCATGGACGCCTTCGGCGCCGGGCGTTTCGAGGAGACCATCAAGGCCGCGCGGGAGTTGCTCGTTGCCCAGGATGCGGGCGTGCGGCCGGCGGCGATCCACCTTCTGGTGCTGGCGACCCACGAGCAGTCCGGCTACCAGGCCGCCATGGACGAAGCGCAGGCGATCGCTTCCGGCAAGCAGGGCTTCGAGCCGGCGGCCTCCGAATTCGCCGCCCTCGCGGACCTGCGCGCCGACCTCACCCGCAAGCACGACAATCTCCAGCAGGCCATCGCGGAGCAGGAAGAGATCATCCGCCTGAATCCGGGGACCGACACGGCCGCCCAGGCGGCCTATCGGATCGCCGCGCTGACCCTGGTTCACGGCGCACGCGAAGAGGCGGTCGCCGCCTTTCAGCGGGTGATGAAGGAGTATCCGGAAACCAAGGCGAGCACCGATGCCCGCATCACCCTGATCAAGATGCACGAGTGGGCCGGCGAGATGGAGAAGACGAAAAGCCTGTGGCGCACTGAGGCGATCGCTCGGCCCGACAGCGAGTTTGCCGAGGATGCCATGAGGAGTCTGGCCAGGCTCTACGCCTACAACGGGGCCTACACGGAGGCGGAGCAAGCACTGACAGACCTCGCTGGTCAGTACCCAAAGACGCGCCTTGCAGCAGCGGCGCGCCTAAGCGTGGGCAAACTACGCCAGTCCAAAGGCGACGCCGTCAGCGCTGAGCAGCCGCTTCTGGCAGCGGTGGAGGAGTATCCCGACGGTGAGCCGGCCGCCGAGGCCCGGAGGCTGCTCACCGATGTGTATCTGGGACGGGGCAGGGCTTGCGAGAGCAAGAGTGATGCGCTAGGGGCGATCGCCGCCTGGGACAAGGCCGCCCTATTCGACGCCAATGATCGCCGTCGCACAGAGACCCTCCTTCGGATCGCGCAGGCTCTCGTGACCCTGCGACGCAGCAAGGAGGCCCTGGCCTACGTTCGCCGGGTGCAGACGGATCCGTCAGCCGGAGCTTCAGAGTGGCACGACGCGGCCGACTGGTTCGAAGCGGTGGCGCACGACGACGCAGGTGACCGAGCGACGGCCCTCGCGGTGCTCCGAAAGATCGCAGCGACGGCGAAGGATCCGCGGTTTCGCGATGAGGCGCGCAAGTTCATTGAGCGCATCGAGGCGATGCAGCGCGGCGGGCGATAGCACCTCTGACCGGGGAGGATGGGTCATGAAGCATCCGATGGGGCACGAAAGGGCGGTCGGGGATTGGTCAACACGTCCGAGTGAAACACGTCGGGGCGTGCCCAGACGGTGCATCATGGCGTGCGTCGGCCTAGTGCTGGCTCTGGGGCTCCTCGCCTACAGCCAATGGAGTGCGGAGGCCTGCTGCACGACTGAGCCGGGCCTGGTGGCGAACATCGGCCACAGTCTCAGCTCAATCGGACCGTGGAGCATTGCCGACACACGCACGATCTCGCATACCCAGACGGTCTATTTCTGTGCCTTGGACGCCAATAACCAGCCCATCACCAACTACGACGACTGGGACTGCGTTGAGGGCGCCTCGAAGAAGGATACCGCAAGATACGGATGGGACTGGTACTCCGGCACTGGCATCGATACGTATGGCCTCTCCAAACAGAGTACCTACGTGAGCGCGGGGGATAGGGTTGTGAGTCTAACGGCTAGCGACGTCGATGGCGGCGGATACACTGACGACGGTGACGTGACAGACACCGTGAAGATCAAGGTGCTGCTCACCATGGAGTGGGATTGCATGAGCGGCTACGACATCACGGAGACCAACCTCACGAACCGGTGGGCGGGAGCCGACTACACGTTGGACATCAATATTAGTCACGACACGAACTGCACCTATCACCAATATATCCGCGACGACCTGACGGCCGCACAGCTCACCGACTACTTGGACGGATACGAGAATCAAAGCCCCGCATGCGACCTGTACATGATCGGGGTTGACCACTGGAGCAACCAGCCGGGCCAGAACGACATCATCGGGTATTGCTGGGAGGCCAAGTACTCGGTGATATGCAGGGGAATGGGCGCGGGACTGATGGTGGAACTCCATGAATGCGCATGCCATGACGACACTATCGTGTATGGGAGTGGTGGCCTCGGGCATTGCAGCACTGAACACGCGTGTGCCTGCAAGAGCCCCGGTACCGCTGACACGTTCTGCGACTGTAATAACCACGCGAATGACTGCGTGGACCGACTGAAGGACGAGATAAAGAAGTACAGTTGAGGAGGTGCCAAATGAACGGGCTGCTAGCGCGCCAAGCACGTGCACTGGTCATCTTGGCTGGCTGCCTGATCGCCGTTTCCCAGATGCCAGCCGCGGCTACAGTTCTGGAGTTGCGTTGTGCCAAGGCCACCTATCTCGTGGACCAGCCATTCTTCGTGACTGTGGCGGTTCGAAACGGTGGCACAGCGGATGTGCCGCTCCTGCCGATGCTTGATCCCTCCATGGGTCTTCTCACCTTCGAGATCGGCGCGCCAGACGGGACGGTGCGTGCTTACCGGCCCCAGGGCCAGGCGACCTTGGCTGCGGAAGGCATTGCCGAGTCTGTCATCTGGCTCGTCCCAGGGGGCGACTACGACGCCGCAGTTGATCTGACCTACGAGATGAGAGGTGGAAAGCCTGCGACGGTGCTCTCGCAGCCCGGTGAGTATCGCCTGCGGGCCCGTTACTCCATCCCGAAGGACTGGCCCGCCGGGCCTTTGAGCCTCTCGTCAGACGAAGTGCCGATCACGGTCGGGCAGCCGCAGGGAGTTGATGCGGAAGCTCACGCGGCACTGTACGACTGCGCCTTGCCCTACGACTTGCGGCCCTGGAACGCCGCCAAGCAGCAGCAGGAATCCTACGAACGGGTATTGCGCGATTATCCCGAGAGCGCGTACGCGCTGTACGCCCGCTTCTCACTGGGCGACATCCTGAACTTTGACGGCGTACACAGGATGCGAGGCACCCCGGCCGGTGCCAGCTCCCTTGAGCGGGCGGCGGTCCTCTACCGTGACGCGGCCGAGGAGGACGGCGACACACCCTTTGGGCTTTACGCCCTGCGTGTCGCGGCTAGGTGCTTTGCTCAGCTTGGGGACAGCACCACGGCTCAGGACCTGCTCGAGCGCTCGTTCCTATCCCCGGCGGCGACGGCCGATGACAGGGTATGGGCTCTGACTTTCATGGACCACGTGCAGACCGGAGTATTCCGGCGAGGTTCGGGGTACGGGCCCGCGACTCCTACCGCGCGCTTGCAGGTTCCTCTCCGTCGTTTTGCCGATGCCCTGGGCTTCCGGGTGGACTGGGATTCCTCCAGGAGGGCTGTGACGGCGTCAGGAGCCAGGGCCAAGGCGGTTTTCCGACCCGACAAGGGCGCAATCGTGATCAACGGCGCGCCCCGAAAGGGCCTCTGGACGTCCCTCGCTCAAGGCCAGACGCTGGTGTCGCCATCGGTGATCGCGACCCTCATGGCTGAGCAGTACGGCACAGGGATGGCGAAGGCGCTTGCACCTTTGTTGGCCGCGGCTCCGATCCCTCGCCGCTGATGGTGCGAAGAGCCCGCGCGGTTCTCGGGCGGGAGCCTTGGCCTGTGACGAGTTGGGGCGTCAAGTTGCGTACGACAACAAGATCCGCAGGAGGTGTGGCATGAGGCGATCTGGAACGCGCTCTTCACCCGGAAGCGTCACGCGATGGGTGATCGCGGCGGGGTTTGCGGTGCTGTTGGCGCGGATTGCAGTCCCAGCCGGGGATGGGGGCGCGGAGAACAAGGTGCTCTGCGCCTACCACCTGATGCAGTTGGGGCGAGCGATCAAGATGTACGCCCAGGACAATAACGGCTACATCTGCGCGCTGCGCGGCAGGGTGGACTGGCTTGAGCGCGAGGGCCCCGATAACGCCCAGCGCCTCAAGAACGCCTACGCGCGCTACATCACCGACCCCGGGATCTGGTACTGCCCCGCCGACAACTATGCCAAGACCCACACGCGCACCATCGAAACCCACGGCGTGCCGCCCAAGGACCAGCCCGACATGGCTTACGACCACTTCTTCACCTCCTACCGCCACTACAGTTCCGTGCGCGGCGAAACGCCCCCCGTGCGCCTGGACGCCATCCTGGTCGAGCAGGACGAGATGACCAAGGACCTGCCCGGCGGCAAGTGGGTGGCGACGCCGGACATGATCATGCTCATGATGGATGACGGCTCCTTCCACGGAGCGCCGGCGACGGGCCAGTACGGCGCCGTGTACGCCCGCAACGTCCTCTTCCGCGACGGCCACGTGAAGTTCGAGACCGAGGAGACGATGCGGCGGCCGAAACCGTAGCGGCGTGGGCCGGCAAGTCCTTCACTCTTCACCCTTCACCCTTCACCTCAGAACCGCCAGGTCTTGCGGAGTTCGACGCGGGTGACGGGGCGCTGCTCGCTGAGCGTGGCCGCCGCCGGGAGGGCTCCCGGCAGCCCGGACTCATAGGTCCACCCCAGCGACAGGGTGGGCGCCAACTCCAGCGTGAGACTCAACTGGTCGCGTTGCCCCCTGGCCAGGGCCCGGCTATAGGAGGCATACAGGCGCTTGGAGAGGGCCTTGCCCAGCCGCAGTTGCACGGTCCGGCTCGCACCCAGCGGACTGAAGCCCAGCGCGAACTCCTCCACGCCCAGCGCTTTGGCGATCTCGACCTCGAGGGGATGCAGTTGCAGGGGCACCACGCCGGTGGTGAAGAGGTCGCGCGCCTGCGACCCCAGCAGCGCGCTCGCCGACTGCCCTTGCAGGCCGCCGATGAGGCCGCCGAACCCCATCACCATGGCGAAAATGTCGCGCTCGGGGAGGTCCGGCACGGAGTTCATCGCCACCGCGAGCGGCCTCTCGGGATCGAGCAGGTCGCCCGACAGCCGCATCGTGATGGTATAGGTGCGCGCGGCTCCGGTCAGTTCGTAGCGCGTGGCTTCCCCCTCATAATCCGCGTTGAGAGGCAGGCGCAGCCGCGGCGTCGGCTGCTCGGCGGTGGGCACCGGCCGCGACAGGTCCACCGACGCGTAGATCAGCCGCAAGCGCGAGCCCGGGAATTGCAGAAAACCGTTGCGACTCTCCATGTTGATGCTGACCGTGGCCGCGGCGAGGGTGCCCCCGATGTTGCCCTTGCCCGTGAGCCACATCCCCGCCGAGGCGGTCTCCAGGTGCGTGTCGTCCTCGACCACCACTTTCAGGTCCAGCCGCGGGTTGAGCGCGGTGGGCAGTTGCTTGGGTCGCAGGGCCAGCGCGAACTTGAGGGGCGGCACGCCGTGCATCACCGGCCGCACCGCCACGCGCCCCGTGACCACCGGCCGGGCGCTCCCCTCCTGGGTGGTGAGGCGCAGTGAGGCGTCGAGGTCGGTCTCCGCGAACTTGCCGATGGCGATCTTCCCCTTGGCCTGCGCCTGGCCGTCGTAGAGGGGATGCGCCCAGGTGCCCCTCACCCGCACACCGCCGCTGATCGGCCCCTGCGCCTTGGTCACCAGGTCCGGCAGGAGCAGAGCCACCGAGCCCAGGTCCTGCTGCCCCAGGTTGATGGTTATGTCCAGCGCACCGTCCGGAGGCCGGTGCGGTGTCGCCCACGAGAAAGCCGCGGTCCCGCTGGCCCACATCTGGCGTCCGCCGGGGGCGAGGGTCACCTTGTCCACGGCGATGGCGCTGTCCGAGATCTCGACCTTCGAGACCAGCACGTCGCCCAGGGCGACCGGTCCGATCCTGGCGTCGGAGGCGGTGGCCGTCGCCACCACGTGGGGAGAGTGCGTGGGCCCGGTGACCAGCATCGAGACGTTCGCGGTCCCCGACAGGGGCTGCTTCACGCCCGTCACCGACCGGATGGTCTGGGCGCTGATGTTGTAGGCATCCACGTCCAGCCGCATCTCGCCCGCCAGGTCCACCGTCCCCTTGGCGGTCGCGTAGGCCTCCTCCGCCTGGGCGACGAATCGCTCCACCGTGAGCACGCTGCCCGCGAACTTCACCTTGCCGTTGAGCGAAGGCACCGGCGTGCCGCCGATCACCACGTCGCCCGCCTCGAAGGTGACGTCGCCGCTGCGCTGCGCGGGCTTGCCGGTGATCTGCCCATGTGCGGTGAGCGTACCGGAGAATGGCGCGGGCACCTTCGCCAGCCCGCCCGCGGCGCCGCCGACGTCTCCTCCGAGCGCGACCAGCGCCGGCGCCGCGCTGCGCAGGGCGGCCAGGTCGCCGTCGCGCACGTGGAACTGCAGGTCCAGCGCGCCGTCCTGCGTGTTCGCGCTGCCACTCAGGCTGAAGGCGCCCTTGCCCAGGTTGAACTCGAGCCCCTGCACGTCGGCGCGCCCGGCGCTCCAGGAACCGGCGCCCGCGAGGTTGCGCAGCCGCATCCCGTTGAGGGACACCTGGGAATCGCGCACCGTGCCCGATGCGGTTGGGTTGCGGGGGCTCCCGGTCACCTGGGCTTCCAGGTTCACGCGCCCCGCGAGTTTGACGCCCGCGCGCTGCAGCCGCTCAATCGAGACTTTCGAGAGATCCAGGTTCTCCGCCGACACCGTGAGGTTCACTTCGCCCGGGGCGGGCTGGGTGGCGATCGTGCCCTGCGCGCTCACCCGCGACCCGTTCATGGTGAGCCTGCCCTGTTTCAGGGTCACCAGGCCCTCGCGGTAGGCGATGTCGGCGCTTGCGGCGCCCAGGCTGATCGCATTCACCTCCAGGCCCTCCACCTTGACGGAGCCCGAGGCGCTCGGGCCGGGCAAGCGGCCGGCGATGTCGAAGGTGGCGTTGAGCAGCCCGGCAAACCGGGGCTGGCGATCCTGCGGCGGGAGGAACTCGGCGAGATCGGCCGAGCGCACCTGCAGCCGGCCGCGGACTTCGGCCCGGGCGAAGTCGGGGCCGATGATGTCGCCGCTGGCGGTGATCCGGCCCCCGCCGCGGTAGAGGGTCGCCGTGGAGATCTGGATCTGGCGCTGCGAAGCCGAAAGGTGCGCCTCCAAGGCGTCGGCCTGGTAACCGGCTACGCGGAGGTCGGAGCCGGCGACGGTTCCCTCGAACTTCGGCGATGCCGGCGGCCCGCTGATCCGCCCCTGGGCCGAGGCAACGCCGGCGAGTTCTCTCGCGATGCGACGAAGCGGCGAGGCGCGCGGGACGCGCAGCGCGCGGTCAACCAGGCTGCCGGCCGCGGCCAGGTCCACATCGCCCGCCGAGACATTGAGATCGAGCGCGCGCCGGCTCGCGCTGCCGCTGGCGCGGAGGCGGCCGTAGGGGCTCGTTACCTCGGCCTCGCTGAGGGTCACCGCGCCATTGCTGTAGCGCGCCAGGAACTGCGCGCCGTCGAAGGGCACGCCCCGTGCCGAGCCGGCGCCCACCGTGAGCCTGGCGATCACGTCGGGCCGTCCCTGGCTCACATTCGCCGCCACCGCGCCCGACACGCCGCCGATCACCGGCTCCGCCTTCAGGGCGCGGGCGATCTCCTCGGCCCGCACGCCCACCAGGTCGGCCCGGATCACCGCGTCGGCGCCCTTCTTGCCGAGGGCGACCCATGCCTTCCCGGTGACGCGTCCGCCCGCTACCCGCGCCTGCACGTGGTCGAGCCACACTTGCCCCTCGCGGCCCTTCGCTTCGCTCAGGATCGCCCCGTCCGCCGCGGGCAGGGACATCCCGAGCGCTAGCGAGGGGCGGTAAGTGAGGTCCGCGCTGGGCTGCTCGGCGCGAATGCCGCTCGTGGTGATCGAGGCCAGCGCGACGCGGCCCGCCACGGCGGGCCTGGAGGCGGGACCCACGATGTGCACCTGCGCGGTCAATGGCCCGCCGGGGGTGACCCACTTCGCGACGGCCGCGCGCCGGTCCGCGGGGACGAGCAGCAGGGGCCGGTCGCTGGTCGCCACGACGTTGAGGTCGAGTTGCGGGTTCGCCAGGTTGGCGGCCGCGCCCGTGATGTGCAGGCGCGCGGCCTCGCTTTCGGCGCGCACGTCGTCCAGGCGCAGCACGTCGTTGGCCACGCGCAGGCGCCCCGAAACCACGATCCGCTGTCCCACGAAGGCGACGCGCGCGCCCACGCGATCCAGCGCCAGGCTGGCCGACCATTCCGTCTTCCCGCGCAGCGGGATGGCGGCCAGCACCTGCGCGTCCACGGCGCCGGAGGCGAGGCCCACCGGCGCGAGGCGGGGCAGGTAGCGGTCCACCGTCGCCGCGGCGACGCGGCTCGCATTGAGGCTCACCTCGAAGGTGCGGTGGGCGCCATCGTAATTGAGCGCCGCGCGCACCCGGCGGAAGCGGCTATTCCCCGACTCCCCGCTGAGCGCGATGGCCACCTGGCGCGGGCGGCCCCAGTCCACGTCGGCATAGAATGGTTTCAGTTCGTAGGTGGTGACGCCGCGCGGGGCGGCGCGGTCAATCACTGTGACCTGCCCGCGGCGCAGGACCACCCGCGCCTGGAACCTCACCGGCTTGGCCGGCCGCGGCCGCTTGAACAGGTCGGTGACGCTCCACACGCCGTTCGCCGCGCGCTCCACCACCAGCGTCGGGCGGTCCACCACGATGAGGCCGATGCTGCCGATGGCATCCGTCCTCCCCGCCAGCAGGTCCCTCAGCCGGTAGTGCACCGTGACCGCGGGGGCCCGGAACAGTTCGCCCTGCGCCTGCGGGGGCGGCCCGATTCGCACGTCGCGCAGCACCGCCTGCGCGAGCAGTCCCCGCGAGACGGCGCCGATCGTCACGGGGCGGCCGAACAGCCGCGACAACTCGGACTGCGCGATCAGCCGGATCTGCTCGGGCGGCGGGCCCAGCCGGCCCAGCACGATCACCCCCATGAGGATGATGACCACGAAGGGGAGGAGCAGCAGCAGGATCTTTCGAAGTCGGCGCATCGCCATTACAGTGAGTAGTAAGCAGTGAGCAGTGAGCAGGAAGGGCCTTGGGCGACCTACCGGCAGCCGTCACCCTTCACTCTTCACTCTTCACCCTTCACACTCATCCATCATTCATAACTCATGATTCATCATTGCCTCTGCATGGTACGATGATCGCACCAACGGCGCGCAGGCGGCCTCGCGGAATCCCAGGGCGCGCGCGCGCCGCGCGTAGTGGGCGAAGAGCGCGGGTTCGACGTACTCCACCACCGCCAGGTGCTGCTTGCTGGGGCGAAGGTACTGGCCGATGGTGAGCAGGTCCACCGCGGCCTCGCGCAGGTCGCGCATCACGGCCTCCACCTCCTCCGGGCTTTCGCCCAGGCCCACCATCAGCCCGCTCTTGGTGAGGATTCTCGTGTCATTCCGAGCGCAAGCGAGGAATCTCGTGTTCCGCGCAGCCCCCCATTCTTTCGCGCGCCTCAGCAGGCCCACCGAGCGCCGGTAGTTCGCGCCGGGGCGCACCCGCCGGTAAAGCCGCGGCACGGTCTCCACGTTGTGCCCCAGTACATCCGGCGCCGCGGCGACCACCACAGCAAGCGCTTCCTGGTCGCCGCGGAAGTCCGGCACCAGGATCTCCACCGTCGCGTCCGGCGCGGCCTCGCGCAGCGCCCGCACCACCGCCGCGAAATGCCCAGCCCCACCGTCAGGCAGATCGTCGCGCGTCACCGAGGTGACCACCACGTGCTTCAGTCCCAGGCCGCGCGCCGCCTCGGCGACTCGGGCGGGCTCATCGGCGTCCAGCGCCGGCGGCCTTCCCCCCTCGACGGCGCAGAAGCGGCAGTTGCGCGTGCAGCGCTCGCCCATGATCAGGAACGTGGCCAGGCCGCGGCCGAAGCACTCGCCCACATTGGGGCAGCGCGCGCTCTGGCAGATGGTGTGGATGCCCTGGCTGCCGAGCGCGCTCTGCAGGCGCCTCAAGGCCGGCGCCCGCGGCGCCCTGGGGGCAAGCCATGCGGGAAGGCGCTGGTCCCCCGTCGGCTCGGCACGTTTGGGGCTCTCAGCCATGAGTGTCTCACCTGCTCCGAACGTCGGGCCGACCCACGGGTCTGTCACCCCGAGCAACGCGAGGGGTCCCGGATCCGGGATTCCCTGGCCGAGGCCCGTGGGCCCTCGGCCCGCGGGCAGGCCGCGCTACGCTCGGAATGACCTAGGCCCTCACTCTTCACCCTTCACCCTTCACCCGATCCATTCATCATTCATGACTCCTAATTCATCATTTAATTCATCATTGCTTCTTGGCGATCTCGCCATACAACTCCGGCCTGCGCTCCCCGCGCAGGGCCTCGCGCAGGTTGGCGGTGCCGGAAACGCTGATCCCCTGGGTGAGATGGGGCTGGTTGAGGTCTATCTCGGCGAAGGCGGCGCCGGGGGTGTGGCCGGCGTCGGCGAGGATGGTGCCGTCGGGCGCGGCGATGCAACTCCGGCCGAACACTTTGCCCGGCGCATAGGGCGGCTTGGGCGCGTAGCACGAGGTGACCATGGTCACCACGTTGTCAATGGCGCGGGCCCGCAGTTTCGTCTCCCACGAGGACTCCGAGGGGCCGGTGATGACGTGGGGCATGAAGATGATCTCGGCGCCCTTCAGCGCGAGCACCTCGGGCACCTCGGGGAACCAGTGGTCGAAACAGATCATGATCCCGATGGCGCCGAAATCGGTCTTGAACACCGGCAGGTCGTCGCCCCGCGAGACGCCGGCCTCGCGCTCGGCCACGGGGCAGTGGCTCTTGCTGTACACCCCGGCCAGTTTCCCCTGGCGGTCCACCAGGAAAGCGCTGTCGTAGATCTTGTCGCCGCGCCGTTCGTAAACCGGCCCGATGATGTAGGTGTCGAACTCGCGCGCCACCCTGGCCAGCGCCTCGAACGTCGGCCCCGGGATGGGCTCGGCGACCTCGGCGGGCGCGCCCTTGGCGGTGATGCTGCTGATGTACTCCGGCAGCAGGATGAGGTCGGGCCGGTAGTGCCTGGCCAGGGTGCGCGTGAGGCGCACCGCCTGGTCGCGCAATTCCTGCTGCGACGCGCCCTGCTCGGGCATCTGGGGTTGCACCGCCAGGATCCTGACCAGGCGCGAGCCAGCCGCCGACTCCTCGCGCGGGGCCGCCCCGGCCGCGCTCCACGCCAGGAGCAAGACGACGCAGACGGCGAGGATGTTGTCGAAGGGGTGGCTCACGGGCGGCGACCTCCGGGCAGGGGCGGTGGCGCGGGCGTTGGCCCGCTCTAGGGCTGCGGCCTAATGGTATGGCATCGGGCGCGGGCGGTCAAGTGGCGCGCAGGGCAACGGCGTTCCGGCCCCACATACTGCACAACCGGTAGGGGCGGCCCCAGGTGGCCGCCCAAAGACCAGGGCGCCCACATCGGGGCGCCCCTACCCATAAGGCTCCTGGATCAGGATGCCTGCGCCGCCAGGGCCGCCTACCCCTTCGGCCGCATGACCGCGAGTTTTTCTTTGAGCAGCGCGATGACGCGCGCCAGAATCCTCACCGAGGGCCCCGACTCCTCGCCCCAGCGTGGGGCCGTCATCCCGCCACGTTCTCGGTTCCGCTGCATCCCTGGCGGCTCCCGCCTGGATCCTTCCCTGCCCTGCTCGGGAGCCATCCCTCCCCGCCGCCACAGCGACGGCCCGGTCGTCACCAGCGCGCGCAGCCCCTTCATCTGATCCGGATTGAGGGTCTTCCCCAGCCCCTCGACTCGCTGGCGGACTCGCTCCATGAACGCCTGGGTGCGGTCCTTGATCTTACGGCGCGAGGCCTCCAGTTGCGCGTCGGGCACGTCGCCCCGGAGCAGCGCGCTGCGCTGTTCGAGCATGAGCCGCTTGACCTCCTCGCGCATCGCCCGCTCGTCGCTCAACACGCCCTCCAGGACCGGGATCACGGCCGCGATCTGGTCAGGGGTCAGCCCCGCCTGGTTGATCATCCTCAGCAGGATGATGTCGCGCGCGATCTGCGCCAACTCGGGGTCGGCCGCCTCCGGCGCCATCATCGCGGGACTAGGATCCGACTCCTCGGCCCGCGCGGCGATGCCTGCGCCCGCCAGGACCATGGCCATCGCCGCGCCCATCAACAGTCCGGCCCAGCGCCGCCGCTGGATGAAGCCTTTCATGCCACTAGCCTCCATCAGAACTCGAAGCCTTGCCGGCCGCCGGCGCCAGCGCCAGGTCGGCGTAACTATTCACCGCGTGCGCGGTGTAGCCCATCCGCTCGTACACCCGCGTCGAATCCAGCGAGGGCGACCGCGCCTCGGCGGCGTCCGCCTGCTCGTAAGCCGCAAGCGCCTCGCCCCACCGGCCCTCGCGCTCATAATCCGAGCCGAGCGCCCGCAGCGAGCCGGCCGCAGGCGACGGTGTCGCCGGCTGCGGGCGGGCCTTGGGCCGGCGAATCGCCGCGGCGATCTGCGGCCCGGCCGGGCGCACAGGCGTGACGTGTTTCGTCGCGCTCGGGGCGACCGCGCCGCCCGGGGCCGGCGCAGGCGGTTGCACGTTCTTGGCGATGGGCGGCGAAGCCGGCTGCGGCGCGCGCTTGTGGTTGTTGGTTGGCGACGCGAGCAGGAGCAGGGCCGCGACGACTGCGCCCGCGACCCCCACCGCCAGCGCGGGGCGCCACGCCGGGGTGAGCGCGCGCGCGCGCACCGGCCCGGGGCGCTCGGGCAGGGCCGCCATGATGCGCCGGCGCAGATCGGCCGAAGGCTCCACCCGGGGCAGCGACTCAATGAGCCCGGCCTGCCGCGCCATGTCGTCGTGAAGCCGGCCGCACGCCCCGCAGGCGGCGAGGTGCGCGGCGACGCGCCGGCGCTGGCGCTCGCCGAGTTCGCCGTCCAGGTAGGCGTCGAGTCTTTCCGCAATCCCTCGGCAGCGGACTTGTCCGCCGCGGGTTTGGAACAGGCGGATCACGTCTCCATCTCCTTCGTTTCCGCCGGCCGCAGCAAGGGCGCGAGGCGCTCGCGCAGCCGCGCCCGCGCGCGCCGGATGTGGGTTTTCACCGTGGGCAGAGGCAGCCCCAGCATGCGGGCGATCTCCTGGTAGGGCCGGTGCTCGAGGTGCCGCAGCACCACCGCCGCGCGATAGTGCGGCGGGAGCGACAAGATCGCCTCAGCCACCACCTCGCGGTTCATCAGGTCGCTCGACCAGTCAGCGCCCCTCGCCGCGTCCAGGTCCTCTTTCAACTCGCTCGTCTCTTTCCGCGACCGCAAGTGGTCAATGCACAGCCGGATCGCGATCTGGCAGACCCAGGTGCGAAAACTGCTCTCTCCCCGGAACTCGCCCAGCGCCGAGTAGGCCCTCAGGAACGCATCCTGCGCCAGGTCCTCCGCGTCCTCGCGGCTGCCGGTCATGCGATAGGCGATGTTATATACCGTGCCCTGGTGTCGTTCCACCAGTTCGCCGAACGCCTCCCGGTCGCCCCGGAGGCAGCGAGCGATCGCGTCCCGGTCGTGGCTGGCCGCCTCCACATCGCGCATCAAGCAGGAACATTCCTTTCTAGGTAGACGGACCGGGCAGGCTGAAAGTTTCGGCCCCCGGCGACCCAGGCCCCGCGCGCGAAACCCGAATCACGGGCGAGACGCCCGTGCCACACAGATGAATGATACCCAGCCTGAAGCGGCTCCAGGCCGGTTTCAGGCCTTCCCGGCAACCCGCGCCCCGCCTGGGCCCACGGTCATGCCCGTTCCCAGGGCGCGGGAGAGGGCGGCGAGGTGCTCGAGGATGCGCCTCGCGGCCTCGCCCCGGGCCGGCTGAGGCTGGCCCTGCCTGATCACCACGGGGGTGACGTCGCAACCCGGCGGGCGCCCCGGCGCCAGGGTCAGGGTGAGGACGGCCGAGTCCATGGTGGCTGCGCCCGCCACGTGCACGAAGTTGCCCAGGCTGTAGGCGATGATCCCGTTCCCGCGCCGCTCGATTCCCTGCAACACGTGGGGGTGGTGGCCGATCACCGCGCAGGCGCCCGCGTCCACCATGGCCCTGCCGATCCGCCGCTGCTCGGGCGTGGGCCTCCCGCTGCGCTCGACGCCCCAGTGCACGAGAACGATCACGAAGTCGGCGCGCCGCCTGGCCCGGGCGATGTCGCGGGCCGCCAGTCGCTCGAAGGGCACGCCGGGCTGGCGGCTGGGCGAGATCCCGGCCCGCTCGGCGGTGGCGGCCGCCAGGGGTGGGATCACGTCGGAGTAGGCAAGGAACGCCACCCTTCGACCTCGCCGATAGAGTACGGCCGGCGCGCGGGCGGCGGACAGGTCCCGCCCGGCGCCCACGGCGGCGATTCCGCGCGCCGCCAGCGCCTGGAGGGTGTCGTCGAGGCCGACTTCACGGTAGTCCGCGGCGTGGTTGTTGGCCACGGTCACGATGTCGAAGCCGGCTCTCGCCAGCCCGTCGGCGCAGGCGGGAGGCGCGCGGAAGATGAACTGCAAGCCGGCGCGCACGTCCTGCGGGCGCTTGCCGGAGGTGGGGATGGCAGCGTTGGTGAGCGGCCCTTCGAGGTTGCCGACGGTGAGGTCGGCGCGGCGAAGGGAGGAGGCGATCCGCGCGAAAGGATAGTCCGCGCCGTGGGCGGCGATCTCCTCCTTGACCGCCGAGCCCAGGATGAGGTCACCGACCGCGCGCACGGCCACGGGGGGCCGCCCGGCCGCAGGCGCCGCGGCCAACAGCCCCAGGCCCCAGAGGATCGCCAACGCCTTCAGCATGCTCCTCAATCGAGACCACACCTCCCTCGGACATCGCCGGTGGCACTTGGCGATCGCCAAGCGGTTTCCTGCCGGGCAGGAGCGTGAACCCCTCGAACAGCGAGCCCGCCTTCGCCCCGAGCCACCTCCCCGCCGACGGCGCCCAGGCGCCGACCCGCCACACGGCCAGCCCCACCAGCGCCGCCGATCCCATGAAAGGGAAATACCAGTAGTGTGACCACGCCATGAAGTGGATCACCACGAAGATCGGGATGATGGTCACACCCTTCCAGGTGACGAACGCGAGCGCCGGCATCCGGCAGGTCCGCCACAGCAGGACCGCGCATCCCCAGAACACGACCTCGTACAGGATCAACTTGTAGAACCCCGGCGTCACCAGCCAGAGCCAACCCAGCCCGCTCCAGGGCCTGAAATACAGCGGGTACATGATCGCCCCGGCCACGAATCTCGCCCACCACAGCGGCACATTCACCTGGAAAGGCTGGTGGGGCAGGATGGTGGTCGAGGTGATCGTCCCCATCGCCAGCGTGCGCACCGCCCAGAAGCCCGCCAGCACCGCCACGAACGATCCCGTGATCGCGGCGCGCCTCGCCCGCGAGGGGGGATTCGGCCAGGCCAGCATCCACGCCCCCACCAGCACGGGCACCGTCACCGACATCTCCTTGGACCCCAGCGCCAGGAGGAACAGGAGAAGCGCCCCCGGCCACATGTACCGTCGGCGGTCATCCCGCTTCATGCTCACCACCACGATGAGCGCGCTCAGCGAGAAGAACGCCGAGAGTAACTCGCACCGGGCGGCGAGCCAGGTGATCGCGACCATCACCGGCGGGTAGGACGCCCAGATCAGCCCCGCGACCGCTCCGGGCCAGAAACTGCGCGCCAGCCGCGATACGAGCAGCGCCAGCAGCAGCGCATTGAGCAGGTGCAGCAGGAGGTTGTGGACGCGGAAGGGCAGGGCGCGATGTCCCCAGGCCGCGCGGTCCAGCCAAAGCGAGAACAGGGCGACGGGCCGATAGTACTGGGTGTAATCCGCCGTCCACGAGCCGGTGAACCAAGTGGCCATCCCCCGCGCGCTCGTGCCCTTGTCCACCGTCTTCATGATCGCCGCCACATCGCCCTTGTCCACGAACTGGTAACTGGGGGTGGGGCGGTCCCAACGGCTAAACGCATTGAAGGGCGTCCAGAAGAGGGAGTCCCAGTAGTACCAGGTGCCCAGGGCGATCACCGCCGCGACCCAGGCCACCACTAGCGCCTTTCGCAGCCGAGGCGCTGCCAACCGATTGCCCAGCCGGGCGATCTTGCCGGAACCGGCAACAGATTCCACCGATTTGCCCTCCCAGGGGAAGGTGCTAGGTTGTCAGGCGAACCTCCATCCGTCTCAGGCGCGCCAACCCGCAGGGGGCCAGCCGCGCCACCTGCCAGACGGCGATGCCGGCCAGCGCGGCCGATCCCATGGACGGCAAGTACCAGTAGTGCAGCCAGACGAAGAAGTGAGTGGCCCCGAGGATCGGCGGCGTGACCACGACCTTCCACACGAAGAACGCGATGGTCGCCGCTCGCGCCGTGGTCAGCATCAGCGCGGCGCATCCCCAGTACGCGGCCTGGTAGAGGATGAACGACCAGAAGCTCGGCGTCAGGAGCGAGATCCACCCGATCCAGGGCAGTTCGTAGTACCACGCGGTGAGCGGCCGCGCCAGGAACTCCGCGTAGTTGCGCCAGCCCACGTGGCCCATCGCCTGGTCCAGGCTCCAGGCGGCGCTGGTGACCCCACCCAGGGCGCGCGCGCGCACGATCCAGAAAACCCCCAGCGCCACCCAGAGCGACAACGCGATGAGCGCTCGCCGGCGGCGCGCAAGAGGCCGGGGCCACAAGAACATCCACGCCGTGACCAGCGCCGGCAGCGATACGGCGATCTCCTTCGAGCCCAGGGCCAGCAGGAACGCGGCGACCGCCAGCGGCCACAGGTAACGGCGCGGCTCCTGGGGCCGGATCGCCAGGAGCAGCGCCAGCGCGCTCAGGAAGAAGAAAGAGGCCAGCAGGTCGGCCCGCCCCGCCAGCCAGGCAGTCGCCGCCGAGTCAGTCCCCGACAGCGCCACCAGCAGCGAGGCCACAGCCCCGGGCCACAGACTCTTGGCCACGCGCGCCACCACCAGGCCCAGCAGAAGGGCGTTGACGATGTGGAGCAGCAGGTTGTGGAGGCGGTAGCCCAGCGGCCTCTCGCCCCAGACGGCGTAGTCGAGCCAAATCGAGAGGAGGGTGACGGGACGATAGTAGTTGGAGGGGCCCGGCGTCCACTGGCGCGTAAACCATCCGGCGACGTCGCGAGGCGCGCGTACGCTTTCGACCACACCGAGGATGGTGCGGGCGTCGCCGGGATCCCTAGTCCCCGTAACCGGCCGGCCGTCTCGGGTATGGAACGTGACGGGCCAGCGCAGGCTGGGCCAGTAGTACCAAAGAGATAAGAGCGCGATCAGGCCCAGCCATGCGACAGTCACGGTCCGCGCCGAGAGCCGGCGGGTAAGCGGTGGCGGTCCTCTCATCGCCCTCGCTCCCGCGCCTAGCCCAAGAGCCGCGCAGGGTCAACCCGAGCCGTCGCTCAGCCAACTACCCTTCCACCCTGCCCGGGGTGGCGTGGCACGCTATCCCTTGATGAATCTGTCGCCTATTCCGATCAAGTTCTTTGGCTTAATGAACACCCTTCCCTGCTCGTCAGCCACGACGCGCCCGATGCGGTGGCAGGCGGTGCCGTGCCGCGCCGCGATCTCGCCCACCCGGGCAACCTGGCCCTCATCGCCGGGCACGACCACGCAGAAGCCGATCCCCATGTTGAAGACCGCGTACATCTCCTCTTCGGGCACTTCCCCCAGGCGCTGAATGAGCTTGAAGATGGGCTTCGGCTCCGGCAGCCAGGTGATCTCGAAGCCTACCGCGGCCTGCACCCGCGCCAGGTTGAGAAGGCCGTCGCCCGTGACGTGGATGAGCGCTTTCACCTCGATCCCGCTGCGCAGGATCTCCATCACCTCGCGAACGTAGATCCGCGTCGGCTCCAGGAGTTCCTCTGCGAGGGTGCGGCCGAGTTCGTCCACCTGCTCTTCCAGCCGCAGGCCGGCCCGTTCCAGCAGCACGCGCCGTGCCAGCGTGTAGCCGTTGGAGTGCAGGCCCGAACTCTCGAGCCCCAGCACCACGTCGCCGGGCGCCGCCAGCTGCCCCACGATGATCCGGTCCAGCGGCACCACGCCCACGCAGGTGCCGACCAGGTCGAAGGTGTAGCCGGTCCCGGCGCCCCGCACCAGGTCGCGCACCTGGGCGATCTCTCCGCCGGGAAGCGTGATCTTGGCCTGTTCGCAGCCCGCATAGAGGCCCTTGCCGATCTCCTCGATCGCCCAGACCTCGATCTTCTCGACCCCGATGTAATCCACCATCGCCAGCGGCTCCGCCCCCACGCAGAGCACGTCGTTGGCGTTCATCGCCACCAGGTCAATGCCCACCGTGTCGTAGCGCCCCGCCATCTGCGCTACCAGCACCTTGGTGCCGACGCCGTCGGTGGAGATGGCGAGCCCCGTCTTCTCGTCCAGGGCCACCACGTTGGCGAATACCCCGAGCGGAAGTTTCACCTCGCCCAGCCCGCGCCGCAGCGCGAAGGTCTTCTCCGCCCAGGCGCCGATGCCGCGCAGCGCCTCCTCCTCCGAGGCACTGTCCACCCCCGCCTGGCTGTAGGCGGCCTTGGGATTGCTCACGAAGGGTGCTCCTTCTCGGCTTCCTCTTCCATCCCCAGGCCGAAGAGATGCTCCATGAGCGACTCGGGATAACAGCGGAAGGCCACCAGGGTTTGAGTGTGCGCGATCCCCGGAACGGCGGCGAGTTTCTCGGTCACCACCTCGCTGAGGTGCTCGAACTCGCGCACCCGCACCACCGCCACGATGTCATAGGCCCCCGCCACCGAGTACACCTCGGGCACCTCGGCGATCTCGGCCAGCGCCTGCGCCACCTGCGGCACCTGCCCCGGCTGGGCATTGATGAGGACGAACGCGGCGACCATGGGCCCCTCCCGGCGAGCCGAGCCTCAGGGGGCTTTTTCGGTCGGCGCAGGTGACTCTCCTGCCGGCGCCGCCGGCACGGCGTGACGAGCCCTGGGCAGGTAGGTCTCCAGCGAGAATTTGGGGCTGTTCGCGGGGTCGTGGCAATGCATGCAGAGCGGCGTCCAGTCGGTCTGCGCCGCCTTCTGCTTCTCTTTCAGGTAGCGCTGATCGTGCTCGGAGAACGGCCCATGGCAGGCCTCGCACTGAACCCCCACCAACACCGCGGACGGCGGCTTGCCAGGCGGGTTGGTGGTGTGGCACGTGAGGCAGTTGGCCTCCCCCAGGCGTTTCTCTCTTACCAGCGTGCCGTAGGCCGCGGCGTGCGGCGTGGCGATCCACGACTTGTACTCCGCGGCGTGACATCCCCGGCAACTCGCCGCGCCCCGATAGCCCATGGTCAGCGGATTCGTCGGCAGCGCCGCCACCGTCGCCTTCTGGGCCTCCGCGATCACCTGCGCCACCTTGGCGTTCTCCGGTCCATCCACCGGCACGGGAATCTCTGTCCACATCCACGAGGTGACCCTGGCGCTGGAGCGGGCGGCCTCGGCCTGCGCCATCACCACGCCCCTGCCGTAGGACTTGCTCTGCACCCAATAGGTTGCGCCCAGCGGCCCGGGCTGTGGCGCCGCGACGCGGTCCTCGCCGCCCACCATGAGATCAATGCCGGGAACTTTCTTGGCGAGGGCGCTCGCCTGATCGCAGGTCAAGTGCGCGAGCAGCACCACCAGGTCATGCCCGCGCCGCAGCCGGCGCACGCGCCAACCCAGGGCGATGGCTGGATCCAGGGTGGTGAACTCATTCGCCACGGCCGGCTGCTGCCGCTGCTCCCAGCCCGGGGCGATCACCCCCAGAAGAGCCACCCGCACCCCCTGGACGGTAACCGACAACTCGGGAGCGAAGGCCGTCCGCCCCGTGGCGCGCTCCATGAGGTTCGACGACAGCAGGGGCAGGTGGCTTTCGGCAGCGGCCTTGCGCAGGTTATCGAGCCCCCAGGCCGCTTCCTCGTCGCCCACGTTGAGCGCCGCGTAGCCGCCCGCCGCCAGGGCCGCCATGAGGTCCTGGTTGCCGATCTGGCCGCCCCGCGCGACCAGGGCGTCGCCCGCGTCAACCAGCAGCATCGCCTGGCCCTGCTTGCGGAGCGCATCCACGGCCCCGATTTTTGCCGGCAGACCGCCGACGCGATCATGCCCTCAGCCGCACGCGAGCACTTGCCCGCGCATGTTGGCCGTGGCGATCACGAGCACCTGTTTGTCGCCCGTCGCCGGCCACGCCGCCACCGCGGCCGCCAGCGCACAGGCGGCCAGCAGCCACGACACGCGGCCGCGACGATTCCGTCCAGCCATTCTCGGCCTCCGTTTCTGGGAACCCTGAATTCGCTCTCCGCGGGCCGAAGTCCTGGCGCGCAACTTTCGCCGCCCCGGCGTCGTCTTACCCCTGGAGCCCTCAGAACGCCCGGCAGGGGCCCTGCTTTGGGCTGGGTTTGTGGTATGATACCAGAGGTGAAAGCGGCCGCCCGCCTGGCCCCTGCTCGCGCTTCCAACGGGCGGCCATCGAAAATGAGAAGCAGACTCATCGCAGCCCGCGGCAGCGGTCGCCGCAGCCCGCTTCGCTGGGCGATGGCGGCCTTCTTTGCGGCCGCGCTGGCGCTCTACTTCGCTGGCGCGGCGCTCGCCGCCGAAGGCCTCGCGCTCGCCGGCGACAACAGCCTCACTGTGACCG